>Ga0315273_10007430_pt1:0-10000 | contig 13733 bp, 9 predicted proteins | sample YL17G02_0_MG_FD_205753 | JGI IMG/M metagenome (GOLD analysis project Ga0315273, IMG submission 205753) | Sediment microbial communities from Yellowstone Lake, YNP, Wyoming, USA - YL17G02_0 | ecosystem: Environmental > Aquatic > Freshwater > Lake > Sediment | place: USA: Wyoming... | reverse complement strand
ACAAAAACTGACGCTGCTCTACAACCTGATGACCACCCAGCATCTGGAGCGCGTGATGGTCTTCTGCAACCGTAAAGATGATACCGGAACACTCTATCGCACGCTCACCTCGCACGGCATCAGCTGCGGACTCCTGACCGGAGATGTGGATCAACGTTTGCGTGTCAAAACTCTCGAAGCGTTCCGTGCGGGCACAACGCGCGTTCTCGTGGCTACCGATGTCGCATCGCGCGGATTGCACATCGAGGGCGTCAGCCATGTGGTCAATTACAATTTGCCCTTCGACCCGGAAGACTACGTCCACCGCATCGGACGCACCGGGCGCGCCGGCGCAACCGGCACATCCATCAGTTTTGCCACCGAAGATGATTCCTACGAGATCCCGAAGATCGAAATCGTCCTGGGAAAAGCGATCAAGTGCGTCCATCCGGAAGAAGCCCTGCTCACCCCGCTTCCGCCGCCCGAGAAACCCCGCGAGAGCGCACCCCCGGCTGTGCGCCGGAGAAGTTCCAATCCCCGGCGGTCCGGACCACCCCGTGGACGTCAGGGAGGAAGAAGGACATCCTGACAGACACCCTGTGGGGTGTGTGTTAAGAAATTGTTAAGTCTGCCCGCGGCAGCTTTCCCCCGTGGAAGATGTCATGGAAAATTCCTATACTTCTTTCCGCCAACCCGTGCAGTACACATGCATTCCGTTCTGCCGTTTCACCATTCTCGTCAGCACACTGGAGCGACCATGATCGGCTACCACTTCACCTTCTGGGCAACCACGGCCTTGTTGATGATCGCGACACTTGCAGGATGCGGCCGGGGCGGAGACCGTTCCGCTACCACACTGCAAATCAAAGGCTCCGATACCATGGTCAACCTCACACAGGCATGGGCCGAGGAGTACATGAAGGCGCATCCCGAAGTCTCGATTGCCGTTACCGGCGGCGGCTCCGGAACGGGCATTACCGCCATGCTCAATAACACATGCGACCTTGCCCAGGTCTCCCGGGAGATGAAAGAAGGCGAAATTGCCATGGCCCGCAAGAAGGGGATCGAACCGAACAAGATCGTGGTGGCCCTGGACGGCCTTGCCGTGATCGTCCACCCTTCGAACCCCGTCTCCCAGCTGACCATTGACCAGCTTGCCGATATCTACATCGGCAGAACCAATAACTGGAAACAACTGGGCGGTCGCGACGCGAAAATCGTTCTGCTCTCCCGCGAGGTGAATTCCGGAACACACGTCTATTTCAAAGAACATGTCCTCCGCCACGGCAACCCGGGCGGAAAGGAAGAGTTCACTCCCGAGGCCCTCCTGCTGCCGAGTTCCCAGGCGATCTCCGACGAAGCCTCGCAGAACCCGAATGCCATCGGATATTTCGGGATGGGGTACGTCACCAAAATGGTCAAAGTCCTGAAAATTGCCATGAACCGGGAATCTCCTTTTGTTCTCCCCACCATCGCCACAACTCAGGACAACTCCTACCCCATCTCGCGGCCCCTCATTTTTTATTCCAAAGGGGAACCCACAGGGTTGGTGAAAGAATTTCTCGGATATGTTCTCTCGGCCGGCGGGCAGATGGTGGTGCAGAAGCTGGACTTTGTTCCCGTTGTTCACTAGACCCGACAATTCCATTGCCGGACATTCCAGAGGGGCATAGTGCCGCGGCAACCAGTCCGAACCGACACGCCTGCCAATCGAGACGGTTGCATCGGCACCAGTAAGGGGACAGGACTACAGGAACACACGTCCGACCGACTGCGAGCGCACGCATGAATCTCCGCAAAATCCGTGAAGCCATTATCGAGAAGCTGATCCTTGCCAGCGGCATCACCTCGATTCTGATCGTCCTGCTGATTTTCCTCTTCCTGCTCAAGGAAGGCCTTTCGACCTTCTTCTCCGTGAATCCTCTGGACTTTCTCTTCGGTCAATACTGGTATCCCATATCGGAACCGCCACAGTTCGGTGTACTTCCGCTCATCGTCGGCTCGTTCCTGGTGACGCTGGGTGCGGGGGCGATTTCAGTTCCTCTCGGCATTGCCAGCGCGCTGTACATCGCGGAGATCGCGCCGACCAGGACCAAGGAGTTCCTGAAGGCGGGGATTGAATTGCTGGCGGCTATCCCCTCCGTGGTCATCGGCTTTATCGGGATGGTCACGCTGGGGCCGTTCATTAAAGCCCTGTTCGGCCTGCCCACGGGGCTCACGGCGCTTACCGGTTCGATTACGCTGGCCTTTATGGCCATGCCCACCATCGTGTCGATTGCTGAAGACGCTATCACCGCTGTACCGCGCCAGTATCGCGAAGCGGCAATTGCCATGGGGGCGACCAAATGGCAAACAACCTGGCGGATTGTGGCGTATGCCGCGCGACCCGGCATGATCGCGGCGGTCATGCTGGGGATCGGGCGGGTGATCGGCGAAACCATGGCCGTCATGATGCTCACCGGCAATGCCGCCCTTATTCCGCACAGTATCCTTCAACCGGTTCGAACACTTACCGCAACCATCGCCGCCGAAATGGGCGAAAGTGTGCAGGGAGGGGATCATTACGCAGCGCTCTTTGCAATCGGCATCGTCCTCTTCGTCATTACGTTCCTTATCAACGGGGTTGCCGATATCTACCTCCACCGGACAACGCGGAAGTGAGGGCCCTGGTATGAACGTCCGACAGGAACAGCGTCTTGCCTTTGCCGTCCTCTTCGGGTGCACACTGCTCGTGGTGCTGCCGGTGCTCATTGTGCTGGGGATCATCTTTGTCCGGGGGGTGGGCGCGCTCGATCTGGACTTCCTCCTGGGCATGCCCGAGCAGGGCATGAATGCGGGAGGGATATTCCCCGCGATCCTGGGCACGCTCTATCTTGTGCTCGGCGCCGTCGCCTTCGCCGTGCCGCTGGGTGTTCTCTCCGCCATCTATCTCGTGGAGTACTCGCGCGATAACGCCATCAGCCGGCTGATCAAGCTGGCCATCGTCAACCTTGCCGGGGTTCCATCCGTCGTCTACGGGCTCTTCGGCCTCGGCATTTTCGTTGTCTTCTTCGGCTTCGGAGTATCCATCCTCTCCGGATCATTGACCCTCGGCATCATGATTCTCCCGGTCATTATCACGGCATCCCGGGAGGCGCTCGAAAGCGTGCCCCGCTCGTTCCGTATGGTCAGTCTCTCCCTGGGCGCAAGCCGCTGGCAGACCATCCGCCATGCCGTGCTCCCCCATGCACTGCCGGGGATCCTGACAGGGACGATTCTCGGACTCGGCCGGGCCGCCGGAGAGACGGCCCCGATCCTCTTTACCGTTGCCGCGTTTTATCTTCCGAAACTGCCCTCATCGGTATTCGATCAGACCATGGCCCTGCCGTATCACCTGTACGTCATTTCGACCCAGGTGCCGGGCATCCGCGAAGAAGTGCGGTATGGCACCGCGCTCGTCCTCCTCTTGCTGGTCCTTCTGCTGAACCTGGCGGCCATTATCCTCCGGTACCGGTTCCGGAAAAAGAAGAAGTGGTGACCCGATGCAGACACACATCTCCATACACCAGCTGAATGTGTTCTACGGCGACACCTGTGCATTGAAGGATCTGTCTCTGGATATCCGCCGCAACGAGATCTTCTCCATTATCGGTCCGGCCAACTCCGGCAAAAGTTCCTTTCTGCAATGCCTCAACCGGCTGAACGAAATGCATCCGCAATACCGGAAGGGCGGAACCATACTGCTGGATGGCACCAATATCGATAGGATGGACGTGGAGGATCTCCGGGCGAGGGTCGGGATCGTGTTCGCCCTGCCTTTTCCGCTTCCCATGTCCATCGGGGAAAATATTACGTATGGTCCGCGGATGCATGGAATCCGGCAGAAGGCAAAACTGGTGGAGATCGTGGAACGGAGCCTTCGTGAGGCCTACCTCTGGGATGAGGTGAAAGACCGCTTGCACACTCCGGCCATGAACCTCTCGGGCGGTCAGCAACAGCGACTCTGCATTGCCCGTGTGCTTGCCAGTGATCCCGATGTGATTCTCTTCGATGAGCCGACATCCGGACTTGACCCGATTTCCACCGCACGCGTGGAAGAGACGATGGTCGTGTTGCGCGACCGGTACACCATTGTGCTCGTGACCAACAACGTCGCCCAGGCGGCCCGCGTGGGCAACCGCACTGCCTTCTTCCTGATGGGCCAGATGATCGAAGTGGATGAAACAAAGAAAATCTTCACTGCACCGTCGGATAGGCGGACCGACGAATACGTCACCGGGAAGTTCGGATAGGTCATGACTGAAGCCATTATTGCGACACAGCGACTGAATCTCTTCTACGGGGATTTTCACGCCCTTCGGGATATCGATATACAGATCGAAGAGCGGAAAATCACCGCACTGATCGGTCCCTCGGGGTGCGGCAAATCAACCCTCGTACGGGTCTTCAACCGCATGAACGATCTGATTGAAGGCGTTCGGGTAACCGGCGATGTGCGGGTACGCGGGGAAAATATCTACGCACCCGCCGCAGACCTTATCGCATTGCGGAAGCGTGTGGGGATGGTGTTCCAGCGACCCAACCCGTTCCCTCTCTCTATTGCCGAGAACATCACCTTTGGACTGGAAATCCATCGCAGTCGCCCGCGGCACGAGTTCCTCCAGGCCGTCGAAGAATCCCTCAGCAATGTCCTGCTCTGGGATGACCTGAAGGATCGCCTGCGGGGCTCCGCGCTCGGGTTGTCCCTGGAGCAGCAACAACGGCTGTGTATCGCGCGCGTGTTGACGATGCGGCCCGAAATCATCCTGATGGATGAGCCCTGTTCCGCGCTCGACCCGATTGCCACGCTGCGGATCGAAGAACTGATGCGTGAGTTGAAGAAACAGTATACCATTGTGATCGTCACCCACAACATGCAGCAGGCGGCGCGGGTGAGCGATTGTACGGCCTTCCTGTACCTTGGGGATGTCATCGAGTTCGGTGAGACCAAACGTATTTTCACCGCACCACAGGAACAACGGACAGAAGAGTATATTACGGGCAGGTTCGGCTGACACCGGACCGCAACATACACAATCGGGGTATCACCATGGAACGTCATTTTGAGCGCGAGCTCGAAAGCCTGAAGACCATGCTCATGAAAATGGCGAGCCTGGCAGAAGAAAATTTTGTCAACGCCCTGCGATCACTCATTGACAAGAATGTGCCGCTCGCCGAGCAGGTTATGGAGGCCGATAACCGCGTGGACTCACTGGAACTGGAAATCGACAACGCCATAGTCGATATTCTCGCCCTCCAGAAGCCTGTCGCGAGTGACCTCCGGTTTATCATCGCAGCGCAGAAAATCAACAACGACCTGGAACGTATCAGCGATCACGCGATCAACATTGCCCAGTCCGCCAAAACCCTGACGGAATCAGGCAAGGTGACAACAACGCTCGAAATTCCCGCGATGGCAGACATTACCAGAACGATGCTCCGGGATGCGCTTGATGCTTTCCTCCATCTGGATCCCGCGCAGGCCCGGCGTGTGTGTGCCACGGACGATCAGATCGACGACCTGAACCGGTCCAATGCGCGGCAGGTCATCGGACTGATTCAGGGGAAGCAGGTGCCTGTGGAAGAGGGGCTCGATCTGATCCGGGTCAGTCGTAACCTTGAGCGGGTGGCGGATCTGACCACCAACATTGCAGAAGAGGTGGTCTTCCTCACGCAGGCCCGCGTGTTGAAGCATCATGCGGAAGAAAACCGGCCGGAACACCCCCGCCCGTAAGCCCTTCCCCGATCCGTGTCAGCACACTCCATACACCGGTCAACGCCGGCAATGAACTCCCCCGTCCAGAGACTCCGGCCGGGAGGCGCAGGTTTTCCTCTGCACATCGCGTCGTCCGGCGTACACAGCAAAAGAGCATGACGGCTTTCCTGGTACGCAGTCATGCTCTTTGCAGTGCCCTTGCTCCTGCCTCAGTTGACGTCCGCGGACTTTTCCTCTTCTTCCACATCTCCGTCATTCTTCTCAGTCAACGCGGTCACGAAGCGGAGATCGCCGGTCTTTTTGTTCGTCTTGACCCGGACGATTGAGCCTTCGGGGTACTTCCCTTTGAGGAGTTCCTCGGCGATCGGGTCTTCGAGATATTTTTGTATTGCCCGCCGCAAGGGGCGTGCGCCGTAGGCCGGGTCGTATCCCCGTTCGGCCAGGAATTCGCGCGCCTGCTTGGTGAGCTCCAGCGTTATGCCCTGCGCGGAGACCCTCTTGGACAGTTCCCGCACCTGGATCCCGACGATCTCCAGCAGATCCGGCTTTTCCAGAGAGTGGAAAATAATCGTGTCATCGATACGGTTGAGAAATTCGGGGTTAAAGACCCTCTTGAGGGCTTCCTCAATGGTTGATTTCATGGCGCCGTATTCATCTTTCGCGGTCTGTGTGCCGAACCCGATTCCCCCGGTCCGTTTCAGATCGCGCGTACCGATATTTGACGTCATGATCAGGATGGTGTTCTTGAAGTCGACCCTGCGCCCGAGGCTATCCGTCAAAATCCCGTCATCCAGTACCTGGAGCAGGATGTTGAAGACATCGGGATGCGCCTTCTCGATTTCGTCGAGCAGCACGACGGAGTAGGGTTTGCGGCGGACCTTCTCTGTAAGCTGGCCCCCTTCCTCATATCCCACGTACCCGGGGGGCGCGCCGACCAGGCGGGAGACGCTGAATTTTTCCATGTACTCGCTCATGTCGATACGGATGAGTGCGTCTTCCGTGTCGAACAGGTACCGAGCCAGCGCTTTTGCCAGTTCGGTTTTGCCTACACCGGTCGGACCCAGGAAAATGAATGACCCGATGGGGCGCTTGGGGTCTTTCAGTCCGGCCCGTGTCCGACGGATGGCCCTGGTGAGTTTCTCAATGGCTTCGCTCTGCCCGACCACTTGATCCTTGAGAATTTGTTCCATTTTGAGGAGTTTGGCGGATTCCGATTCGGCGACCTTGTTGACCGGAATGCCGGTCATCATGGCCACGACGTCGGACATATGCTCTTCGGTCACGTCGTGCACCGTGTCCTGTGCCTTCAGCTCCCATTCACGCTTGGCGATCTCCAGGTCGCTCAAGAACTTCTTCTCCAGATCGCGCAACCGGGCCGCTTCTTCGAAGTTCTGGGTCTTGACGACCTGATTCTTCGATTGTTTGATCTTCTCGATTTCCCCCTCAAGATCGAGGATCTCTTTCGGAACATGGATATTGGCAAGGTGGACCCGCGAACCCGATTCGTCCAGCACATCGATGGCTTTATCCGGGAGATACCGGTCGGTGATATACCGGTCGCTCAGCTTCACGGCGGCATCAATGGCTTTGTCGGTGTACCGGACACCGTGATGTTCTTCGTATTTGTGTTTGATATTCTTGAGGATCTGAATGGTTTCGTCCACCGTCGTGGGGTCGACCATGATTTTCTGGAAACGACGGTCGAGAGCCCCGTCCTTTTCAATATACTGCCGGTACTCATCCAGCGTTGTGGCACCGATGCACTGGAGTTCTCCGCGTGAGAGGGCGGGTTTGAACATGTTTGAAGCGTCGAGGGACCCCGAAGCGCCGCCGGCGCCGACAATGGTATGGAGCTCGTCGATGAAGAGAATAACGTCTTTCGCCTTTTCCAGTTCGTTCATCACCGCCTTCATCCGCTCTTCGAACTGGCCGCGGTACTTTGTCCCGGCTACCAACGCGGCGAGGTCCAGGGTTACCACTCGCTTTCCGTGAAGGACGCGTGAGATTTTTTTCTGGATGATGCGCATCGCCAGGCCTTCGGCAATGGCGGTCTTGCCGACGCCCGGTTCGCCGATAAGCACGGGGTTATTCTTTTTCCGCCGGCTCAGGACCTGGGCCACCCGCTCAATTTCCTTTTCCCGGCCCACGATCGGATCGAGTTTGTCTTCGAGTGCCAATTTTGTGAGGTCGTGCCCGAAATTGTCCAGAACCGGGGTCTTGGATTTCTCGGGTTTCTTTTCCGGGGGAGGCTGATGCTGGGGTGAAGATGGCTTTCCGCTGATGATGTTGTCCAGTTCCGCCCGCACCACGTCGTAGTGAATGTTGAATTGGTGGAGGATTTGCGCCGCAATGTTGTCGTCGTCGCGGAGCAGCGAGAGCAGAAGGTGTTCCGTGCCGATGACGTCTGATTTGTAGAGCTTTGCCTCGAGATAGGTGATCTTCAAGACCTTTTCGGCCTGTTTTGTGAGCGGGATATTGCCGATGGTCAGGGTTCCACCGGAAGTCCGGACAGTATCTTCTATGGCCTTCTTCAGCTTATAGAGATCCACACCCAGGTTTCTGAGGATCTTGACCGCGATACCCTCCCCCTCTTTGATCACGCCGAGCAACAGATGCTCGGTGCCGATGTAGTCGTGGCCGAGACGAAGTGCTTCTTCGCGGCTCAACCTGATCACATCCTGCACTCTGTTTGAGAAATTCCCTTCCATTCGCGTTCCTGTCTGTGTGGTTCGAAGGTGACTCCCACCGTCTACTATAACAAACACCGTATTCTAAGGACATGGTTCCTTGTTACCTGTCCAGATAAAGCGCAGGGAATATAACCAAATCACCCAGGTAAGTCAATCCCTGCGAAAACGGGCAAAAAGCATGAGAAAAATGGGTTGCATCTGACCCCATTTTAGCGCTTTTTGAATCACATTGGCGAGGAAATCAATCTGAGGGAGTGAGAAAGATGCCGATTTACGACTACAAATGCGGTGAATGCGGGAAAATATACGACGTCTTTCACAAGGTACGGGAGGTCAAGGAGGACATCCTGTGTCCTTCTTGTGGCTCTGTGAAACACACCAGGCTACTCTCAGCCCCGAGCATCAGCATGGGAAGTCAGCCGGAAGCGCCTCCGTGCGCGACGGGCGGCTGCTGCCCGGGTGGCTCTTGCGGGTTGAATTAGCTCGCGCTACCTCCCGAACCAGGGTATCTGACCTCTGAAGTAAATCAGCACCACACACGCGGTGATCCACAGGGCTGCGTTGGCGATGATGGGAAGATCGGACGACACCGTCGAGGTGGGGTTTTCGACCGATTCGGTATGGATCAGGTAGAGATAGCGGAACACGCCGTAGATAACGAAGACTGTTGTGTATATCAGCTTATCGGTGCCGAAGACTTCAATTGTACGGGACGCGACGGTGTACATCGCGTAGGAAATCACCGTGCCCGCCGCATTGATAGTGAGGATTTGGTCGATAAGCTCTACGCGGTAGTGCTGCAGGACTTTACGTTCCGAGACCGCGCCCGCGTTCTGCACCGCCACAAGTTCGCCCCGCCGTTTTGCAAATCCGAGAAACAGAGAAATAAAGAGCGAGCAGAGGACGATCCAGCTTGAAACAAAGACCTCGATGGCATATGCGCCGCCCAGCACACGCAACATGAATCCTGCGGCAATAATGAATACGTCCAGCAGAAACACTTCCTTAAGCTTTAGCGTATAGGCGAGGTTCATCACGAAGTAGGTGATGATGATCGTGATAAAACCCCTGCTCATTCCCCAGAGCAGGAACGTGTCTGTGGCAGCCAGGACACTGAGGAGGAGAAGTGCCTGTGCAGTAGTGATGTTGCCGGCGGCAAGGGGGCGGTGGCGTTTCTCCGGGTGGGCCCGATCGGCATCGGCGTCGAAGAGGTCATTGATGATGTACACCGCGCTCGCCGTCATGCAGAAGGCGGCAAAGGCCCGCAGGGTGACAAGGAACGGGCCTGCGAGAAAAAGTTCTTTGGCGAAAATCAGGGGAGCAAAAACAAACAGATTCTTGATCCACTGTTTCGGCCGTATCAGTTTGACGGCAGACGCGGTAAACGAGGGTGCACGCATAGGCTCTCCTTTCCCCGGTGTTAATGTCTCGAAACTCCGGCAGAATATCAAGGTATTTGTGCAATTTGACCGTCCCCCTCTTTTTTTGTACCATAGACAAAGCGGAGGAAGTATGACCCATGCCGAGCAACACCGGATGATCAACGAGCTGCGTGATGCGATGCGCAAGATGACCCGCGATGATGAAGAGACCTTTG
>Ga0315273_10007427_pt1 | contig 13735 bp, 10 predicted proteins | sample YL17G02_0_MG_FD_205753 | JGI IMG/M metagenome (GOLD analysis project Ga0315273, IMG submission 205753) | Sediment microbial communities from Yellowstone Lake, YNP, Wyoming, USA - YL17G02_0 | ecosystem: Environmental > Aquatic > Freshwater > Lake > Sediment | place: USA: Wyoming | collected... | reverse complement strand
CCCGATGAAGGCCGCGCGTGCGCCGAGCGCCAGCGCCTTGAGCACGTCGGTGCCGCGGCGGATGCCACCGTCGACGTAGACCTCGGCGTGGTCGCCGACGGCGCGCGCCACGGCCGGCAGAGCGAGCAGCGTCGCCTGCTCGGAATCGAGCTGGCGGCCGCCGTGGTTCGACACCCAGATCGCGGCCGCGCCCGCCTCGACTCCGCGGGTCGCGTCGTCGCGATGCATCACCCCCTTGAGCACGATCGGGAGACTGGTCACGCGCCGCAGCCATTCGATCGACACCCACGTCAGCGACGGATCGATCTGCGCGTTGGCGTACGCCACCATGCTGCCGTGCGCATCCCAGCTGGAGAGCGTGCCGCCCTCCGCGGCGAAGTTGGCGAGCGGCATCCCCCGGGGCAGCTGGAAGCGATTGCGCGCGTCGCGCTCGCGGCAGCCGAGCCGGGGCGTATCGACCGTGAGCACCAGCGCGCGATAACCGGCCGCCTCGGCGCGCGCCACCAGCCGTTCGGTGAGCGAGCGGTCGCGATAGACATAGAGCTGGAACCACTTCGGCCCGTCGGTCGCGGCGGCGACCTCTTCCAGCGGGACCGTCGCCATGGTGCTCACCGTCATGAGTGTGCCGGCGGCGTGCGCGGCACGCGCCGTGGCGCACTCCCCGTCGCGATGCGCGAGCCGATGGAATGCCGTGGGGGCGAGTGCGATCGGCAGCGTCACCGGGCTGCCGAGCAGTGTGGTGGCGGTGGCGATCTCGCCCACGCCGGCGAGCACGCGCGGCAGGAACACGTAGCGGTCGAACGCGGCGCCATTGTGTGTCACGGTGCGCTCGTCCCCGGCGCCCCCGGCGTAGTAGTCATAGGCGGCGCGCGGCAGGCGCTCACGCGCAAGGGCTTCCAGGTCGGCGACGTTGACGCAGCGATCGAGGGGGCCCGGGCGCGGCGTCGCGGCCCGGCGCACCGCCGGACGAAGCTTCTTCTTGGCGGCCATCTGCCCGACTCCTCCGCGCTCCGCCGTCAGCGCCCGAGTGCGGCGCGTGCCTCGGCGACCACGCGCTCGACGGTGAATCCGAACCGCTTCTGGAGTTCCGGGAACGGCGCCGAGGCGCCGAATCCGTGCATCGACACCAGGCGGCCACGGTCGCCGATCCAGCGCTCCCAGCCGAAGCCGGACGCCATCTCCACCCCGACCCGCGCGGTGACCAGCGGTGGCAGCACGGCATCGCGATACGCCGCGTCCTGCGCCGCGAAGCGCTCCCAGCTCGGCAGGCTCACGACGCGGCATCTCACCCCCGCGGCGGCGAGCACCGCCCGTGCCGCGACACACAGCGACACCTCGCTGCCGGTGCCGATCAGGATCACCTCGGGCGCGCCCCCGGGGGCGTCCGCCAGCACGTAGCCGCCGCGCGCCACGGCGGCGGCCGGCGCCATAGTCGCACGATCGAACGTGGGCAACGCCTGGCGCGTGAGCACGAGACAGGTCGGACCGCGGTTCGTCATCGCGACGCGCCATGCCTCGACGGTCTCGTTGGAGTCGGCCGGGCGCATCACGGTGAGCCCGGGCATGGCCCGCAGCGCGGCGAGATGCTCGATCGGCTGATGCGTGGGCCCGTCCTCGCCGACGCCGATCGAGTCGTGCGTGAACACCCAGGTCACCGGCAGCTTCATCAGCGCCGAGAGCCGGATCGCCCCGCGCATGTAGTCGCTGAACACCAGGAACGTGGCCCCGAAGGCGCGCAGACCGCCGAGCGCCATGCCGTTCACGATCGCACCCATGCCGTGCTCGCGGATGCCGAAATGCAGGTTGCGACCGGCGCGTGATCCGGCCTCGAAGTCGCCGGCCTCGCCGCCCAGACGCGTCTTGTTGCTGGGCGCCAGATCGGCCGAGCCGCCCACGAGCCACGGGATGACGCCCGCCAGCGAGTTGAGCACCTGCCCCGACGCGTCGCGCGTGGCGATGCCTTTCGCGTCCGCCGGGAAACCCGGCAACGCGGACTCCCAGCCCTCGGGCAGCGACCCCGCGAACACGTGATCGAGTTGCGCCGCGCGCGCCGGCTGCGCCGCGCGATGCGCCACGCGCTTCGATTCCCACACCGCGCGCGCCTCGGCGCCACGCACACCGACGAACTCCGCGAAGCGCTCGCGCACGCCGTCGGGCACGCGGAAGGTCTCGTCCGGTGGCCAGCCGTAGGCTTGCTTGGTCAGCCTCACCTCGTCGGCGCCGAGCGGCTCGCCGTGCGCCGAGGCCTTGTCCTGCTTGTTCGGAGAGCCCCACGCGATGTGACTGCGCACGATCACCAGCACCGGCCGGTCACCCACCGCGCGCGCGGCGGTGAAGGCCTGGTCGAGTGCCGCCAGGTCGTTCGCGTCCTCCACCCGCAGCACGTGCCAGCCGTAGGCGAGGAAGCGGGCGGCGACGTCCTCGCTCATCGCGAGCCGGGTGGGCCCCTCGATGCTGATGCGGTTGTCGTCGTACACCCACGTGAGCCCCGCGAGCCCCAGGTGCCCCGCGAGTGCCGCGGCCTCGTGCGAGATCCCTTCCTGCAGGTCGCCGTCGCTGCAGATCACCCAGACGTGGTGGTCGAATAACGCCGCGTCGGCGCGTCCGTCGCGCGCCGCGAACCAATCGCGCGCGATCGCCATGCCGACGCCGGTCGCGACGCCCTGCCCGAGCGGCCCGGTGGTGGTCTCGACACCGGCCGTGTGGCCGTGCTCGGGATGTCCCGGGGTGGCGCTGCCCCACTGCCGGAAACGTCTCACGTCGTCGAGCGTGACGGCGAGGCGCCCGTTCCCCGGTGTGCCGGGCGAGTCGGCGCGCACACCGGCGAGGTGCAGCGTGGAGTAGAGCAGCATGGAGGCGTGGCCGCACGACAGCACGAAACGGTCGCGGCCGGGCCAGTTCGGATCGAGCGGGTCGAAGCGCAGCTGGCGCTGCCACAACGTGTAGGCCACCGGCGCCAGCGCCATCGGGGTGCCGGGATGGCCAGAATTCGCCTGCTGCACCGCATCCATCGCGAGCGTGCGAAGGGTGTCGATGCCGAGTCGGTCGAGCGTATCGAAGGTCGGCATGCGGGCAGCATCGGACAGCCCGCGGGCGGTTGCAACAGAATCCGCGCGACGGCCGGCGCCGCGCGTCATCTGAACAGGATCGACGCAGTGGTGTGACCCATCCCCCAACAGGAGTCGTGACGATGTCGGTGCGGAAGATCGGTGTGCTCGGATCCGGGAAGGTCGGAGAAGTGCTGGCGAACGGTTTCCTCAAGCATGGCTACGAGGTGATGCGTGGCTCACGCGACCCGGGCAAGCTGGCCGAGTGGGTGGGCGGCGCCGGCGCGAAGGCCTCGAGCGGCACGTTCGAGCAGGCCGCGAAGCACGGCGAGCTGGTGGTGCTCGCGGTCAAGGGCGTGGCGGCCGAGCAGGTGGTCGAGCTGGCGGGTGTGGCCAACCTCGCCGGCAAGCCGGTGATCGATGCCACCAACCCGATCGCCGAGACAGCACCGGTGAACGGCGTGCTCCAGTACTTCACCGACATGAACCGCTCGCTCATGGAGCGGCTGCAGGAGAAGGCTCCGGCGGCGAAGTTCGTAAAGGCGTTCTCGTGCGTGGGCAACGCGCTGATGGTGAACCCGCAGCTCGCCGGCGGCCCGCCGACCATGTTCATCTGTGGCAACGATGTTGGGGCCAAGGCCGAGGTCACCGGCATCCTCACGCGCTTCGGCTGGGAGTCGTCGGACCTCGGCGCGGCCGAAGCCGCGCGCGCGATCGAGCCGCTGTGCATCCTGTGGTGCATCCCGGGATTCCTCCAGAACGACTGGACGCACGCGCTCAAGATGCTGAGGAAGTGACGAACGCGGCCGTGGCGGCCGCTCGTGCCCCGCTTGCCGGTGCCACGGGTGGCCGTTAGCCTGCTGGTGATGCTCCGCCCGAGGTTCACCCGATGAGTCCTGCCGGCTCCGGCGGGCCCCCGCACGTCGTCATCGTCGGCGGCGGGTTCGGCGGGCTGTGCGCCGCGATGGCGCTGGCGCGCTCCCCGGTGCGCGTCACCCTCGTCGACCGCACCAACCACCATGTCTTCCAGCCGCTGCTGTACCAGGTCGCGATCGCCATGCTGTCCCCGGGCGAGGTCGCGGCACCGATCCGGCAGATCCTCGCCGGTCAGAGGAACGCCGGCGTGCTGATGGCCGAGGTGGTCGCCGTCGACACGGCGCGGCGGCAGGTGCGGCTCGCCGGCGGGCACTCCCCGCTGGACTACGACCACCTCGTGCTCGCCACCGGCGCCACGCCCAGCTACTTCGGACATCCCGAGTTCGAGCGCTGGGCGCCGAGTCTCAAGTCGATCGGCGACGCCACCGCGGTGCGGGCGCGCATCCTCGCGGCGTTCGAGAACGCCGAACTCACCGACGACCCGGCCGAGCGCGCGCGGCTGCTCACCTTCGTCATGGTGGGCGCGGGCCCGACCGGTGTCGAGATGGCGGGCGCCATCGCCGAACTGCGGCGCTTCACGCTGCCACACGAGTTCCGTCACTTCGATCCACGCACCGCGCGCGTGATCCTGCTCGATGCCGGCGAGCGCGTGCTGGCGACGTTCGATCCGGGGCTCTCGCGACAGGTGCGGCGCCGTCTCGAGCGCATGGGCGTCGAAGTGCGATTGGACTCGCGCGTCGAGAGGGTCGATGCGCTCGGCGTGGTGGCGGGCGGCGAGCGCATCGAGAGCCGTACCGTGGTGTGGACCGCGGGCGTGCTGCCCTCACCGGCGGCGAACTGGCTCGGCGCCCCCACCGACCGCGTCGGACGGGTGAAGGTGGAGCCCGATCTCACGGCCCCCGGGCATCCGGAGATCTTCGTCATCGGTGACACCGCCGCATTCGAGCAGGACGGACACCCGCTGCCCGGCGTGGCGCAGGTCGCGATGCAGATGGGCCGCTTCGCCGGGAAGGCCATCGCGGCACGCGTCCGGGGCCGGACCGCGCCCGCTAGGTTCCGGTACTTCGACTATGGCAACATGGCGGTGATCGGCCGGAACTTCGCGGCATTCGACTCGGGCCGCGCCCGGTTCACCGGTTTCATCGCGTGGCTCCTCTGGGCCACGATCCACATCACTTACCTGAACCTGTTCAGCGACCGGTTGCTGGTGCTCGCGCAGTGGGCATGGACCTACTGCACGCGACAGCACGGCGCCCGGCTCATCGTGAAACCCCAGGACGCGGAGGGACCTCCCGCCGCACCCGCGGGCTAGGCCGCAAGCGCAAGAGAGAGAGGAAGCCATGTCCGGCATCGGCGACATCCAGAAGCAGCTCGGTGGCCAGGTCGCGCTGCTCGAGTTCAATACCCCGAAGATCGCGAAGGAGCGACTGCAACTGCCCGGCCCCGACTTCGTCGACCGCGTGTTCGCCGCCAGCGATCGCAGCCCGCGCGTGCTCGGCAACCTGCAGCGCATCTTCGACCACGGCCGACTCGGCGGCACCGGTTATGTGTCGATCCTGCCCGTCGACCAGGGGATCGAGCACTCGGCCGGTGCGAGCTTCGCCAGGAACCCGGACTACTTCGACCCCGAGAACATCGTCCGGCTGGCGCTCGAGGGCGGCTGCAATGCAGTGGCCTCGACCTACGGCGTGCTCGGCATGACGGCGCGCAAGTACGCGCACAAGATCCCGTTCATCGTGAAGATCAACCACAACGAGCTGCTCACCTATCCGAACAAGTTCGACCAGATCCTGTTCGGCACGGTGCAGGAAGCCTACGACATGGGCGCCGCCGCCATCGGCGCCACGGTCTACTTCGGCTCCGCCGAGAGCGGGCGGCAGATCGTCGAGGTCGCGCAGGCGTTCGCGCGCGCGCACGAACTCGGCATGGCGACGGTGCTGTGGTGCTACATGCGCAACAACGCGTTCAAGCAGGGCGGCAAGGACTTCCACGTCGCCGCCGATCTCACCGGCCAGGCCAACCATCTCGGCGTCACCATCCAGGCCGATATCATCAAGCAGAAGATGCCCGAGAACGACGGCGGCTTCGACGCGCTCAATATGGGCGGCTCGAGCTATGGCAAGTTCGACCAGCGCATCTATACCGAGCTCGACAGCGATCATCCGATCGACCGTTGCCGTTACCAGGTCGCGAACTGCTACATGGGGCGCGCGGGGCTGATCAACAGCGGCGGGGAATCCAAGGGCGCCGGCGATCTCGAGGCGGCCGTGACCACCGCGGTGGTCAACAAACGCGCGGGCGGCATGGGTCTGATCTCGGGCCGCAAGGCGTTCCAGCGCCCGCTCGCGGAGGGCATCGCGCTGCTCAACGCGATCCAGGACGTGTACGCCTGCAGGGACGTCACGGTCGCCTGACCGGACCACGGCATGGCGCGAACGGGCGCCGGGAGCCCATCCCGGCGCCCGTCGTGTATCCTGCGCGCATGGCCATCGTGCGACTCGGCGACCTCATCGACCAGCCCGCCGCGGGCGGGTTCCTGCGCAGCGTGGTGGCGAGCGGCCGCTTCGGCACCGCGTACCTGCTTCACGGCCCCGCGGGCGTGGGCAAGGGCACCGCGGCGATCGCATTCGCGCGCGCGCTGTTGTGCGAGCACGGCGTGGCCGAACCCGCGAAGGGCGACGACCTGTTCGCCGCGGCGGCACCGCCGCCGCCACCCCCGACCGCCCCGGTGGACGATGCATGCGGGGTGTGCCGAGCATGTCTCAAGACCGGCGACCTGCAGCATCCGGACCTCAAGTTCCTGTTCCCGGTCTCGGGCGAGGAGCGCGAGCTCGACGACACCGTCGCCGAGACCATGGGCGCGCTGCGCGGGGACCCGCTGCACGTCTTCGCCTACGAGAAGGCGGCCTCGATCCGCCTGTCGATGACCCGCGAGCTGCTGCGCGAGCTGTCGTACCAGCCATACGAGGCGGCGCGGCGCGTGGTGGTGGTGCGCGACGCCGATCGCATGCGCGAGGACCAGTACTCCGCGCTGCTCAAGTCCATCGAGGAGCCGGGCGCCACGGTGTGGGTGCTCACCACCTCGCGGCCGACGCGGCTGCCCGCCACGATCCGCTCGCGCTGTCAGCGCATCCGTTTCGCGCCGCTGGCCGAGAGCACCGTGGCGCGCTTCCTCGAGCAGCGCGCCGAGGTGGCCCCCGACGACGCCGCGCTCATCTCGGCGCTGTCGAGCGGCTCGCTATCGCGCGCGCTGGAGCTGGACGCGAGCGACATCAAGCCCGCGGATCTGCGCAACGAGGCGCTCGCGCTGCTGGTGCCCGCGCAGGCCGGCGATCCAGCAGCCCTGTGGAAGGCCTGCCAGGCATTCATGAAGTATGGCAAGACCGGCCGCGAGAGACTGCGGCGCATGATCGAGTTCCACCAATTGTGGCTGCGCGACCTGCTGCGCGCACGCGCGGGCGCCCCGCGCGAGATGCTGGCGCACCGCGACCGCGAGGCCGACATCCGCCGCGTCGCCGCCACGGTGAGCCCGGCCGAGATCCGGCGCCGGCTGATGGTGCTGGAGGAGGCGCTGCGGTCGATCGACGGCAACGTCACCGCCGACCTCACGCTGTTCTCGACGCTCGGACGCCTGGCCGGCGCGCGTCTGGGCGAGGGTGAATGGCCCGCGTACTCGATGGCGCGCTGGGACTACTGAGCGGCGCGAGCACGGTCACGCCGGGTGTGCGCTAGGGCGCCGCGACCCGCTTCACCACCACGTCCTGTTTGAGCACGCCGTTGGTGATCACGCTGTAGCGCGTATCGTTGATGAACATCAGCGCGCCGGCGCCATCCTCGATGCGAACCCGCAGTCCGTACTGATGCTTCGGATCGATCGAGCCGGGATCCATCAGCGTGATCGCGAAGCCGATCGGCACCTGGCGGCCGGCGGTCTTGATCTCGGTCGAGGCGATCAGCCTGACCGGCGCGTCGCCGAGCGAGACGTCCTCGATCGCCACCTTCACCACGGCATCGGGCGGCAGCGCCATGCGTTCGCGATAGGTGACGGTGCCCGACACCGTGACGTCGCCGCTCTTGCAGCCGGCGAGCGCGAGCAGCGCCACCAGCGGGATCAGCACCAGCTCTCTCATGACGGCCTCCTTCGATGATCGGTGAGCCGAGGAGCCGCAGGATACCGCAACCACTGCGGCTTGGGAGGCGGGAACCGCTGGGCTATCCTGCTCGCCCGCGCTCGCTCGCGCGATCGATCCGAGACCACCGCCGAGGCGCCCCGAGGAGCGGGAATGATGTCGAGCCGTCGCCTGTCCCGTCCGCCGCAGACGTCATCGCCGTCGCCGCCACGCGCGCCGGCCCGATCGCTTCACGCGCGTCTCGACGCGTTCGGCGGGCGTCACGGCGTCACACTGCTGGTGACGATGATCCTGCTCCATGCGGTCTCGTTCACGTGGCTGTGCGGGCTCAAGTACCGTTCGTATCTCTACCTCGACATCGACCTGCCGATGTTCACGCAGGCGGTCGCCGGGATCCTGCGCGGTTCGCTGTACAGCTCGATTCGCGGCATGAACTGGCTCGGCGACCACAGCTCGCTGGCGCTGTTCCTGGCGGCCCCGCCGTTCGCGGCGTTTCGCCACCCCATCACACTGCTCGCCATTCAGAGTGCGGCGCTCGCGCTGGGTGCGTGGCCGGTGCTCGTGCTCGCCCGCCGCGAACTGGGGCCGGGTTTCGCCCCGCCGGCGTTCGCGGCCTGTTACCTGCTGTACCCGGCGCTTGGCTACGCGAACCTCTACGAGTTCCACCCCGAGGTCCTGTGCACCGCCGCGCTGCTCGCCACGCTCGCGTGCCATCGCGCCGGGCGGCTGGCGCCCGCGGCGCTGTTCGCGGCGCTCACGCTGCTCGGCAAGGAGGATGCGGCGCTCCCGATCGGGGCGCTCGCTCTGTACGCGCTGTTCGATCGCCGCCCGCAGCGGCTCGTCTTCGCCGCCACGTTCGCCGCGTTGGCGCTCGCTTCGCTTGGACTGTCGTTCGGCGTGCTCAAGCCCATGCTCAATCGCGGCGAGGTGGCGTACGGTCAGATGTACGCGGCCTGGGGCGCCACGCCGGGCGAGATCGCGGGCCACCTGCTGCGCGATCCCGCCCGGGCGCTGGGCGCGTTCCTCGGCGAGCCAGGGAACCCGCTCGGCGGCGTGGTGAAGCGGCAGTACTACCTGCACCTGTTGCTGCCGCTGCTGTTCGTGCCGCTGCTGAGCCCGCTCACACTGGCGCTCGCGCTCCCCACGCTCGCCACCCATTTCCTGTCCGACCGCGTCGCGCAGCATACGATCTACTACCAGTACACGGCTTACGTGACGCCGTTCGTGTTCACCGCCGCCATCCTGGGCGCGCGCCGCGTGGTCGATCGCTCCCGCCGTCCCGGCGCCGCCGTGACGCTCGCGCTGGCGATGCTCGGGGCCACACTGTCCAGTGGGTTGCTGTACGGGCCGGTGTTCGGGCACGGCATGCTGCAGCTGGCGCGCTCCGAACAGCACACGTTCCCGACCGGCCAGGATCGCGCGGTCGCGGCGCAGCGTGACCGTCTGCTGGCGGAAATACCACGACAGGGCCCGGTGGTCGCGGGCTCGGAGTTCCTCGGACGGCTCGCGATGCGAGCGCACGCCTACGCGTTCCTCAATACGGTGAGCGGGGTCTACACGTACTCGACCAAGCCCTACCCGATGCCGCCCGAGGTCACGGCGCTCATCGCGGACGTCGCCGCCGAGCCGCTGCAGCGCTTCGTTGACGCGGGCACCAGCAGGCGGGTCCGGGCGCTTCTGAGCCGGCACGACCTCGTGGTGGCCGGCGCGGCGGGCGACAATCTGTCGTTCCGCACGGGCGTCATCGACACCATCGGTCTGATGCGCGTGGGCGAGGCGCCTCCGCGGGAACCACGCCGCATCGACTTCGACGGCACGCTGCGATTCCTCGGCGACGACCTGCTGGCCGGGAGCGCGACGCCGGGCGGGCTGCTGCCGCTGCGCACCGCGTGGCGCCGCATCGCGCCGACCGACTCCATCTACTGGATGCAGCTCGCTGCCTACGACGACCAGGGCCACGCCGTATTCGCGCTCACCCGCCCGATCGGTTACCTGCTCGCGCCGGTGCACGACTGGCCCGACACGGTCATGGTGCGCGAGGTCTACCGGCTCATCGTGCCGGACGACTGCCCGAGCGGCACCTACATGCTCGGCATGCGTGTCGGCCGCTACTCGCAGGCCGGAGCGGTGCTGGCCGACACCGACGACCCCGCCACCCGCCAGCGCAACATGGTGGTGGAGTTGGGCCGGTTCACGGTGCGGCCCAGGCCCTGAGAGCGCCGGCCGGGCCTCCCCCCGGCCCCGGGACGAGGCGACGTCACCGCGACGGACCCCGGGGGCGACCGCCTCGAGCTCTCCTGCGGCGCCCCCGGGCGGTGCCGCCGGTCCCCCGAAACCGGCTGGTCGCGCCCGTCCGCGATTGCGGTATCCTTCGTTCGACATGACGCCGTCCGCCGGGATCCCGGCGGCTGTTCATAGCCGGTCTCGTCCGCTGCGGACTTCACGACGCTTCGTGAAGACCGTGGCCGTGCGACCGGAACTCGCTCCACCTCGCACGCCGGCCGTGGCCGGCGCCAACGCGTGCGCCGCTCCGCGCGCGATAGAGGCATCCCACATGTCGGAGACCATCCAGGTCTCACTGCGCGGCGCGCGCAGGGAGTTCTTCCTGAACTCGCGCAATCTGTGGCTCCAGCTGCGCGACGTGGTGATCGTCCAGTCCGAACCCGGTGAGGCCATCGGCCGGGTGCACCTCAAGGACGCGACGCTGATCGAGCTCAAGCGCCCCGGCAACGTCACGCGCGAGATCATCCGCAAGGCGACCGAGGAGGACCTCGACCAGGATGACCACAACCAGGCGCTGGAGAAGGACGCGTTCGAGTACTGCAAGCAGCGAATCGATGCCCGCGAGCTGAAGATGGACCTGACCGAGGTCGAGGTGGCGTTCGGCGGGCACCGGGTCACCTTCTACTTCTCGGCCGAGCAGCGGGTGGATTTCCGCGACCTGGTGAAGGACCTGGCCGCACGCTTCCGCCGTCGCATCGAGTTGCGCCAGATCGGGGTGCGCGACCAGGCCAAGCGGATCGACGGCTGCGGCCCGTGCGGGCGGCCGTTCTGCTGCTCGACCTTCCTCAAGGAGTTCCACCCGGTCACGCTGAAGATGGCGCGCGAGCAGCAGTTGTCGCTCAACCCGGGCAAGATCTCGGGGGCCTGCGGCCGCCTGATGTGCTGCCTGTCGTACGAGCTGGCCACCTATCGCGACAGCGCGCAGAGGCTGCCAGCGGTGGGAGCGAAGATCCCCACCGGCCAGGGCGAGATGACGGTGATCAAGACCGAGCATTACCAGGAAGCCGTCTGGCTGCGCGATAACGAGGGCGGCGAGCACCGCATCGCCTACGCCGACCTGCCGCCGGGCCCGTACCACAAGTGCGGCGACTGCAATTGCGGGCGCAAGAAGAAGACCGGGGACGCCGGCGGCGAGGCGCCACCGGCGGGCGATGCGTAGGGCCGCGGCGCCGCGGCGCCCGGCTACAATCCCCGCCGCCGGAACGTCGCGATCGCGACGGAGACGAGCGCCACGATATAGCCGCCGGCCCACCACACCACCGCGGGCGTCGGCACGGAGGCGAGCGCGAACGGCCCGCCCAGGTTGAGCTGGCGCATGATCGCGGGCTGCATGTGCCACGCGGCGAGCTGCCACAGCGATTCGCTCGGCATGATCAGGCTGGCCACGGTGCCGACGTAGCGCGCGGTGTCGTTGCCGGCGAAGGTGCCGATCTGCTCGACCCAGTTGCCGATGAACGCGATGCCGAAGAAGCCGAACGCCACCACGCCGTTGGTCACCGTGCTGAAGCGCACCCCGCCGCAGATGGCGAGCGAAACGAACAGCGTGGCCTCGAGCGCCATGAGCGGCAGCGCGATGCCGATGTCCGGCGGAGTGACGTGCCCGATCACGCGCGCGATCACCAGTACCCCGCCGGCGAGCAGTCCCAGGTAGCCGATCGTCATGCCGACGAAGCCGAACCACTTGCCGAGCACGATCTCGGCGCGGCGGATGGGCTTGCTCGCCACGGTCTGCATCACGCCGCTCGCGATCTCGCCCGAAAGCGTGTCCACCGGCAGCAGCACGGCGGTCATGATGGTGAGGAAGTTGGCGGCGTAGAGACCCGCCATGGTCAGCAGGATCAGCGAGCCGCGGTAGCGCACCACGTCGGCGATGAGCTTCGCCGGCATGCTCTTCACCATGAAGTGCAGCCCGATGCCGAACAGCAGCAGGAACGCCGCGCCGCACAGCAGCGACGCGAGCAGGATGCGGCGGCGCACGCTCTCGTGCAGGGTGAGATGGGTGATGGTCAGGATCGCGCGCATGGCGTCAACCCGGCCGCTGGTCGCCGCCCATCACCTCGAGGAACAGCGTCTCGAGCGACTGGCGCGCCGACGACATGCCATACAGCTTCACCCCGCGACCGACCAGCCACGCGGCCATCTCGGGCAGCTTCTCCGGGTCGTCGACCGATATGCGCACGCGGTCCGCGTCCACCAGCGCCACGCGGCCGAAGTGCTCCAGTCCGGCGACGGTGGCCGCCTCGGCGCCGCCGAGCGTCAGCTCGACTTCCAGCATGCGTGTCGCGGCGTCGAGCGTCAGCTCGTGGATGGCGCGGCCCTGCTTCACGAAGACGACGCGGTCGCAGGTGGCCTCGACCTCGCCCAGCAGGTGCGAGTTGAGGAACACCGCGGTGCCCTCGCGTTTCAGCTCGCGGATGAGATCACGCACCAGCAGCCTGCCGAGCGGATCGAGACCCGAGGTGGGCTCGTCGAGGAAGACCAGCTCGGGGCGATTGAGCAGCGCCTGCGCGATGCCGATGCGCTGCAGCATGCCCTTCGAGTAGTCCTTCACGCGCCGCTGCCCGGCGTCGGTCAGATCGACCCGCTCGAGCAGTTCCTCGATGCGCCGCTCGAGCGAGGCTCCGCCGAGACCGTACAGGCGGCCGTGCAAGCGCAGCAGCTCGCGCCCGTCAAGCCAGTCGTGGAAGCGGAAGTGCTCGGGCAGGAACCCGATCCTCGCGCGCGTGACACGGTCGCCGAGCGGGCGGCCGAGCACGGTCGCGCTTCCGCCCGAGGGCTCGATCAGGCCGAGCAGCATCTTGAGCGAGGTGGTCTTGCCGGCCCCGTTGGGACCCAGGAAGCCGAACACCTCCCCCCGCGCGACGCGCAGGGAGAGGTCGGCCACCGCGAGTTTGTCGCCGAATCGCCTGGCGAGTCCCCGGGTCTCGACGACGGAGTCGTTCATGCGGCCGCAAACCTACCGGCTACCGCACCGACTCCGCCATCTGCAGCAGTTCGTCGCGCGCCAGGTCGCCGCCGAGCGCGTAGATCTGGTCACCTTCGGTCCACATCACCACGGCGCCGACGCGCTCGCGCTGGCCGTCCGCGTTCTGCCCCGACTGCGTGACGAGCAGCCCCTTCTGGCCGTGCACCGTGACCTCTCGGAAGCTGCCGGCGTTCACCGGCACCGGCACCACCAGCGTGCTGCGCCAGTCGATGGTGGTGGCGAGACGTCGCGCGTCGGCCGGTGACACACCGAGGATGCGCAGTCCGATGGCGCCCAGGCGGTTGAGCTCGAGACCGGCCGGCAGCTCGACCTCGGGACTCTTCGCCTGCGCCAGATGCGCGTGCAGGGTGGCCGAGTGGAACTGCTGGAACACGATCGGCGTGGTGTGCACGGTGACGCTCTTGCCGTCGAGA
>Ga0315273_10007426_pt1 | contig 13735 bp, 9 predicted proteins | sample YL17G02_0_MG_FD_205753 | JGI IMG/M metagenome (GOLD analysis project Ga0315273, IMG submission 205753) | Sediment microbial communities from Yellowstone Lake, YNP, Wyoming, USA - YL17G02_0 | ecosystem: Environmental > Aquatic > Freshwater > Lake > Sediment | place: USA: Wyoming | collected... | reverse complement strand
GCAGGACGTGGAGGCGCAGCGCACGCCGGTGGTGGGCGTCAACTGTTTCGTCGAGGACGAGCCGCGCCCGGAGAACATCTTCCAGCCCGACCCGCGGGTCGAGCACGAGCGGGCCGCGCGTCTGGCGGCGTACCGCGCGGCGCGCGACCCGGCGGCGTGGGCGCGGGCCCTGGCGGCACTCGAGGCGGCGGCGCGCGCCGACGGCGACCTCGTGGAACGCACACTCGACGCGGTGCGCGCCCGCGCCACCCTGGGAGAGATCTCCGACCGGTTGCGCGCCGTCTTCGGCGAGTACCGGCCGGCCCGGCAGCTCTGATCCGGCGGGCGCCGGCCGCGCCCGCGCGAGGAGACACCGTGCACACCGAGCCCCACCGCCCCACCGGCCTGGCCCACATCTCGCTTGCCGTGGCCGACGCGGAGAAGACGGCAGCGCGATACCAGGCGATCCTCGGCGCCGTCGTGCGCTGGCGCGAGACGCTGGCCGAGCGCGGCCTGCTGGTCGTCTTCCTCGACGTGGCGGGCGTGCCCCTCGAGCTGGTGCAGCCGCTGGACCCCGGGGACGAGTCGAACCCCGTCGCCCGCTTCCTCAGGAAGCACGGCGAGGGCATCCACCACCTGGCCTTCGCGGTGCCCGACGCCGCCGCCGCGGTGGCGCACGCCCGCGCCGCCGGCGCCGAGTCGGTGGACCCCGAACCGCGCCCGGGCGCCCATGGAACGCGCGTCGCGTTCCTGCACCCGCGTTCCACCGCGGGAGCGCTCGTCGAGTTCGTGGAGGGGGATGATCCGCACCGGCGGGAGGGCTGAGGCGTTGTCCTGGCCGCGCGAGCTGGCCATCGCCGCGCTGCGGCCGCGGCCGCCGCGCGGGGCGCTCTCCCCCGCCGAGCTCGACGGCGTGCGCCGGCTGCTGGTGGTGCGCGCCCACGACCAGCTCGGCGATTTCCTGCTCGCCACCCCGGCGCTGGCCGCCCTGCGCGGGCGCTTCGCCGCGGCGCGCATCACGCTCGTGGTGAACCGCTTCCTCGCGCCGCTGGCGCTCCACCATCCCGACGCCGACCGCGTGCTGATCGCGCCCTGGGGGCGCGGGGCGGGCGGGCCCGCCGGTGCGCCGCCGTTCTGGCCGGCGCTGCGTGCGGCGCCCTACGACCTGGCGGTGGTGCTCAACACGGTGAGCCACTCGCTCACGAGCGACGCCATCGCACGCCTGGCGGGAGCGCGCCGCGTGGCGGGGCCGACCTCGCCGCCGCTCAAGGACGCGCCCGGCGCGCCGCTCTACGACTGGGCGTACGAGCCGGCGGCGCCGGCCGGCCCCCACCAGATGGACCGCGCGCTGGCGGCGGTCGCCCCGCTCGGCTGCCCCGAGGTACCGCGCGCCTACCGCTTCGCCTTGGCAGCCGAGGAGGCCGAGCGCGGGGCGCGGGCGCGCGCCGCCCTGCCTCCGGGACCGGTCGTCGCCGTGCACCTCGGCACCAAGGACCCGGCCAAGCGCTACCCGACGGCCCTGTGGATCGCAGCGGCCGACCTCGTCGCCGAGCGCCTCGGCGCGCACCTGGCGTTGCTCGACGCGCCCGACGCGCGGGCGGCCGGCGCCGAGCTGGCCCGCGGCCTGCGCGCCGCGCGCACCCCGCTGCCCCCGATGACGCTGCGCGACACGGCGGCGTTCCTGGCCCGCGCCGACCTGCTGCTCTGCCACGATTCCGCGCTGCTGCATCTGGCGGCCGCCGTGGGCACGCCCACGGTCTCGATCCACGGGCGCGGCGACGCGGCGCAGTGGAAGCCGCCGGGCGGGCGCCACGTGGCGCTCCAGGCGCCGGATCTCCGGCCGGGGAGCGTGCCGCCCGCGCGCTTCGCCGAGGCTGCCGTCGCGGCCCGGAGCGCGGCGTGAAAGGCGAGCGCGGCGCACTGCTCTTCATGGTCGGCGTGGTGGTCATCTGGGGTGTCAACGTCAGCGTCATGAAGGCGGCGGTGAGCGAGCTGCCGCCCCTGGCCTTCAACGCCCTGCGCTTCCCGCTGGGAGCCACCGCGCTGGCGCTCTTCGTGTGGCGGCTCGAGCCGCGCCCGTGGCCCGAGCCCGGCGAGTGGCGTGAGCTGTTCCTGCTCGGCCTCGTGGCGCACCCGATCTACCAGGTCTGCTTCGCCAACGGGCTGGCGCTGACCGCGGCGAGCCACACCGCGGTGCTGGTCTCCACCACGCCCATCTTCGTGGCCCTGGCCGACCACTTCCTCGGCCACGAGCACCTCCCCCGCCAGGCCTGGGTGGGCATCCTGCTCTCGGTGGCGGGGGTTCTCCTGCTCGTGATGGCGCGCGGCGGCGCGGGCGAGACGCCGTCGCTCTTCGGCGACGCGCTCGTCTTGCTGGGCAGCATGTTGTGGACCATCTACGTGATCCGCTCGCGCGCCCTGCTGCGGCGGCGCTCGCCGCTGTGGGTCACGGCCTGGGCGCTCTTCCTCGGCACGCCGTTCGTGGTCTTGATGGGCCTGCCGGCGCTGGCCCGCACCGACTTCTCCCGCCTCACGGTGGCGGCCTGGGGCGGCGGCGTCTACGCCGGGCTCTTCGCGCTGGCCACCGCCTATTCGTGGTGGGCGGTGGGCCTGCAGCGCCTGGGAGCTTCGCGCACGGCCATCTTCTCCAACTTGATCCCGGTGGTGGCCCTGGCGGTGGCGTGGCTGTGGCTGGGCGAGCGTCTGCCGGCGCTGGCGTGGGCGGGCGTGGCCACCGTGCTCGCCGGCGTCTGGCTCACCTCGATCAGCCGGCGCGCGGTGAGCGGCGCGGCGCAGCCGGACTGAGCTTGGGTGTGTCGAAAAGCGTCCATCTCATGAGCACTTAGTAATCGAACAGTGGCCTTCCGAGTCGGTTGAAGGATGTGTCGCAAACGACCCTCTCACCCGAACGAAAGGCTGACCTGTCCCCCGAAAGTCGAGCCGGCGGGAGTGTCCATCCTCCGGCAGGTGGGCTGCACCCCGTCCGCCCATCCCGTTGCTTCGCTGCCGAGCTGGCCATCGGCCTCCCCCGCTGGGCGTCGATGTCAGGCGTGCCGCGGCCGCGATGGTCTTGCCAGGCGGCGGTATGGCACCGACTACGCCGCCAGGCGTGATGCAGAGCGCGACCGCCACCGCCATCAGGGGGAGCATGCCGCCCGGCCCTTGGTCGGGTCCTGCGAGACCCACTGCGCTGTTCGACAGCACGATCTGGAGAGAGGGGCGGCGCACCCGGCGGTCGTTCCCGACCGCTACTGCGTCACCGCACCCATCCGATACGATCCTCGGCGGGACCTGCATCGCTGCGGCGATGCAGATCGGGAAGTCGTCGACCGGGCGCCAAGCCCGCCTGCGTCAGACAGGTCACACGGCGCCACTCGCCGGGGCCGCCCGGGCTACGCCTGGGGCAAGACATCGCAAGGCGGCGCGGAGGCGCTCTTCGAGTGTGGCGCCCGGCAAGCGGTCCGCGACCTCCACGGCCTGGCGCGCCACGTGGCTACGGACCCCCAGCTCACGCAGCGCGGATGCCACATCCCGTCTGTGCTGGACTTCCGGCTCCTCGGGTGGGTCGCTCGGGGCGGCTCGTGCGAGAGCCTTCAAGCCCAGTGGCCGGATCGTGGCGCCGGGGGAGCGGATCGCCGCGCCGGGAGAGCGGATCGCCGCGCCGGGGGAGCGGATCGCCGCGCCGGGGGGCCGGATCACCGCGCCGGGAGGCCGGATCACCGCGCCGGGGGGCCGGATCACCGCGCCGGGAGGCCGGATCGCCGCGCCAGGAGGACGATCCGCCCCTGCCCGGGCCCGGGCGTGGCGAGCCTGCTCGCGCCGGGCGCGGATGAATGCGGCCCCGAACGCCCTCTCCGCCTCCAGCTGATTGTGCGTGCGACAGCGCAGCCGCATGCCCGCGACCGTCGCCCGGCCGCCGCGGGCCACCGGGTCCACGTGGTCGAACTCCAGGAACCGGCGAGCCTCGCAGCGGTGACCGTTCTCGCCGACGAAGGTGCATCGGCCCTGATCCCGCTCCCACACGGCGCGCCGGACGTGCGCCGGCACGTGGCGCCTTCGGGCAGAGGCCCGCGGCGACCCCGCAGGGCTCGTGGCGGCCCCTACCTTCCGCTTCTCGAGCTGCCCGATGAGGGCGTCGAGCGCGCGATCGAGCACCTGCGCGACGTCGCCGGAGGGAAGGGCATGGCTGAGGAGGGCCTGGGCGTGGCGCAGCTTGTCGTGGGTGTCTCTGTCGATCGTGACATAGAGGGCGTAGCGGACGGCCGGGTCGGGCGGGGGCTCGGGAGGCGCCTCGACTTGCGCCGGCGCAAGTTCGAGGGCGGGGCGCGACACCCCCGGTGCTGTCTCTCCGACTTGCCCCGGCGCAAGTTCTGCGGCGGAAAGTAACGCCGCAGAACCCGGGCCGGCGGCCTCGACTTGCGCCGGCGCAAGTTGGGAAAACTCGCCCCGCGTCGCGTCCGGCGAGACAACGCGTTGCGCCAGCAGCACTTCGATCTCGGACTTGCGCCGATGGCTGGCCGCGGCCACCAGCTCGTCGACGTTGTCCGCCGTGAGATGGGGCGCGAGCAGGCAGAGACCGGTGAGATGGAGCCGGCCGTCCGCCAGCGCCTCGAAGAGGAGGGGGAAGCCCCGGGCGGCCCGAGCCGCCTGGATCCGCTTGAACGCCGCATCCTCGGAGAGCCGCAGCGCCCCGACGCAGTAGGCGTGCATCGACGGGTAGCCGGCCGGCGCGTAGAGCCGCCGCGCGTCGACCTCGGCGATGTGGGCCAGCAGGGCGGCGGTGGTGGCGCGATCCTGCGCCACCAGCTCGACCAGAGCGCGCATGAGAGCCACGTCGTCGAGATGGGTCAGCGTGTAGGCACGCATGAGGCATGTCCGCTCCTCGGGGGCGCACCTGGACGGAGCGACCGGAGACCGCTCGGGAATCCGGTGCCCGCATCCACACGTCAGAGTAGACGGTGCCGGTGACAAAAAGCGGAGCGCAGGCGGATGGTCATCCCGGCTGGACCAAGGAAGGGGAGGAGGTCGGTGGCTCCCGGGCTACTCTACGGGCAGGACCGCGACCGGCACCCTCGCGCAGAACAGCTCCGCGGGCGCGCCGTAGGCGAAGGGCGACCGCCCAACCTTGGAGCGGCCCGCCCAGACGCAGGCCAGCGTCCCATCCACGATCGCCGCGCGCAGCGAGGAGGCGTGGGCGCGCGGCCCGGTGAGGCGAAGGCCCGAGGTCGCCCCGAGCCTCTTGAGCCCGCTCCCGCCGGGAATCCGGGCCGCAAAGACGTCGGTCTGACGCCATCCCATGCCGATCATCATCGCGTCTCCGGGGTTTTCGGCGAATCCCGCCCATGACCAACCCGCGAGCGCGGTGGTGATCCAGACTGCGACGGCGTCCCGGCCGGACGCCGCGATATCGAGCGTGCGGCTGCCGTGCTCGGGGTAGTCGGCAGCGAACTCCACGAAGCCGATCCGGGGCGCGGGCCCCCCGGGCGGTCGGGGCCTGGGAAGCCGGTCGCCGGAGTAGCCGACCAGCAACTCGGGGCCGCGCCAGGCCGCGACCGCACCGAACGGACCCTGGACCTCGCCCTCGCCGGCCAGCAGCTCCACCGGCGCCCCCCAGTGCGCGCCCCGGTCTTCGCTGCTGCACAGGAAGAGCTTCGCGCGGGAGGACAGGGTCCTCACGACTCCGTATCCGGTCGATTCGGGCACCGACTCCCGGTCGTCGACACCGGCGAGCACATCCAGGCGGTCCCCGCTACGGGCGAGGCCCACGAAGCTGCGGGGGTCCCACCAGTGCACGGGGAAGCTGGCCACGACCTGCTCCGTCACTCGCTGCGACGGATCCCAGCGCACCACGTGGAGATCGAAGAACGGTTGGCGTCCTGGAGCACCGGGAGGTTGGATGACCGCCCAGTCGTCGCCGTCTCGGCCCCTGGGACACAGGTATGCCAGGAGCAGGGTATCGCCCAGGCACATCCCGTCGCAGCCACGAGCGCCGTACTGGGCGGTGGCGAGCGCCGCGGTTCGCGCCCAAGTCCGTCCGCCGTCCGCGCTCAGCGAGTGCTCGAGCCGGCGTCCCTCGAGGACATGCAGTCGCGTCGCGCCCGAGAAGACGCGCCCGCGGTCCCGGCCGACCGTGAGCGGGCGACCCCAGTGGCGGCCGCCGTCGTCGCTTCTGATGTAGAGCAGGCGGCTGGGTCTGCCGGCGCTGGAGGTGAAGGACACGCGCCAGAGGACGTGGAGGGTATCTCCCCGCACCGCCAGGTCGAGTTGGTTCGCGAAGCTCTCCCCGCCGATCGCCGTCCCCGGGATGGCGCGGACGAAGCCCCGCTGCCAACTCGACTGGATCGCGATGACGAGCAGGAGGAGTGCGGCGAGTAGAAGCAGGACTCGTGCGGATAGGGCGACGCGCATGGCGGCGATCTCCGAAGCCACGTACACCTTAGCGTGATGGTCGGCTTCGCGCCAGGCTCGCCGGACCGCCTCGCTCGCGCCACCTCGGGACCTACCGGGCCGGCGTCCCGCCACCGGTCGGCCCTCCCCGCTTGACGCCCGGGCCCGCGACTGATTAGTTACCGTACGAAGGTCGTCCCACCGTGTGCATCTCCCGCTACTCCGCTGCGTACCGTCTCAGGAGACCGAAGATGACGCGATCCTCTCCGCAGGCGCTCCCCGCGTGGGCCGCGCTGGCCGCGGCGTGCGCGCTGGCGCTGGCACCGCCGGCCGGCGCCCTGGCCGCCAAGACCGCGATCACCAAGACGGCCGTCACGCCGGCCTCGCCCAAGCTGCCGGTCGAGGAGCACTTCCTCGCCAACGGCATGAAGCTGGTGCTCATCCCGCAGCACGTCACGCCGACCGTCTCGGGCGCCTGGGTGGCGCACGTCGGATCGGTCAACGAGCGCCCCGGCATCACCGGGATCTCGCACCTCTTCGAGCACATGATGTTCAAGGGCACGCACAAGATCGGCACGCGCGACTACGCCAAGGACGTGGCGCTGATCGAGGAGCAGGAGCGGCTGCAGGAGGAGATGCGCGGCGAGCTGTCCCGGAGGCGCGCGGCCCAGCGGCGCGGCGAGCTCGAGGACATGACCAAGCCCGAGGCCAAGACCGCGCGCGACAAGGCTGTGTCTGAAAAGGGTCTCGGGAATCCGGAGCCTCCGGAGATTCCCTGGAAACTCCCCGGGCCGGATCGGCTGGGAACGCCTGGCCGGGCGTTTTCAGACACAGCCAAGGAACTCGAGGCCCGCTTCGACTCGCTGGTGGCCGCCCAGCGCGCCAACATGGTCAAGAACGAGTTCAACCTCGTTCTGCAGAACAACGGCGCCACGATGATCAACGCCTTCACCAACGAGGACATGACGGTCTACTTCGAGACCGTCCCGGCCAACAAGCTCGAGCTGTGGTTCTGGATGGAGTCCGACCGGCTCGCCAACCGCGTCTTCCGCGAGTTCTACTCGGAGCGCGACGTGGTCTACGAGGAGCGCCGCCGCTCCTACGAGTCCACCCCCACCGGCCAGTTCGAGGTCTCCTTCGACGCTGTCTTCTGGGATTCCAGCCCCTACCTCTGGCCGGTCATCGGGTGGCCGAGCGACGTGGCGGCGATCTCCAAGGCGCAGGCCGACGAGTACTACTCGCTCTACTACGCGCCGCAGAACCTGACCGCCGTCCTGGTCGGCGACTTCGATCCCCAGCAGGCGCTGGCGCTGGCCGAGAAGTACCTCGGCGCCATCCCGCGCGGGCCCAAGCCGGCGCCCGAGATGATCACCGCCGAGACCAAGGCACTGGCCGAGAAGCGCTTCTACGCCGAGGCCGAGACCAACCCGGCGGTGTGGGTGCGCTGGCACACGCCGGCCGCCGTGCACCGGGACACGCCGGTGCTCGAGGCGATCTCCGAGCTGCTCAACGGCCCCACCGGCCGCCTGCAGAAGAACCTGGTGCTGGGCGGCGGCATCGCCACCAGCGCGGGGGCGCGCTCCGAGCCGCGCAAGTACGAGGGCCAGTTCCAGGTCCAGGCCGAGTGCAAGGAAGGCCACACGCCCGACGAGGTGGAGAAGGCCCTGCACGCCGAGATCGAGAAGCTGCAGAAGGAGCCGGTGGGCGCCGAGGAGATGCAGAAGGTGAAGAACCGCTACCTGGCCTCGGCCTACCGCCAGATCGGCTCCAACATGCAGCTGCTGCTGCGCTACGCCGTCGCCGAGGGGCTGGCCACCTGGCGCGACGCCGACCGCCTCGACGAGGCGGTGCAGGCGGTGACCCCGGCCGACGTGCAGCGCGTCGCCCAGAAGTACTTCCAGAAGGAGAACCGGGCCGTCGCCGTGTGGACCCGCAAGGGTGGCAGCGAACCCGAGGACCCGGCGCTCGCCGCTCTGCCGCCCGAGGCCAAGCAGATGGCCAAGAGCATGGTGGCGCGCATCGAGGCCACCGACGACCCGGCGCAGCTCACGCGCATGCTCGAGGGCATGGACCGGATGGCCGGCCAGATGCCGCCGGAGATGAAGCCGGCGCTCGATTACATCAAGGGCAAGGCGCAGGCGAAGCTCACCCAGCTCCAGGGCTCCAAGTGACCGGAGGGACGACGATGAACCGCAGCCATCAGTTCCGCCGGCTCGCAGGGACCGGCGCGTTGCTGGTACTCGCCGCGGCGTTCGCGGCCGGGCTCGCCGCGGCTCCGGTCGCGGCGGCCGCCCCCCCCGACCGCCCCGAGGGCCTCCAATATCCCAAACTCGATTTCAAGCCGCCCCGGGCGGCCGACTACCGCGTCAAGCTGGCCAACGGCATGGCCGCCTACCTGGTCCCCGACCGCGCCCTGCCGCTGGTGACGGTCACCGTGCTGATGCGCGTCGGCCCCGACCTCGATCCCGAGGGCCAGGAAGGCCTGGCGGCGACCGCCATGCACCTGCTGACCCGCAGCGGTACTGCGGCCATGACCGCCGAGCAGCTCGAGGAGCGCCTGGCGTTCCTCGGCGCGCAGCTCGAGTCGGGCATGGGCGGGGGCGGCGGCGGCATGTTCGGCATCGGCGGCGTGGCCCTGTCGGGTGCCGAGTCGCGCGTCACGCTCAACCTGCTCTCCAAGGACCTCGACGAGGGGCTCGCGCTGCTCACCGCGTGCCTCAAGGAGTGCGCCTTCCAGGAGGACCGGCTGCAGCTGCGCAAGGACCAGATGCTGCAGGCGATGAAGCAGCGCAACGACGAGACGGCGAACATCGAGGAATACCAGTGGGGCTTCCTGATGCGCGGCGACGGCCACTGGTCGAACCGCTACGCCACCGAGGCCTCGCTCAAGCCGCTGACCCGCGACGACCTGGTGGCGTTCCAGAGGCGCTACCTGGGGCCGAAGAACTTCGTGCTCTCGGTCTCCGGCGACTTCGACAAGAGCGCCATGGTGAAGAAGCTCGAGAAGGCCTTCGCCGCCTGGCCCACCACCGGCGAGAACCCCGGCCTGCCCAACGCGCCGGCCGCGCCGGCGGCGCAGGGTTGGTTCGTCACCGGCAAGGACGTCAATCAGACCCGCGTCTCACTGGGCCTGCGCGCCCTCGACCGCTACGACCCCGACTTCTACGCCGCGCAGGTCATGAACTACGTGCTCGGCGGCGGCGGCTTCACCTCGCGGCTGGTCAACCGCATCCGCTCCGACGAGGGCCTCGCCTACACGGTGCGCTCGACCTTCGAGGGCGGCTTCTACTATCCCGACCCGTGGCGGGCCTTCTTCCAGACCAAGGCGCGCTCGACCGCCTTCGCCATCCAGATCGCGCTCACCGAGATCAACCGCGTGCGCGACTCGCTGGTCACGGCGGGCGAGCTGGAGACGGCGAAGAACGCGCTCATGGAGGGCTTCCCGGCCCGCTTCCCCACCGCCTCGGCGATCGCCGGAGCGCTGGCCGCCGACGAGCTGACCGGCCGCTACGCCAAGGACCCGGGCTACTACCAGGACTTCACCAAACGCGTCGGCACGGTGACCTTGCCGGACGCGCAGCGCGTGGCCCGGCGGCTGCTCGACCCGCGGAAGATGGCCTTCCTGATGGTGGGCAACGCCGCCGAGATGATGCAGCCCGACGGCAAGCACGAGGTGACGCTCGAGCAGCTGGCGGGCGGGGCGCCCAAGCCGCTGCCGCTGCGCGATCCGCTGACCATGAAGCCGCTGCCGTAGGACGAGCCGGACAGGGAGGAGCAGGCGGACGGGGGCCGGGCGACCGGCCCCCGTCCGTGCTTACGGCGTCCGCCTCTGCCCCAGCATCCACCGCGGCAGCTCCTCCTCCGCGTACGCCGGGTCCCAGCTGTTGTGGTTGGCGTCGGGATAGAGGGTCATGCGAGCGGCGGCCGGATCGAGGCCGAGCTTCTCGCGCTCGGCGCGGAGCGCGGCGACGATCTTCCGGGTGTCCTGTGGATCCACGAGGTCGTCCTTGAGCCCGTGGAACGCCCACACCGGCAGGCGGGCCACCCGCTTGGCCACTGTCCGCGCCCGCCCGTAGCCGCACACCGGCGCCAGGCAGGACCACAGACCGGCATGCCGCGCCCCGATCATCCAGGCGCCGTGGCCGCCCTGTGAGATCCCCGTGAGCGCCACGCGGTCGGGGTCGACGCGGAACTCGCGCTGTGTCGAGTCGAGCGCCGCGAGGACCAGAGCTTCGTGCTCCTCCCATTCCTCATCCTCGAGCGGCTTCTGGGGGAAGACGACGAGGCACGGCCAGCGCCCGGGGTGCGCCAGCAGCGCCGGCCCGAGCCCGACCCGCGTCGGCTTCTCGCCGTCGTCGCCGCACTCGCCGGAGCCGTGCAGGAACACCACGCACGGCCAGGCGCGAGCGGAGTCGTAGCCCGCGGGCGCGTAGACGGAGTAGCGCATGGCGACGCCGCCGAGGGTCAGCTGACGTGGCACGAACACCCCGGCGCGCTCGGCGGGCGCGGCCCCGGTCGCCGGCAACGCCATCGCCATCGCCATCGCCAGCAGCCCCGCCACCGCCAGCCCCCTCACCCACACACGCAGGCTGCGCATCCCCCGACCCTCCCCGGCGCGGCTGTCCGCCCGCCCCGCAAGCCGACGCCGCCGTCTCCGCGGGCACCATACCGCCGCTCGCACCGCTCCGCAAACGCCGCGGTGACCGCGGCTTGTCGTTGACGACCCGGGAGCCGCTCCCGTATGTTGCCGCGGACCCTCGCAGCGCCCGGGCGCGACCCGGCCCCCGGCGGCTGCGCCGGCCGTGCACCACCAGGCAGTCCACCCATCACCCTTGTGCGACACGGGGACCCCATGGGCAATCCGCTCTTCGCCAGGAAGCCTCTCGCCCTCCTTCTGGAAGAGATGAAGGGCGAGAACCGGCTGCGCCGCATCCTCGGCCCGATCACGCTGTCGAGCCTCGGCATCGGCGCCATCATCGGCACCGGCATCTTCGTGCTCACCGGCATCGCGGCGCACGACAAGGCCGGCCCGGCGCTCACCCTGTCGTTCTGCGCCGCCGGCACCGCCTGCGTCTTCGCCGCCTTCTGCTACGCGGAGTTCGCCTCCATGGTGCCGGTCGCCGGCTCGGCGTACACCTACGCCTACGCCACCCTCGGCGAGCTGTTCGCGTGGATCATCGGCTGGGACCTCATCCTCGAGTACGCGGTGGGCTCGGCCACCGTGGCCCACGGCTGGTCGCACTACTTCCAGGACTTCATCGGCATCTTCCATCTGCATCTGCCCAAGGCCCTGACCATCGCGCCCTTCGACTACGACGTGGCGGGCGGGCGCTTCTTCGCCACCGGCTCGGTCTTCGACCTGCCCGCCATCGTCATCACCGCGATCGTCACGCTCATCCTGGTGAAGGGCATCCGCGAGAGCGCCACCTTCAACGCCACCATGGTGGGCGTCAAGCTGGTCATCGTGCTGCTGGTGATCGGGCTGGGCGCCTTCTACGTCGATCCCAAGAACTGGCAGCCCTTCGCCCCCTTCGGCTACGGCGGCATCAGCTTCTTCGGCAAGACGCTGTTCGGGCAGACGGCCCCCGACGGCACGGCGCTGGGCATGCTGGCCGGCGCCGCCACCATCTTCTTCGCCTACATCGGGTTCGATTCGGTCTCCACCCACGCCGAGGAGGCGCGCCGCCCGCACATCGACGTGCCGATCGGCATCATCTCGTCGCTGGTGGTGTGCACGGTGCTGTACATCGCGGTCTCGACGGTGCTCACCGGCATGGTCCCCTACGACCAGATCGACATCAACGCGCCGGTCTCCAACGCCTTCGCGCGCGTCGGCCTGCCGTGGGCGCAGTTCGTCATCTCCATCGGGGCGGTGGCCGGCATCACCTCGGTGCTGCTGGTCATGATGCTCAGCCAGCCGCGCGTGCTGCTCGCCATGGCGCGCGACGGACTGGTGCCGCAGAGCTTCTTCGGCGCCGTGCACCCCAAGTTCCGCACGCCCTACAAGTCCACCATCCTCACCGGCCTGTTCGTCGCCACCATGGCGGCGTTGCTGCCGCTGCGCGTGCTCGCCGAGCTGGTCAACATCGGCACCCTGCTGGCCTTCGTCATCGTCTGCGCGGCGGTGCTGATCATGCGCTACAAGCACCCCGAGGCCGAGCGGCCGTTCCGGGTGCCGTTCTTCCCGGTCGTCCCCATCCTCGGGATCCTCACCTGCCTGCTGCTCATGTTCTCGCTGCCGGTGGAGAACTGGTGGCGGCTCTTCGTCTGGCTGGGGCTCGGCTTCGTCATCTATTTCAGCTACGGGCGCTACCACAGCGTCATGGCCAAGACGCGCGCCGCCGAGAAGCAGGACTGACGCGATGGCCGCCCCGCACGGGTTTCGGCGCGAGCTGAAGCTGCTCGACGCGACGATGATCGTCGTCGGGTCCATGATCGGATCCGGGATCTTCATCGTCAGCGCCGACATCGCGCGCACCGTGGGATCGGCCGGGTGGCTGCTGGCCGTGTGGGCGATCGCCGGCGCCATCACCCTGGTGGCCGCGCTCTCCTACGGCGAGCTGGCCGGCATGATGCCGCGGGCCGGCGGCCAGTACGTCTACCTGCGCGAGGCCTACAACCCGCTGGTCGGCTTCCTCTACGGCTGGACGATGTTCCTGGTCATCCAGACCGGCACCATCGCGGCGGTGGCGGTGGCGTTCGCCAAGTTCACCGCCGTGCTGGTGCCGGCGCTCGGCGAGAGGGTCTACGTGCTGAGCGCCGGGAGCTTCCACGTCAGCGCCGCGCAGCTCGTGGCCATCGCCAGCATCATCGTGCTGACCGCCATCAACCGGCGCGGCATCCACGGCGGCAAGCTGGTGCAGAACGGCTTCACCCTCACCAAGATCGTCTCGCTGTTCGCGCTCATCGCCCTGGGGCTGGCCATCGGACGCAACCCCCAGGCCATCGCCGCCAACCTGGCCGGGTTCTGGGACGCGGCCTGGACGCGCGTCGCCGGCGGCGCGGTCACTGCGGTCGAGCCGCTGGCCGGCGTGGCGCTGCTCTCCGCCATCGGCGCCGCCATGGTGGGCTCGCTCTTCGCCAGCGACGCCTGGAACAACATCACCTTCACGGCCGGCGAAGTGGTCGAGCCGCGGCGCACCATCCCCTTGAGCCTGCTGCTCGGCACGGCGACGGTGACGGTCATCTACCTGCTCGCCAACGTCGCCTACATCCTCATGCTGCCGATGGCCGGCGACCCCGCGGCGGCCGACGCCTTCGGGCGCGGCATCCAGTTCGCCGCCTCCGACCGGGTCGGCACCGCGGCGGCGTCGATGATCCTCGGCGCCCCGGCCGCCGCCGTGATGGCGGTCTTCATCATGATCTCGAC
>Ga0315273_10007425_pt1 | contig 13736 bp, 8 predicted proteins | sample YL17G02_0_MG_FD_205753 | JGI IMG/M metagenome (GOLD analysis project Ga0315273, IMG submission 205753) | Sediment microbial communities from Yellowstone Lake, YNP, Wyoming, USA - YL17G02_0 | ecosystem: Environmental > Aquatic > Freshwater > Lake > Sediment | place: USA: Wyoming | collected... | reverse complement strand
CCCTGCGAACATATAATGGCCCATATCGAGAACAAGACCAACTAGCTTGGGATCAGTTAAAGCAAGCAGATTGTCAATTTCTTGTGGAGTTTCAATGAACCCGGCACAATGATGATGAAATACTGTACTCAAACCAGTCCTCGTTTTGACTTCCCTGGCTACCAGGTTTGCCCCTTCAGCAAAAACTTTCCATTCATTTTTGGTAAGCCCCATTGATGGTGATACCCTGCCGGCATTGAGTGTACGTTCTTTCACACTGCCATTCTCATCGGCAAGTACAATAAATGCATCCTGATAACCTGCATCCGCCATGAGCTTTGCAGTTTTTACGGCAACCTCCGCACCTCCGATATGTTTTGAGCGGTCTTTTAGAAAAACCGGGACAAATGCCCCAACCATAGAGAGGGAGCGTTTGTCTAGTTCTTTTTTCAATTCTGATGGAACTGTGGGCATAAAGCCCCAGTCGCCGAGCTCAGTGCCCTGATAACCGGTTTCCCGGATTTCATTAAGAACCTGCTCAAAACCCGCTGCTTTGCCAGCCAGTTCAAATTCCAGTACACCCCAGGAACATGGGGCATTGGCTATTTTTATCATTTTAAATAAGTTAATAAAACATTCTATCTGAGATCACATTAAAATTTTCTTGTCCATTCTTCATGCCAGCGTTCGATAACAACTTTTGTCTGAGTATAAAATTCAATAGCATGGAGCGATTGCCCATGAAGGTCCCCGAAGAAACTTTCTTTCCAGCCACTGAACGGAAAGAATGCCATCGGGGCGGCAATACCAATATTAATACCAATATTACCTGCCATCGTATCGTGTCTGAATTTACGGGCAGCAGCTCCGCTGCTTGTAAAGATGCAGGCAGAATTACCATAGCGGCTGTTATTTATCAATTCAATCGCATCTTCAAGTGTTCCCACATTGAGAATGGTTAAAACAGGACCGAAAATTTCTGTTTCGAGAATTTCGCTGTCACTTTTCACATCTCCCAGAATTGTTGGACCTATAAAGTTTCCATTTTCACTGCCCTGTATTATAATCTTCCGGCCATCAAGCAGTAATCTGGCCCCATCATCAATCCCTTTCTGTATCAGTTTTTCAATTCGTTCTTTACTAACTTTAGTTATAACAGGACCCATTTCAACGCCGGGCTCCAATCCGTTTCCGACCTTCCTTGACTTAGCTGCCAAAATGATTTTTTCAGTAAAGGTCTCATTGAATTTTCCTACAATCATAACAATTGAAGCAGCCAGGCACCTCTGTCCTGCACAGCCAAATGCACTATCAGCAATTATTCTAACCGTAGTATCTTCATCTGCATCAGGCATAACAACAACCGGATTTTTTGCTCCTCCCTGTGCCTGAATCCTTTTCCCATGAGAAACCCCGGTTTGATAAACATGTTTTGCAACATTGGAGGAACCTACAAAACTGATTGCAGGAATTAGTGGATGTTCAAGAATGGCATCAACGGTTTCTTTTCCTCCATGAACCATATTCAAAACACCCTCAGGTAAACTCAGATCTTCAAATAATTCAAAGATTCTTGTCATGGTCAATGGCACTTTCTCTGAAGGTTTTACTATGTATGTGTTGCCACAGGCAATGGCATAAGGCATGAACCAGAATGGGATCATAATAGGAAAATTAAAGGGAGAAATGCATGCACCAACTCCCAATGGCTGACGGATATAAAACTCATCAACACCTGCTGCAATATCTTCGGAGAAATCGCTTTGTAAAAGTTTAGGTATTCCACATGCTACTTCAATATTTTCAACTGCACGTAATATTTCAGCCTTTGATTCCGGCAAAGTCTTACCGCACTCTTTTGTACATATCCCGGCAATCTCATCAGTATGTACTTCTAAAATCTTCTTCATTTTAAAGAGATATTGAATACGCTGTGTGGCTGGTGTATTTCGCCATGACAACCACGCCTTTTGAGCTTTTTCAGCAGCTTCTGTTATATCCTCGGCTGATCCGGCAGGAACCTTTGCAAGAAGTTGACCGTTAGCTGGATTTATAACATCCAGTAATTCTGAACTCCTGCTGGTTATCCATTGTCCGTTGATATAGTTTTTTAGAATTCTTGACATGCTCCTGAGGTATTGATAATTTTTCTTTGATATGCTCTAAAGGAAATATTTCTGTTTCTTCTTGTTTTCTATATAGCTCTGATAAGCTTTTTTTACAGTATCTATTTCAGAGACTTCAGAGACAGCAACTTCCCACCATGCATAACCCGGAACTCCTTTATAGAGATCAGTTTCAATAGTAATCACTGTGATTTTTGATTGAACTTTTGCTTCAGATAATGCTTTTTTCAGAGAACTTATATCATGAGCTTCAATAACATGTGCGCCAAGACTCCTTGCATTTTGTGCAAAATCGACAGGAAGTATTTTACCAGTCAATTGTCCTGTTTCCTTGTCCCTGTAACGGTATTTAGTCCCAAACCGCTGAGATCCTATTGATTGTGATAATGCGCCGATACTGGCAAAACCATTGTTGTTTAAAAGGATAATAGTGAATTTTATCCCTTCCTGAATAGCAGTTACAATCTCATTATTCATCATCAGATAGTTACCATCACCAACCATAACATATATTTCACGATCAGGACAAGCCATTTTTGCACCAATTCCTGCAGCACATTCATATCCCATAGTTGAATATCCATACTCAAGATGGAATCCCTTAGGATCAAGTGTCCTCCAGAGTTTATGAAGATCTCCGGGTAAACTTCCTGCCGCGCAAAGTACAACGTCGCGCGGTCCTGAAAACTCATTGACTGCGCCAACAACCTCAGCCTGAGTAACAGGTTGTAAACCGGTGACTTTATAGAGTTCACTGACCTGTTTATCCCAGGTTTTATTCAAATTAGCAGATCGTTTGATGTATTCATCAGTAACTTTAAAATCAGTCAATAATGTATTTAGTTCTTCAAGACAGGCTTTGGCGTCAGCAGTAAGTGGCAATGCACAATGCTTGTACGAATCGAAATCTGCAATGTTAATATTAATGAATTTTACATCTGGATTTTGAAAAGCTGTTTTTGATGCAGTTGTAAAATCACTGTAACGGGTGCCTATCCCAATGATAAGGTCAGCTTCTGAAGTAAATTCATTTGCCCCGGGAGTTCCGGTTACTCCAACTGCACCAAGGTTCAACGGATGATTATAGGGGAGTGATCCTTTACCGGCAAATGTTTCAGCAACCGGAATTCCTGTCCTTTCAACAATAGTTTTTAATATATCCGTAGCCTGGCTATAGATAACTCCTCCTCCAGCTATAATTACCGGTTTTTTTGAATTCCTTATAATTTCAACAGCATCTTTTAAAAGGTTGTTATCAGGTCTGGGACGGGCAACTCTCCAGACTCTTTTCCGGAACAATTTTTCAGGAAAATCAAATGCTTCTGCCTGTACATCCTGAGGTATTGCCAGCGTAACTGCTCCGGTATCAGCAGGTGAAGTAAGCACACGCATCACCTCCGGCAGAGAGGTGATCAGTTGTTCCGGTCTATTGATCCTGTCCCAGTATTTTGATACGGGTTTAAAACAATCATTTACTGAAATATCCTGAGATGAAGGTGATTCAAGCTGCTGTAATACCGGCGCTACATTTCGGCGGGCGAATATATCCCCTGGTATAATCAGTACAGGCAAACGGTTTATTGTCGCACAGGCGGCACCAGTGATCATGTTGGTTGCACCCGGACCTATGGATGATATGCATGCAAATGTCCCTAACCTGTTTTTCATCTTGGCATATGCAATGGCAATATGTACGGAAGACTGTTCGTTCCTGGTCATACAATAACGGAAGTCGGGGTTTTCCATCAGGCCTTCACCCACACCGGCCACAATTCCATGACCGAATATTCCCAGGCATCCTGCAAAAAATGGATTTTCGATCCCATCTCGCTCAACATACTGGTTTTTCAGAAACCTGACTACAGCTTGTCCGGCAGTTATTCGATTTGTTTTCATAAAGTTAAGCTCCTTATTAATAGTTACTTACCATTCATCTCAATAGTAACAACCGGTATCCTGGGATCCATCCCTTTCCATGTTCCATAAATCCATTTATGATCCGGGTCATCGGTGCTCGCAAGACTCTGGTCGCTTCCCGCAAGGAAATTAAGATAGTAGACATTGTATCCATGTCCTGCAACGACAGGGTGGTATCCTCCAGGAATGAGAACCACATCGTTGCTATGGGCCTCAGCTATCTCATCAAGAGAGCGGTCATCGTTATAGACTTTTTGGATCGCAAATCCCTGAGGTTTATCAATTTTGTAAAAATAAATCTCCTCAAGGCTGGCTTCTATTAATTCTCCTGTATCTGAATTTGTTTTTCTTGTGTCATGTTTATGCGCCGGGAACGAACTCCAGTTACCTGAAGGCGTATAGACCTCGACACAAACAAGCCGGTTGCAGTCAGACCCTGGCGGCAATATCCTGTTTATCTGGCGGCTGGCGTTATCACCTCCCCTGTATTCTATGCCCATTCCGACTATATCGGAAGGAATTATAAAATGCGGTTCAAAAGACTGTTCTGCGGGACACCACCCACAGGCCATATCAAGAAAACTTTCAACAGGGGATATTTCAAATTCAGTTTGCCGGGGTAAATACAATGCATGGGGAAGGCCGCTGAAAACATCTTTTCTTCCGTTCAATGTTTTCCATTTTCCTGCTGAGGTTTCAGCTGAAAAATTGCCACCAAGTAATACAAACAGATATTCATTATTTCCGGTTTCCCCTGACCATTTTTGTCCTGGTTTAATTGTCCTTGCCATGAAATTAAGATAATTCCAGTCTGCCTCAGCAGAAGTGATGGACTGGTAAAGTTCTTTATCCAAAGATGATTTTGCCAGTATTGGACAATTTTTATCTCTGTTCATTGATCAATATTTAAATCAGCATCATATCGCGGATCTTTGCAACCAGATCAGTTGTCGCTCTGGTAAACTGACTTAACGTCATAATTGTGGCCCCGAATCCATCGAACTCTTCCACTGTCATGCCCTTTTCATCGTATGCCCGCCGGAAATCCACAAATTTCTTTCCCAGTTCAGCAATGATTTTCGGATCCACCGGAGTATCCATCCTGTTCTCCACCGTCACATCCGATGCGTTAAACCTTTTCTGCCAGTGCCATGGAGGAGAGATCACTACATTACCTCCAATAAATTCAGACCAGTGCCGGTGATGCCTGAAAGCGGCACTTAATAACCTCAACCGATATCCCCTTTTATTATAGATCTGATAGGCTTTCTTCATTACTGCAACACCCGCCCAATCCAGAATCTCAGGGTTTGAGATGATGTTTTCCTTTTCTGCCACCACTTTCAACCAGTCATCGAGCCTCCCCACCATAATAGTGCATACCGGCCCCATTGTGCTTATATCCTTACCTTCCTTTTCGCGCCGTTTAAATCCACGCTCCACGGCTTCTGCTACAGCGATGGCCTGCGGGACAGTAAAACTTACCGTTGCGTTGATACTTACCCCAAGATATGTTGCCTCTTCAATTGCTACTACTCCCGCTTTTGTAACAGGTATCTTAACAATCATATTCGGAGCAAGTTCGCTAAAACGCACTGCCTGCTTAACTATCCTTTGCGCATCCCGATAGAACCTTGGATCAGTCTGTATCGAAAGCCTTCCATTCCTGCCTTTTTCCCTTTCAAATACAGGCTTTATCAGCAATGCAGCCTTCACCGACATTTCCTCGATGAGCTTCCAGGCAACATCATCCTCCGTGGCGGTTGGATTCTCACGGATGATTTGAGGGATACGATCTTTCCATATATCCCACTCCTGCTTTAAAACATTCAAAACGATCACGGGGTTGCAGGTTGCTCCCAATGCCCCATGTCCCATTGAGAGGGTTAACTCCCCGATAGAGCAGGAATCATTCCACAGTACTGTTTGTGTTGTCTGTGAAATCTTATGCAGTGTGCTTTTGTAAACTTTATCCTGTATTGATTCTCCCTCCATGGCGTTTTTTTCTCAAGTTATAATTGTTTCAATTAATTACCAGAAAAAGTAATACAAAAAGGCTAATATTCCACAAATACCTATTGCTGCAATATTAAATGTCATCGAAGTATTGAATAATCCTTTGCCGATATTAATACTCCTGGAATCCTTTTTCTTTAATTTATTGTTCAGTATCATAATTAGACCAGTCAGAATAACACCAACAACTGGAACATAAATAGCCTCAAGGGCCAGATTTTTAAGAGGATGAACAAAAAATGCGGCAATAATTCCTGTCAGCATTGCAATAGCGACTAATTTTATTCCCAGACCAACTATTTTCTTCCCAGATGCTTCATCAGGAGTATTTTCAGTTTTTTGATTTTTATCTACGAGGCTTATTCCTACCATCACGAAAGATAAAATAATGAATACGTAGCCAATTCGAAGGACAAAAGGCATTTCGGGGAAAAGAATTTTCATCACTAAGCCAAGAGGAATAGTAAGTAATGCCGTCCACAAAGCTGCTTTAGTTGAGGCCTGACGCCAGAAAAGCCCACAGAAAAATATCAGGAATTCACCAGGATAAATAAATCCTGTATATTCCTGGATATATTGGTACGCCTGGTCAAGTGTCTTCAGCTGAGGCGCAACAATTGTTGCTATAAGCAGAGCTATAAAAGCTACTATCGTACCGGTTCTGACCATCTGCTTTTCTGTTGCATTTTTATTTATAAAATTTTTATAAATATCGATTGTAAAAATTGTCGAAGTACTGTTGACAATTGAACTGATTGAAGATACTGCAGCAGCAGCAATGGCAGCAAAAGAAAGCCCGGTAATTCCGGCAGGTACAATGTTTCTTATTAACCATGGATATGCTTCGTCAGATTTTCCCAGTTTTGTACCAAGGGCAAATACTGTAATTCCGGGAATGACAACCAGCAGCGGGATAAGCAGCTTCAGGTACCCGGCAAAAGCAACTCCAAGCTGAGCTTCTTTCAGGCTTTTTCCGGCAAGTCCCCTCTGGATGATAAACTGATTGAATCCCCAGAAACTGAGATTGGTAAGCCACATTGAACCTAAAACAACTCCAAGTCCTGGCAGATCTGAAAATGCATCTTTAAGGCCTCCCTTTCCATCAGGGGCGAACAGAGTTCCTTTTGCAATGATCATATGGAATTTCTGAGGAACTTTTTCTAAAAGTTGAGAAAACCCGGCAAATACTCCATGACCATCACTTAACGCATTAAGCGCAAACGCAGTAGTTATGAGGCCCCCGAAAATGAGTACAATTACATTAATAACATCTGTCCATGCCACAGCTTTCATCCCCCCCCAGAGCGAGTACAAAGCTGAGAAGGCTGAAAACCCGATAACTCCATAAATCATTGGAATCCCGATTATCCGTTCCATAGCCAATGCCCCCAGATATATGACAGCAGTCATATTAACGAAAATATAGACCAGTATCCAGAAAACGGCAAAACAGGTACTGACTCTTTTATCATAACGCTGTGAAAGAAACTGGGGCATTGTAAAGATGCCCTTTTCAATAAAAACCGGAAGAAAAAACTTAGCCACAAAGATAAGAGTAACAGCTGCAATCCATTCATAAGCTGCAATTGCCAGACCAATCGCATAGCCTGATCCTGACATTGCTATAAAATGTTCTGCCGAAATATTAGCGGCCAGAAGTGTTGATCCGATTGCCCACCAGGGTAATGAACGGCTGGCCAGAAAATAGTCCTGTGCGGTTCTTTGCTCCCCCTTCTTTTTCCGGGAGACCCATAATCCGACCAGGACAATGATTGAAGCATATCCAATGAAAACTATCCAGTCGATAACAGCAAAATGTTTCATTTAAAGTTGATTATCCGGGTCTGTGTTTTGATCATAAATATAGGATTAAAAATAGAATATTCTTTTTTCGTAATCAAAGATTGAAATAAGATTACCTGAAATTCAATTGGATATGTTGTGAAAAATATTCAGTTGATGTTTGCGTTACCGGATTCCGGATATATAGACATATATTAGGATTATAATTGGAATAGTTATATATTTAAATACTGTGCGCAATAAAATAATCAAGAGTATTGCCGCTCCTCCCGAATAATTGAAAATCAATTTAAAAATAGCAATTATGAAAATTATCAAAGGAATTGCAGTGGCACTGTTAGTGATCATCGCTGGTTGTTTTGTTTTCGTTTATATACAAACACACGAGAGACACCGTGGCTACTCTCTCGATCTGCGGCTGCCGGATAAAAATAAAGTATCCGGAGAGATAAAAGTGGGGTTTTCATCTGCAAAAATAGCACCACTGCTTCCTGATACATGGAAAGATAATGATAACAACGCCATGTTCGAGCCGGAGAAGGGTGATTCTTTTATTGATGGGAATGGGAACGGCAAGTTTGATGCCTACTGGCTTGCGGGATTTGACAATAAAAGAGCAGCAAATGGAATACATGATGATCTCTGGGCCCGGGCAATCATCTGGGATGACAGCGCATCGGTTGTCGGAATTGTTGTACTTGATGCGATAGGATTTTTTAACGATGATGTGATAACAGTAAGAAAAATGGTGGCTGAACGGATACCTGAAATTAATCATCTTATCATCTCCTCGACCCACTGTCACGAAGTACCTGATCTTATGGGACTGTGGGGGGAATCAAATTTTAAATCCGGTGTTAATGCAGAATATAAGAAACTGGTTCAGGAAGGAGCTACCGAAGCTGTATGCTCCGCATTCGCAAATCGTAAACCTGCAACTCTGGAATTTGCCCAGGTAGACTCGGTACCCAGGGACCTGGTAGATGATGGACGCCGGCCAATTGTTTATGATGAGGGAATCAGAATTATGAAAGTGACTGACAAAAGTAACAAAGAGTTGATGGGCTTGCTTGTAAATTGTGGAAATCACCCTGAGACTGCCGGAAGCAAAAACCTGATGATTACCTCCGATTTTGTTCATTACCTGAGGGATGGCATAGAGAACGGCATCTATTATGATAGCATTAAGAAAAGAGATGGGATCGGAGGCACGGTTGTTTTCGCGACAGGAGCTGTGGGAGGGATTATGAGCGGGATGTCGTGCGCCACATATGATCCATGGCTGAATAAAACATTCGCAGGAAATGATAATTCATTTGATAAAGTGAGAGCACAGGGATACAGGTTTGCAGATATCATTTTGGATAAGCTTGAGACAGATAGTTGCATAAAATCAAAAAATCCTTCAATCACTCTTCATGCCAGGACATTTAAGTTCAGGCTTGACAACCCTCTTTTCAAGCTGGCAGCCTCGATGGGAGTTTTTAAAAGGAGCATAAGGTGGTTAAGCTCTATGCGAAGCGAGATTGATCTGCTCACAATAGGTCCGGCATGGTTTTTAACTGTACCGGGAGAGATTAACCCTGAGATCGTCAATGGAGGTATTGAAAGCCCTGAAGGCAGGGATTTTGAAATTGCCCCGGTTGAGGTTCCTCCATTCCGCGAGATGATGAAAGGTGAAATAAATTTCGTGGTGGGACTTGCAAATGATGAAATCGGATATATAATGCCAAAGACCCACTGGGATAGTAAGCCCCCATTTACTTATGGCAAAAAGGAGGCGCCATACGGAGAAATTAACTCCCTGGGACCTGAAACCGGTCCTGAATTACACAGGCAGGTCACAAAAATAATAGATGAATGGAAAAAGAGGTCACTAACAGTGCAATGAAGAAAAGAACTCTTTTCAAAGTGTGATCTTTAAAAGTTATACTGATCGATGAAATTTACCAGTAAGCAGCGCATGAATCTCTCGACTTATTCTTCGGTGCCCGATGCCTGTTCCCATCGCTCCTGTCTTTATTATTTCCTTTTTTGTCACAGCCAAAGAAAAGGTTCAGACCAAATCGCAAGCTTAGCATCCTTGCATTATATGGCCAGACGAGAGATGTTTCAGCATCTTTTGTGTACCTTACAACTATGTTATCAGTAATTATGTAGAACTGTGCACCATGGTTACCAAAGGCAAGGCCTGTTCCGATCTGGTTGAACTTGTTATTCATGAGCGTATAGCTTAATGCAGCTGCAAAGGCTTTGAATGGAGTAAAATTAAGAGATAATGTCAGGGATGGTCTTAGATGTCCGCTGTTTATTTCTATCCACGTCATTGCTCCTGCCCTGATATTGGGTGCCAGTTCACGGGTAATTCCTCCGTAAAGGTTGAAGGGGGTTGCCGTAAAATAGCTGTTTGTTACGGTTGAAGCGTATACTGAATTGAGAAGGGAATCAGCAAGTGAGTTTAGAAGATCGGCATACCCTGGATTAGTTGTGAACTGATCGAGATCTGTCGCGTTGAAAATAAATTTTTCCTTTACGGAAAATGAGTTTAGATTCTTTTTCCATTGGATGAAACCAAGATCAGTAAAGCTTGCAGAGACCTGTGTGGTTTCATCGATTTTGTAAACAATCCCTCCATCAATTGCCAGTCCGCGGTTCCCGTTAAAGATGTAATTGCCAGCAAGATTGTGCCGGGCAGGTTCGAAACTGATACTATTTACCAGCCCGTCGGGAGTAACGCTGAGTTCAAGAGGCAGTGAGCTGTTTATTCTGTAATTTACCTCAACCGATTGAGTTACCGGATCAGTTGTCGGATTCACGTCAATCAGTGAAGTGGCGGTATGGACATTTGCCATTCCATTCAGGTACTTCAACCTGGCACCGACTCTGAGGCCCTCCTTTACTTCTTTTGAAGCGCTTATGCCTATCGAGTTCCAGGCCGTGGAATTCACCCCCAGGTTTTTGAGACTGACCGGTATGGCAGTACCTGAGTTCACATCCAGGTATTCGTCCTGCAGCAAAACAATATCGTGCGGATATGAAGCCTGTGATAAAATATAGCTGAAGATCCCAAAGGTTATATACCAGTCTTTAACGGGGAATCCGAATCCAAGAAGATCGACTTCTGTACTGACAAGCCCATAATTAATCCTCCTGAGCTTGTTTTCCAGCTTATCCAGATCCACATAATAATTATCCGGCTGGTCTCCCGCGCCGGTATAGAATACATCGTGATAGCCGAAACCGGTATTTCGGATGTTCATTTTTACAGATGATATTGCAGGAAGTGAAACATAAAACCGGCATGGATGCATAAGGGCAGGATTGAGCTGATTGGCCTGCGGAATGGAATGCATCAGGTACAGGGTGTTGTTTTGTGCTGATACAAGAGGAACCCCTGAAAGAATAAGAAAAGTGAATAATATCCTGAAGATGACTTTTCCCAGCAAATATGTCCTGAAATATTTATCAGAATGATTCTGCATGACTTTCCGGATTATAGTTTTACTTATAAATTTTCCTGTTTTTATCAGTGAATTAATTTGATGAATAAAGTTTCATCCCATTCCCTGAACGCAGTTTATCTTTGTGAGCTGCATCTGAAATATATTTAACGTGATAATTTCATATATGTTTTTTAAAAAAAAAGAATTATTTATGTCTCTGGCGGACAGTCTTTTTCTTTGAAGACAAGACATTTGAAATATCTAACCTTGATCTGATAAAAGACATGAGTAGCATTATGAAGCTGTCGGATAATTTATCTACTGGTATAAAAGTTTAAGAATAAGTTTATTGTTTAGTCATCAGATATAGCTTGATTATCAAATTAATTTGCAGGAATAATTAAAGTTTAGTTAAGCATCTTTGATAAAAGGTGCATATCTGAGGGACTATTGATATATGTAAATAACTAATGCTTTTTCAACTCTCCAGTCACTCCAAACTTGAATAAGGATTTTTAATCAGGTAAGTTCCCTTATTAAGGAATCTGATCTCAAATGGTGGTGGGAGCTCCTGCATGTATTGATCCAGAGCGTGAAGGTATACTTTCTCATTTTGTTTTAACAATGAATCGATACTCAACGTATCATTCCATGTTATGATGATCTTATTCCAGATATCATAAAAATACTGATCACCATATAATTCCTTAAGTCTTTGAGAATTAGCATTTCTTGAAGCATCATCACCGAGTTTCAAGGCATATAATGGGGATGTACTCTGATATGAAAATATGTTTATACCATCAACCGGATTTTCAGTCTGGTAAAGATGGGGGATTCTTTTGCCAAGATCCTTATTCAGAAAGAAGCTTCCAAAAATTAAAGATAATATCAAAGCAGCCTTCCAGAATATCCGGGCTTTAAAAGATTGAGAGATAATGAATACGTTCACAGCCAGGGTAGGCAGGATAGGAATAAAATAGTAGAGATAGAAATGTTTTAAAACTATTACAACGTCAGCGAGCTGTACAATTGTAAGACAGGCAAGTATTTTGAAGCTAACATCGAATTTCCGACGGATCGCCTGAATGACAAGAAAAAGAACCGAAACTGAAATAACAAAAACGATAACTGTTTCATTTGAGATAAAAATTCTGAGATTTTGAATGAATGTCTCAGGATTGATTATTCCTTCAGACCCTTCTCCATAGATACCGGTATGAAAAAATACGCTGGCATACCAGGACAATGTCAGTTTATAAAGATGAGCAACAGGCAGAGTAAAGAAAATATATGAAATACTAGTTATTATTAAAAACAGGAATTTATCCTGGATTTTCGGAATAAGCAGTAGCGGAAGCAGGAGAAGAGGCAATGCGTTTATTTTTGTGGCCAGGCAGAAGCCTGTCATTACCCCGATAATTATTGAAAATCTGTCAATGGTTATTTTCCTTCCAAAAAAAGATATAATACTTTCCCCGAAAGATTTATTAAAGTAAAACTTCCTTAAAATGATTATGATGAAAAGTATGACACCTGACAGAAGGATCGGTTCGGCGGCAAATGATTCAAAGGACCAGAGAGTAACACTCCCTGAAAATGCAGGTACCGCCTGGAATATAAAGCTATAGATCAATTCATTTGTCATTTTCAGGATGAACAAGCCTGAAAAGAAAAGTATCAGGCAAATTAGAACCCCGAAAGTCTTTACAACAATTTTTATATAGAGCTGAGGATTTTTAAGTACATCGTCTGTAAAGTTATCATCAGTATTCCGGAACAGATGAGCCACCCTCATAATTATTGCAGATAGTTCAACTGCAGTAGTCCCTTGAGTGTAAGTTGCAACATGACCAGGATGGGTTGTCAGGTTTAAACCGTTAAACAGATACATGTAATTGGGGTCCTGTTCGAATTCAGTTTTATTATTATAGGCAACATTTAGAAGGAATGTCAGCGGCAAAACCAGAAGAAGCAAATATTTAATATAAGACATGTTGTTATGTTTAGTCTGAAATAAGCATTCAAAGTAAATCGTTATAAGTTAATCCTCAAAATTTCGTTGATATTTTGAATACCTGTAATGGCTGAAGTACTTAGATTTTTACATTAGCTCTTGGCAACGGCTGGCTGCGGTCGCGTGATCCTCTCAGGGGTGCTTAACAAATCGAAGCGAAGCGAAGATCCCGACCGAAGCGTCGGGAGAAAAAGCCCTGTATCCGCCTGTGGCGTCTGCGGGATTTTTTATTTCCATCCCTTCGAACAGCAAATTGTATATCTGAATTGTCCTCTGTGCACTGTACACTGCGCTCTAATCTCGTTACTCCATTCTTCTAACTCTCTTTTGTGTAGTATTTTCTGAAATAGTATATTTGTATTATAAAGATTGAAAATGTATTTAGAAAAATATATCGGTGAGATCAGGTTACTTTGTCAGAAAAACAGAGTTAGA
>Ga0315273_10007424_pt1 | contig 13736 bp, 12 predicted proteins | sample YL17G02_0_MG_FD_205753 | JGI IMG/M metagenome (GOLD analysis project Ga0315273, IMG submission 205753) | Sediment microbial communities from Yellowstone Lake, YNP, Wyoming, USA - YL17G02_0 | ecosystem: Environmental > Aquatic > Freshwater > Lake > Sediment | place: USA: Wyoming | collected... | reverse complement strand
GAATGGTAGCAAATATTTGTAGGAAGTTGTTGTTCCTATGAGACCTTTCATAATATTTTCTCCTTTCTAAAAGTCTCATATGTTTCGGAACTTATTCATAGGATGTAAAAGTTATTGAATTAATAACCCAATGTTTTGTATCTATTTGAAATCTCTCAAAGGCCCTTTTTTCAAGACCTTTTACCACATCCTTAATCCGGATTAGGTTTTTCTTTCTCTTTGTACGGACTTTATGTCTATCACGCCATTTAGGATCATCTACTTGCCTTAGACCTTTTAGATACCTGCCTACAGTACTTGAATGTATATGGATATCGTAATCCCTATCCAAATATTTTGAGATATTATCTTTACCACATTTATATTTATCTCTAGTCATTAATATTAAAGTTGCTATTTTCGGTGTAATTACCTTTTGTCTTGGAAGTTTATACGGTCTTGTTGATTTTGGGTCAAGGGATTGATATCTTCTAATATTTAATGCTTTCTCTACTTGTGTTATCCATCTATATATTGTTGATTTATCGTTCCCGAATATATCTGCTATGTTTTCGATTGTCAGTTTCCCTAGTTTGTATATTTGGTATGCTTTCAGTTTTTGCTTTCCTTTTGCAGAAAGGTTTTCTTGATAATATGTAGATATTGAACTTGTAGGGATTGGAGTAAATGGTAGAATGTGTTGGGGTTTGTTCATTGAGACCCCTGTTGCAACAGTCATTTTGTACGAATGGTTAATAAGTAGAAATATCAACTCATTCTACTATGGCTGTTGCAAATGTTCATGAACTTATACACAATTTTGGAGAAAAATTTATTTTTTTGGATTAGTTACAAAATATTCCGCAATATGAGCAAGATACCAAGCCACCAGAACACTCTGGTCTGCGACAAGAGTTTAGTTATTAAGATAAAGACACAGAGTTCAATCACACTCCGGTCTGCGAAATTTAAAAACAAAAATACAGTGATTTGTAGCAGAACGGTAAGCCGAAATATAAGTAGGCAACAATATAAATCAATAGAATTGCTGAGGCTGGTGTGATTGAACTCTGTGTCTTTATCTTAATTGTATATAATCAGCAGACCAGTAGGCCGTCTTGGGTCAGTAACAAAATATTCCCGGAAATAATCAAGGCCGGTGTGAAGGTGGCTCGGTGTCTTGCTCATGAGTTTGCAACAATATAAATCAATAGAAGTGTTGAGGCTGGTGTGAACAAACTCACTGTCTTTGTCTTAAATATTCTGTTTGTATTTTTTTAATTCTTCCTTTAGGTCAATCATTTTTAATTCTCTGTCAATCATAATTCTATTTATTTTCTCGAGCTCAGAAACCTTTCCCTCGATATCCGATTCATGTTTTTTTGTCTCAGTAATATCTCTAAGTATTGTTACAAATTGTTTGGGTTTTGGAGAATAAGCATTTACTTCAAACCATTTGCAAAGGACAGAATTGTATTGTTCAAATCGCTCTGCACCTTTACCCATAACAATTGCACCATATTTTTCAATCCATCTTTCTTCAATCCCGGGCATAACTTCTTTGACAGTATGGTTAATAATTTTTCCTTTCTCAAGACCTGTAAGTTTACAAAATTCCGTATTCACCTCCAAAAATCTATAATCAATCGGTGTCCCATTTTCATCTTTAATAATTTCATATAATGCAAAACCCTCTAACATTTGCTCAAACAAAGTAGTGTATTCCCTTTCACTCTCACTTAATTTTTCTTCAATAACTTCTTTGTTGGTATTATCTCTAATAATCAACAGACCCCCGATAAATAAATTTTGTGGGGTTATTATCGGCTTATAAATAATTTCGTAGTATTTTGATTGATTATTTATGACTACTTTAATCTCCTCAACACCATCGTGATCTGAATAAATAAGTTTCAATAAATTTGGATAATTAAAGAATACACTTTCTACAGTTTTTTCAACAAACAATACTGTCTTGATATTAAAAATTTCCGAAGCAATTGGATTTAGTTCAACAATTTGATGAGAAAAATTCAAAAAAATATAACCATCAAAGAGTTTTTCAATTATTATATCCTTACTAAAAGGAGTAATATCCAAAAATTTATATCTTGTAAACCCAATAAAAATAATTAAACCCCCTCCAGCAAAAGCCAAGGCAGTTATATCAAAACCCCTGGTCAAGTCCAAAGTATAAATCATATTTGCAACAAAGGGAATAATTGTAGCAAAAAGAAGTATTAGTAATTGAGTTCTAAATATTTTAGCGGTATGCACCAAGGCCTGAATTAATAATAGACCTGAAAATATGATTAATAAATAAGAATAAATAAAATGGACATAGTACAATGGCCCCCTAGTAATATATATTAGAAAAAGGTCATTTATTTGAAGTACATTAGTCGCAAAATAAAAAAGATGGTGGCTTTGATTAGTGAAGTTGGCAATTAAGGAAAAGATTGGAATTATTAAAATAAAGGTGATAAATTTTTTGGTTAAAATATTTTTTTTACCTAAAAACTCCAATACTAAAAACAATAACAATGCTGATACAAAAGAAATTCCCAAGTACTCAACTTTTATCCAAATTAAAATCCAATATTCGGTCTGAGCCAATAATTCAAAAGCGTACCCAATAGACCATACTGATATAGCAAACATCAATAATGCCAAGGGAAAAGTCCCGGGTGAAGGTCTTTTTCTATATGCCCTTATTCCTAAATACAAAGAAAAAATGGTATTTAGAAAGAGAATTATTGAAAAAATATTCATGGTCAATAATTAATCTATTTTAAATGTGTATTAATTTACCGGTATCTTCATAGTAAAAGTAGTACCTTGCCCTTCGATTGAGTCAAACCACATTTGTCCGCCATGGTCAAGTACGATGGTGCGGGCAAAATACAACCCCAAACCGGTACCGTCTGTTTGAACTTTTACTGCATTCTCCGCCCTATAAAATTTATCAAAAATTCTGTTTTTACCGTTTTCCGGAATTCCAATACCGTGGTCTTCTACCTTAATTGTTATTTCTGTTTCATTAGTCCTTTCAAAAATAATATCAATGCTCGAATTTTCATAAGAGTATTTAATAGCATTACTCACCAGATTAGACAATGCTTGGTACAATTTTGGTTTGTCAAAATTCATCAAAAATTCATTAAATCCATTATTATTAAAATTAATTGAAATATTCCGATTTTTCGCTAATACCTGTTGTTCATTAATTGTATCCGATATTGTTGTAATTATATTTCCAAACGTCTTTGTAATAGAATATTTTCCCCCTGTCTCAATTCTTGATACATTTAATAAATCGTTTACCAGAGAAATCATACGTTGATTACTACTTTCTACCTCATTAAGAATATCCTTTTGAGTTTGTGATAAATTTGCTGTATCCTCCTGAAACATCTCTATATACCATTTAATACTGGTAAGAGGTGTCCTTAATTGGTGAGAGGCAACCGAAACAAATTCTTTCCTAATTTTATCAATTTCTTTGGCTTTGGTTACATCCCTTTCAATACCAACAAAAAATACAACCTCCTTTTTTTCGTTAAGAATTGGAGAAATACTAAACTGAGCATAATATTTTTCTCCATTTTTACGTTTGTTTTGAATTTCTCCCTCGTAGGTTTTTTTCTGATTTTTGATTACATCCCAAAAGTCAGCATAGAATTCATGTGGCATAGGTAAGGACCATAGTTTCCCTGCTTTTGAATTTATTATTTCTTCTTTGGTAAACCCCGTAATACGTGAGGCAGCCGGATTAGAATAAAGAGTAATTCCTTCCGGGTCCGTAATTACAATATGATCAGAAGCATTTTCAACTGCCAGTTGAAATTTTTGCAAGTCACCTGCATATAAATACGCTTTGTCCCTTTCCCTTTGCAAGTCCTCCATAACATTGATGATTGCCTTTTTGTTTGAAAGTAGTTCGAGGTTCTGCTGTTCTGTCTTGAGTAATGCCTCTTGTATTTTAACTTCATCGGACTTTGATTTAGAAATATCAGTAATTTTTATAATATATTTCTCATTGTCAGGAAATCTAACAACATTGAGGCGAAAAAATACCCATATCTTCTCACCACTTACAGTAAGCATTTCCATTTCTCCATCCCAATTTTGAAATTCTCCTAACTTTAGACGTGTGATAATATCTTCAAATTCAACTCTGGAGTCGGGTGAAATTAATGAGTTGAATGTAATACTTTTTTCATCTATTTCTGCTTTAGTTGATTTAATAATTTTTTCTGCAAGAGCATTACAATAACTAATACTAAGATCTCCTTCAGATAAAATGAGAATTGGCTCGGATAAATTATTAAAAATACTGCTAATTGATTTTTCAAAAAAAGAATATCTTCTTTCTGAAAGAATATTGATAATCAATATCAATGCAACACCAAAATTCAAAGAAAAGAAAATGATGAAATACAACTGTTCGTTTTCACCCTTCTCAAAGTAAATATATGTGAAATATAATATTGTAGAGAAGGAAATATAAAGTAATAATTGTTTGATTGATTTAAATTTAATTAATGCAATAACACAAAAAATAATGGCCAGTGAATGATTAATCACTTGAATCCCTAAATAAGCATCGATAAGCCAGTTAAGAATAAATAATCCGGAATATAGCAAATATGGCTGATTAGACAAAGTAACTTTGAAATTATGGCTAACAAAGGATAAGAATAATATTGTTCCTACAGGTATCAATACAACAAAAATGACTAGGAAATTATTGAGGGCAAAGCCCTTAGTAGTAAAATCAAAAATATATTCTCCAAATATCACAATAATAAATAGAAGTTGAACTATTTTTTGGAGAGTTAACTCATTAGAATTTATTAAATTATTTTTTGTAAATTTATTGCTTGAATTATATTCGGGCATGGAGCAGTTTATTAATAAAAATCAGGAACTTCCTGCCATGAAGTAAAAATATAACTAGGATTTACCGTCTGAATGGCAATTTGAATTTTTTTAACTACATTATTGGTTGTTGCAGAGACCTTAATTACCCGAGCAGAATTTCCTGTCCCACTTATAGTTAAAATGTTGCAAGTTATTCCATCCAAATCAATCGCTTCATTCCCTACATAATTTACATCGTTTTTTAATTTATTTAGGGCAATTTCTGCGCAAGAATATGCCAAGCGGTTTGCAATAATTGCATCATTTGCAACACGATTAAACCTATTGTTATCAATCGAAATCAAAGAACCCATAAAAATCGTTGAGACAACAACAATTGAGAGTATTGTCACTGTTAATAGTGATGCAAAACCGGGCAAGAAAGTACTTTTTGTATTTTTATCTGACTGTCGCATCGGATGCAAAATTTTGAGTAAATTGATATATTTTTTGAGCACTTTGGGTTTTACTGCTAACAGTAAATTCCACCTTAACCGTACCCTTGGTTCCTCCCAAAGATAAATTATAATACTTGAGACCAGATATAATTACACGGTTGGAATTCATAACGATAGTTCCTGCAGTACCTTCTTTGATTACTAAATCATTTCCTACTAAATAATATAAAGTGGGATTGTTTGCGCCTGTTGGAACGTACAGAGAAAGCACACCCGAATTTGCTGCCGGTAAAGGTGAATTTATACTGGTAGAATTGCGGATTGTTTGAGTAATCATTTGTACGATTCGACCACCTTCTTCATTGACTTCTGTTACTGTTCTCTGCCTGACGCGCGCCTCGACAACGAGTCCATAAATGCCAAGAATCAAAAAAACAACTATCGAAAAAATCGAAATGTAAAGCAAGGTTTCAATAAGTGTGAAAGCCGGCCGTCTGTTAAATTGTTTTTCCACCTTTTTAAACATTTGAACAATATTTTAAAATTATGTTCCGGGCTTTAAGACAACAAATTCCATACCCGACTCAGTTCCACCCAAATACACTCTGTCGGTAGCACTGTCGTAAACGATTGTATTATAAGCATAACTACCGCTACGATTATAAGAACCAAACAAAGACATACTCGCGGGAACCTGGATATTAATTACTTGAAATTCGCGACTTGTATTAGATGTGGCTATAAAGGCCAAATAATTATTAGATGAAAAAGCAATCTGATTTCCGGCTCCTCCCAAACCATAGGAGCCAAGAGAAGCGGGAATATTCGTTGGGTTTGTTACATCTAGTTCGAACATAATATTGTTGGAGTTGGTCACTACCACACGATTTCCAAAACCATTGATTGTCTTGTCAGTGTAATTACCTGTTAAATTAACTGTCTCTACTTGGGTGATATTTCCCTCATCCGTTAAATCAAACACAATTACCTCATTTCCTGTTATTGTTGAGACCACAAACATGTAGTTACCACTTAAATACAGGTCATTGAGCTGACGATTCGAACCAGAATTATAAAAACCGTTGGGTATCATTATTGGATTTGTCCTATGAGAGCCACTTATATCATAAATATAAAATTCAGGACGGTTACTATTGGCATCTCTTCCAATGTACAACCTTGTACCTGCAGGATTTATGAGTAGAGAAATAGGATCATCTGTGCTCAAACTATAATATCCTGAAACGGTTGGAGCGGTCTTAGTGGTAATATTTATTACGGCAATTTCATCACTTTCTCCTGAGAAAGATACATATGCGTAATTATCATAAACCGCAATATCCCTTAAGGTATAAGGAATATCAAGCGTCTCAGACGAAATTGCCGGAGAGTCAGGAGAGGTAACATTTATTATGAAGAAATTATTACTTGTTCCGCTTCGTATCCCATAAATATAATTTTCCTGCTTAACCATTTTTAATATCGCTTGACCAGTTCCATTCAAATTAGCCCCTGAAGAATATATGGGATGAGCCCAAGTACCAGATGGAGTAGATGATGGTGTAACCGTAGGAGTTGGAGTCGGCGTTGGAGTTGGTGTGGGCGTACGATTCCAATTTTGAAAATATATACTTGCCAAAATGGTCTTGGGACTGTAATTATCATCCAGCCAAGTAATTTGCGATGTTACTTTTTTGGTATCAATAGATGGTGAACTAATAATAATTTGACGAATATATCCGTTGACATTGTCGCTAGTACCATTTAAATACCAATTAGTGCCATTCTCGGCAAGACCCCATGTTCCATCAATTAAATTGGAAAAACTCTGGTCCTTGATATTTTTGACTGCCTCGAGTCCCTGGTCCATGTAGTAATTGGCTTCATTCTGCTGTGTTGTGGATTTTAATGAGTTTGTATTATAATTCAGAACTGAAACAAAGCTGAGTACTGTTAGAGAGAAGATTGAGATGGTTAACAATATCTCTACCAGAGAAAATCCCTTAATTTTATAGTCCTTGACAGAACTAGTAAGATAATGTACCTTTTGCATTTATATTAATATTAACTGTTTTATTATTAAGATTTGTAATAATTATGTCACCTGTAACCGAAGGAAGCCCGAGCATTTTAGAAAAAGTTACTTCTGACAAACCGCTCATTGTAATGCCTGAAGACAAAGTAACACCGACATCAAAAGCAGTATCTCTTGATCCGTAAGTTGCTCCCTTGAATAAGACAACATTCGGATAAGTGAGCCTGACTCCCCAGACGCTGTCTTCTAAACCATTACGCGAATTATTTTCGGCCTGTCTGATTGTGGAAACAATCAATAACGATGCATCTTCCAAATCATTTTGGTAAAAGACACCCCTGACTAACGGGAGAGATAAAAAAACAATCAAAAAGAAAATACCAAGCACCAACAGGACTTCTATTATACTAAAGGCATTTTTTCTTCTATTAAAACACTTTGATATATTTTCCATCTATCCATCCGGAGTCAACATTATTTAATTTAATATAATACCAGCCGTTTTTTGAATCAGTATATTCATAGACCTGTCCTTGCGAGACCTTAGTAATTTGTTTTCCGGCTATATTGTCGTAAACGTCAAAGACACCGGGTTCGACAGTAACAATTAATAATTTTGGGCGCCTTGTTGTAGTATTATCTGTAGCCACTATACCCGGAGCTGGTTGATTGTTATTCATAGTAGAAGGAGTAGCAAGGTCAGTAATATTTCCCATTAAATTGTAAATAGGCAAGAGTACTGCTATTGCAATCACACCTACAGCAAAAGCAATCGAAATCAATAAAAATGGTTCAAAAAGAACTGCCAGATTCTTACTTGATAATTCGTTTTTCTTCTCATAAATTACATTAATTTCCTCAAGTGTTTTGGATAATTCACCTGTCTGTTCACCGGTACTGATTAATTGCCTCACATATAATGGATATAATTTTTTGATTCCCTTATAGTCAGAAAAACATTCTTTGAGTGAGACACCATTATTGATGGACTCATGTAAATAATTATAGAAATTTTTGTATATCCTGAGAGTTGTAGATGATTGTAAGATTTCTACCGCTTCTAAAATCTGAAATCCCCTTGTTAGCAAACCACTTACAATGTATGCCATTCTGGCTACCTCCGTTTCCATCATAAATCCACCAATACCCGGCATACCAAATAATATATTCTGTCCCCAATGTTTTGTCTTTGAAGAAATAAATAATATATATGTTAACAAGCCCAGTACAATAAATGTTAATGGGGTTACCCATAATCCGTGCTGACTCATAAATCCGCCAAAATTAATAATTACCTGCGTAAGCCAAGGCAACTCGATATGCAAACTTTTATAAATGTCTGTAAATCTGGGGATTACAAATAAACCCATGCCTAGAGCCACAGCAATTAACAGAAAAATCACAACAACAGGATAAATAGCCGCAGACCTTAACTGAGAGCGGAACTGTTTTTCCTTTTGAAGTTGCTCAATTACTAACTTTAAAGTATCAGGTAAATTCCCTGACTCTTCTGAAATTTTGATAATTGATAATGAGTGAGCAGGGATTATTTTGTATTTTTCTAAAATGTAGGCAAACGATTCGCCATTTTCAATTTCCCGATTTATTTTTTCTCCCAAATCCTTAATATACTTGCTCTTGTACTCTTTAATAAAACCATTAACAGCATCAGTGATATTAATACCGGAAGCCACCATCAAGGCAATATTTTGGAAAAAGATTTCCTTGTCTTTACCGGTATTGAAATAAAAATTTTGTTTTAACACACCCTTCTTGGATGTGGATTTTTTTTCTTCTTCGTTATTTTTTTCCATAAAATTCCTGTTTTGTGTAATCTAGTGGTGCTACTCTTAACAACTCTTCTAGTGATGAAGTCCCTTCTTTGACATCTTCTATCCCATCTTCAAAAAACGATTTCGCATTTTGTGAACTGGCTACTTTCCAAATTTGGTTTGAGGACACGCCTTCCGTGTGTGAAATTAAATCCTGAATTTCAGGAGTAATAAAAATAAATTCAAAAATTCCAATTCTTCCCTTAAAACCTGTGCCGTTACATTTTTCGCAACCTTTTGATTTGTATAGCCGGACGGTCTTACTGGTGAAATGATGCTGAATTTCTTTGTTTAATTTGGATACAGTTACTTCTTCGGAATACCTGCAGTTTAAACAGAGACGGCGCATTAACCGCTGAGCAATAATTATATTCAAAGTAGATGCAAGCAGGAATGATTCCACTCCCATGTCTAAAAGTCGGGGTATTGCGGTGGCAGCATCATTGGCATGAAAAGTCGAAAATAATAAATGACCTGTAAGTGCAGCATTTATAGCAATTTCCGCTGTTTCAGTATCTCTGATTTCTCCCACCAGTATAATATTCGGGTCTTGTCTGACAATAGAACGTAACCCACGTGCAAAAGTAATATCTTTCTGAGTATTTACTTGAATTTGATTGACGCCGGGAATACGGTACTCTACAGGGTCTTCGATGGTTGTAATATTTACCGCTTCTTTATGCAACTTTCTGACCAGAGTATATAAAGTCGTTGTCTTACCACTCCCCGTAGGACCGGTAGTTAAGACCATCCCATACGATTTAGCACAAGCCAAATCGAGCATTCTTTTTTGGTCCTCGTTAAATCCCAAGTCCTCTAAATCAGAATTCTTGAGATAGTCAGATAATACTCTAATAGCCACTTTCTCACCGTCCAGAACCGGAATAATGGATATTCTTAAATCAATAATTCTATTGTCTTTGGAAATAAATCTAATAGCTCCATCTTGCGGGGCAAAATGCTCGTCAATTCTAAGATGTGCCAATACCTTAATTCTGTTGAGTAAATTGACATAAATTTCCTTGGAAATATTTGCAACTTCGTGAAGTTTCCCATCAATTCGAAGACGTACTTTTACATCTTCCGGCAATGGTTCAAAATGAATATCAGAAGCCATCTGTTTAAGTGCCTCTTCAACTACTTCTCTAAAGATATCAGCAATTCCCATTCCTTCTTTTTCCATCATTTCTGTAAATCTTTCCTCTAGGGGCATTTTAACTGTATCCAAAAAAACCATAATATCTTCTTCCAAAGAGTATGTAATATTAATTGTTTTTTTGGGGAAAAACTTAGCTAAACTTTCTTTCAAAAAATCAATCTTCTCGGGAATAGCAGTAGTAAAGTGAACTTTATTATTTTCTTCTTCTACAAAAATTATTTTATACTTCTGGCTAATATTACTGGAAAGGACGGTGAGATTTTCTTTTGGAATTTCTTTATTCGATAAGTCGTAATAAGAAATTTTGTAGGACTCGGCAATGGCTTGACCAATTAAATCCCGAGTCAAGACCTTACTTTTTAATAGTTCGGCTACTACATCTACTTCGGGATTATTGACTTTGATGATTTCCTCTACCTGTTCTTTGGTAATGTAATTATGCTTAATTAAAATTTCAATGAGAGGGGCAGTATTTTGATTCATTTATTTTTTTTATAAAATTTATTTTTTTGAGAAAAAATTATCAATATATCCAACCAATTTAAAAAGTTCAATATCTGATTTTACAAAAAAATCAATGGCACCCAGATCTCTTACTCTTTGTTTATCCTCATCTTGTGAAAGATTTGATAATACAACAATGGGTGCGTGCGAAGGCCAGGAACGTACTTCTTCCAAGACCTGAAAACCGTCAACTTCAGGCAAAATTAGGTCCAAAAGGACTAAATCATATGTATTTGACTTCATTTTCTCTAAGCCGATTTTTCCATTCTCAGCAATCTCGACTTCATACCCGGTAGAAAATAATTTCAATTTAAGAGCATTGGCTAGTGATGGCTCATCTTCAATTAATAATATTTTTTTTGCCATGTTAATATTTTTTTATTAATAATGTTTCTTAATATACCAATTATCTTAATAGAATACAAATAAATAGTATTTTTTGCAAGAAAATATACAAAATTGGTAGAAAAAAGTCAAAAACTGTTGACAAGTGCAAAAAAAGTCTATAATCTTTAATTATTATTAATTCAAAACAATGAAAAAACGCCCAGATTTTTTGTTTTTCAATACAAAAAGAATATCAGTAATTGTATCTTGTTTAATTATTTTAGTTTTTGTAGTGTGGCAAGGGGTTTCATACCCCATGGCTGAAGATGTTGGTTCAACAACTCCTGGAGGTGCAACTTCACGATTAAAGATAATTTCTGATATTTTATCAGATTCAGGATATCGTACAGTTGGTCCGGGTATTTGGGGTGATTGGGGAGCCATGTGGAATAGAATTTGTTGGGCTTCAATATGGGGTCCAAATGCAACAGCAACAGTAGATGATGTGGTCTCCGGAAAAACATTTTACACAGGAGGAAATAGGGTTAGACAAACAGGTCAAGGAGTTACACAAAATGCTCCTTCTCCGGTTTCTGTTTCGGCAGACCCTTCAAAAATTAGTATAATTTTCCAAGCGACAAAAACAAGAAGTTATGGTTCAGAATCAGGCGGAGGTTGGGGTAATTGGGGTTTTATGTGGAATAGAATTTACTCAGCAAGTGTTTGGACACCAAGTGATGCAAATGCAATTCCCGAAAATGTGGCTCTTGGCGAAACATTTTATGCCGGAAATAACAGAATACTACAAACCGGTACTTATGTTTACCAACCGCCATCAGGTCCGGATATTACAGATCCGATAGTTAATGCAGGGGCAGACCAACACAGTTATGTAAACATTGTTAGATTATTTATTGGTACAGCCACAGATCCTGAGTCAGGTATTGCCTCGTTTTTATGGACAAAACAAAGTGGACTCGGGGCAGTTACATTTGGGAATTCAACGGCTAATATAACTACTGTCAAAGCAAATACAGCAGGGACATATACATTGCGATTAACTGTTACAAATACTATTGGGCTTAGTAGCTCTGATGATACACTTTATGTAGTACATAAAATGGCTGATTATAATAATGATGGTAGAGTAGATGAACTTGATTTTGCATATTTAGCAATTAATTGGAATGGAACAAATATTATGGCGGATTTTAATGCTGATGGAATTGTTGACGAATTGGACTTTGCATTATTAGCAATTAATTGGACAGGGTAGTTTTATCAAAATAATTAGCATTTTTATAATTAAATTATTAATTTTGTTTTATGAAAAATAACTATTTGTTCAAATTCTTTTTATTAATTTTTGGTGTATTCTTCTTGCTTAATGTCAGCAATGTATCTGCCGCTAGTGCAACAATAGGTGCGAATCCTACTTCTGCGACTAAGTACAGAAATGAAGCGTTTGATATTACAATCCAAGTAAGGAGCAGTTCTAATTTTTCAGTTTTTAGAGGCAATGTATCTTTAAATAATTTAATTATAGAAAGTTTTACTAATAATGCAGGAGATGCCCTGTGGATAACCAGTCCATCAGCAAGTTCATTAAATTTCAATGGTGCTGTCAAAAGTGCAGTTGGAGTATCGAGTATAAATGTTTATACAATTAGAGTAAGGGCAGGAAATAGCGGAAGTGCCAGTTTAAATATTTCCAATGGAAGAATTGTCGGGGTAGAGCCAGTTGAAGATTTTGGCGTCGGCTATGCGAATGGCTCGTACTGGATTCTTAACCGACCGGCAGTCCAAGGAGGTCAAGTTGGCGGTATTTCGACTTCAATCACACCTACTCTAACATGCTTTCCTTCTTGTATAGATCGATCTTGCGGGATGGATGGTTGTGGTGTAAGTTGCGGAACTTGTCTTACCGGTTTCACTTGCTCTGCTGAATTTGCTTGTATTCAAGATTATATTACTGATAATTTCATACTTCCAGAAGATACTTTCCCTAAAGTTATGGGAGTTACATTTGACGCTTGTAAAAATTATACAAATTCTACAGAGTTAGCAAATTGTAATAATTGCTATACAAGTTGTCCAACTTGTACATATAACAGCACATCCGGATGTATTACACCTTCAAACAACGTTGGTTGGTATATCCTCATATTTGTCGGATTTTTAACCGCAGGAGGAATTATAATATTTTTTGTTTACAGAAAAAAGAAACCAAGTGACAAGTCAGAGGTGGGCAATGAATTAGGAGGCAGTTCGCCACCACCACCGGCACAGGTGCCAACAGAGTAGTAAGGCACCAAGACACCTTCACACCGGCCTATACTTTTTTAAGAATATTTAAGACAAAGACAGGGAGTTCAATCACACCAGCCTCAGCACTTCAATTGATTTATATTATTACCATAGTATGAGCAAGACATCAAGCCACCTTCACACCGGCCTATACTTTTTTAAGAATATTTAAGACAAAGACAGGGAGTTCAATCACACCAGCCTCAGTTCTTCAATTGATTTATATTGCTTTTTGCTTTTATTTCGGCCTACCGTTCTGCTACAAATCACTG
>Ga0315273_10007423_pt1 | contig 13737 bp, 16 predicted proteins | sample YL17G02_0_MG_FD_205753 | JGI IMG/M metagenome (GOLD analysis project Ga0315273, IMG submission 205753) | Sediment microbial communities from Yellowstone Lake, YNP, Wyoming, USA - YL17G02_0 | ecosystem: Environmental > Aquatic > Freshwater > Lake > Sediment | place: USA: Wyoming | collected... | reverse complement strand
ACTCGTCGATCTGGCCGGTGGTGTAGATCGAGCGCGTGCCCACCAGCTTCAGCACCAGCAGCTTCGGGTCGGTGACCTGCATGGAATAGATGCCGTTGGCCCGTAGGCGCACCATCTTGAACTCGGCGTCGCGGAAGAGCACCGGCTCGGCCGTGCCCCACTTCTGGTCGGTGAACACGTTCTGGTTGACGAAGTAGACCTCTGAACGGAAGGGCGTGTCGCCGAAGAGCGGCGTGGTGATCAGCGCAGTTAAGAAGGGGATGTTCTGGGTGCTGAGCGCGTGGCGCCCAGGACCAAACACGTCGAGGGCCTTGCCGTCGCGGAAGAAGACCGCCGACTGGTTCTCGCGCACGATCAGCTGCGAGCCGATCTTGAACTCCCCGGAACCCTGCTCAGGCACCCGGTGCACCATCTCGGTGCCGAACTGGTCGACGTATTCGATGATCTCCATAAGGGCCATCGGTTACCTCCCTACCCCGGTGATGAGATACTCGCGCGCGGTGAAGTGTTCGGCAAGGGCATCGATCCTCTGATCGAGGATATCGAGGTCGGACCGCAGCGAGGGGCTGTCCGCGGAGAGGGCGCCCACCAACTCTTCCATGCCCCGGGACTCCTCCTGCAGCTGGGTGTCGAACTGGTAGAGCTGATCGAGGATCTGCTCGTCCACTTTCACCGTATCGAAGAGGCCCGCATAGCCGTAGTCCGCGTAGAGCACCCGGTCCTTGACCGTGCGCAACTTCCGGTTGTCGGTGTCGATCAACGAGAGCAGCTTGAGGTCACCTGTGCGGGTGATGTCGAGAACGAGATCCTCGAGCTTGCGGCGGGCAGCCTCCAACCGCTCGGCGACGTAGACCCGCTGCAGCTTGTCGGCCTCGCGCCGGAGCTCCTTCTCCTTGTATCCCTTGTAGCCAGGGATGTGTTGGGCGGCCTGCTCGAACCAGTTCTTGCTCTCCTCGATACGTGCGCCGATGTCGCCCATGGTGTCTCCTTCCGTGCCGCCTTCATATTACGCCACCAATCCGTCGAACTCCCGCAGCAAGAACCGCCAGAACGAGTCCCGCACATAGCGCCGATCGTATGCCGCCGGGAGGAAGAGCAACGCGCCCCCGGTGAGATCCAGGTCGTAGTCGATAGCCCGGAGACCTGCAGTGGCCCGCGATTCCACCGCCAGATAGACGAAGTGCGCCACAGCGGTGGCGTCGGCCGCCGAGAGCACCACGGGTGACACCGTGCTGAACCCCGGTCCCTCGTCGTCATCGCACCGGTCGACCACCACCCGGTGCAGCGAAGTTCGTTCGGCGGGTAGCCCCGGCTCGAGCGCGAGATCGGGCTGTGCCAGCACCAAACCCACCCCCAGCTGCTGCACCGCCACCCGGGCCAGGGTGAAGGCGGGCACATAGAGGAACGGCGGCTGCGGCGCGGCCTCTCGGCGGATCTGCTCCCACACTGCGCCCGGTGCCACGATTGTTTCGGAGCTCTTCTCGCGCACCTCCACCGCTGCGAGAAACCGCCACACGGCCAGGTAGTGCACCTCAGCGGGCATGGCCAGCGCGGTCGTGACGGCCGCGGTCTGGGTGGGAACCTCGTCCAACGAGTCTTCCGCGGGGAAATAGGCACGACGACAACGGAGACAGGGAAAGACCTCAGCTCCAGCGGCCGCCTCGAGGGGGAGACCACACGCCGGGCACACCAGCGCCAGTAGGTCAGGCGGAGAAGGGTTCGTGATATTCCACCTCGCGGATCAGCCGGAACCGGGTGAACGCCCCCGCCGCCAGCACGAAGACCACTAGCATGAAGTATAGCGCGGGCTCGGCCATATTCCGCCACGCGTGCCCGGCAGACACCGCCACGGCCAAGGCTACGGCTAGGGCCGCGCAGAAGGCCAGGAAGAAAGCGAGGCGGCGGCGGTTGTCGGCGGGCGCGCGGGCAGCGTGAATGCGCCCGTTCCGCGCGTCGACGACCATCTCGTACAGACGACCACGGTACCGATAGCGCAGGGTCCACAACGGGTAGTAAAGGAGCGATGCCGACTCTTTGAGCAGGAACAGGCGAGTGTCGCGGGCCACCGTTCCCGTGGGTGGACGCAAGAAAGACGTTCGGGCTCGTTCTCGGACCGCCGCCAGATCTCCGTCGGTCTGAAGCACAGCGGCTCCGCGCTCCAGCTCCCCGACCATGTAGGGAAGGGTGAACTCCCGCCCGGTGATATGGGGTCTGCCCATCCCGAGAGCGTCGAGATCGGCCGCCTCCTGATAGAAGCGCCGCTCGCCGAAGAACCCCTCCTCCACGGACTGTTCCACGAGCTCGGTGCGTACGACCTCTTCCTCGCCCACCATGACCATCTGTGTCCGATTCCTCAGCTTCTTGCCGAACTCCCACCCTACGAGGTGGGCCCGGACCTCCCATATCGGCACGTACAAGAGGTGGGCCTCCACGAAGGCCGACTCCCGGATATCGGACGGCACATCAGGGTGCTCCCACAGCCAGCGGGAGGCCGCGCCCACCGCCTGCAGGCGCTCGACCTTGGCGGGGAAGTAGCGGCGCGCGAAGCCATCCTCCAGACGCGTGAGAAACCGCGTGCCACAGTGAGCGCATTCGATGACCCGGTCGCCGTCACGCCCCTGCAGCGGCCCTGCGCAACGTGGGCACGAGATGGAACGCAGTCGGGCCTCGGGGAATGGCGATCCCGCCCCAGAGCCCGCCGGCGCTGCCCGGCCCCAATCGCCGGCCGGAGGCCGCGCGGGCACCGGCGCCGTCGCCGAACGGGCGGACTCAGCCATGAGCGGCCACTACCCAGCGCAGGAGAGGATAGAGCCCCGCACAACTCACAGCCACGGCTCCTATCTTGAAGGGAAGTCCGGGCAGAAGGAGAGCTTCCCCGAAGAGGACCGCACCCGTCCCCAGCGCTATGCCCCATTCACCCACGACGTCACGCCGCGCCGGGCGGCGCCCGGCAAGCACGCGCCCGGACCCCCCTTCGACCACGGCGCTGAAGCGCACGCCCTGATAAGCGTAGCGCACCGGGTAGAAGACGCGCTCCTCGAGAAACAATTCCCGCACCCCGGGGTCGATCGCGGCCCGCCGCACTTCGGCCTTGAGCACCTCCTCGTCGACGGCAGTGCGGCAGAGCCCCGCGAGAGCGCCCTCCACGACAGGCGCGAGATCGGCCGGCACCCGTTCCAGCTCAGCGACCTCGGCGAGTGGGAGGGCGGCAAGAGCTGATACGGAGTCCGATTCCGGGCTTCGCGCACGCAGAAAGGGGAACGAGGTGAGAGCGCCCAACTCGACACGGGCCTCCCTCTCCATGCCCCGGGGCAGATCGGGGCCCGCGAACCATGCGCGCACGGCCTGCTCAGCAGCCGCCGCGGTCACCCGTGGCCGCTGCGCCAGACGGTATACCCGCACCCCACCGGCCGTGTGCAATGTGGACCCGCACCACGGACAGACGAAGGTATCTACCTGGTGGGGCGGCTGCGAGAGTGCCCCGCACTGAGGGCAGGGCACCTCCAAGGGCAGAGCCCGAAGAACCGCCGACCCGCTGTCCACTCCCGCCTTCATACGCTGCTGTATCGGACAAACGGAAGCGATCCATGAACGTCACAGGAAGCGCAGCACCCCACCGATGCCGCCGAGTGAGTCCAGCGCGGGTATCCCCTCGGCCACCTCGACGAAGACATTCTGCAACACGGCGGTTCGAACCGCTTCCCCGACCGCGTCTTCTACGGGCACCAGCCGGCCCCCACACATCGGGCATGTTGCAGCGGGGGTGAGCACGACGTTGTCGCACGCCGCACACCGCCACCCGGGAGGACGATATCCCCTGTCCACCAGCAGCGTGCGTACCTGGCCCCGGCGCAGAACGGCCAGGGTGGCGTCGAACCCGGCCACTCCACGACCCCGTGCTCCCAGCCCTTCTTGGATGCGCTCGGCGAGCCGGGTCATCTCGCCATGGCGGGCATCATCGAGCGCGGCGCGGGCGCTCACCAGCATCTGATTGACGCTCGCATTGGCGTCCCAGGGGATCTCGGCCACGATGTGCGCGGCCGCGCGGGCGCTCAGCGCTTTACGGAAGCTGCTGACGATGTCATGCTGTCCGCAGATCGCCACACGACGCGCTTCCGCCTCATCCAGCGCCTTGTCCAAGGCGCCGGCGACTTCCTTGAAGTGGTGCTCGACCAGGCTCTCCTGGCGGGCTGCGGCGTAGTACTCCTTCACGGGCACATCGCCGGTCGCACGATCGGTCGACTTGAGATACGGGCCGGTGTAGTCGTCCTCGCGGGTCAGACGCCACTCGTCGACCAGGTAGATGCTGCTGTCGTCCCGGCTTACGCGCACCAGCAGGAACGGTTCCAGCAACGAGAGGGCTTGCACCAGCGGCCGCACATACGGAGCGGTCTCCGCCACCAGACGGTTCGTCATCCTGAGCGGCAGCTCTATACGCTCGAACACGCCGTTGCCCCCGTCGGCGAAGACCGACAGACCTTGAGTGCGGTGTGTGACCTCGTACTGCACCACGTCGAGAACACGATCCAGATCGTCGCGGAGCGCCCGCTCCTGCCTCTTGTCGAGGCCCCGCTCCTTGGTGATGCGGTTGAATTCGCTGTTCAAGAACGTGGGCGCGGTCTGCCGCCAATCATCGAGCCGGCTCGTGGAGAGGAACGCCGACAGGAAGAGACCATCACTGCGGGATGCCGCCAAGCTCTTCAGCGCTTCCTTGCCGATCATGCCGTCCCCTCCTCTTCGGAGAGCTCGGCCTCTGGCTCGGCAGGAACTTGGGCGATCACCTCGCCCTCCGCCTGCGATGGATGGTCGCGGTGGTATTGCTCCTCGCGCGCGCGGAACTTGTCCAGCAGAGCGGCCTTGCCTTTGTCGTGGGCAAGATCGGCGGTGCCGGCCGTCTCGTGCTGCGGCCGGGAGGCTTCGGCGATCTCAGTCTGGGTAACAGGGCCACCGGACAACCTCACGGTGCGATCCACCTTCTTGTCTGCCATGGTGCCCTCCTAGAGTTCACATCGGGGCGCGGGAAACGAACAAGATCCGACGCGCATAGGGTAGCTCCGGTTGTACCTTTCTGTGTACCCGAGGTTTCGAGCCCACTAAACGGACGGCGTGAGCGGCGACCTCGTGCTCCCGCTCATACCCAGAGGACCGGGACGCTGTACGATGGAGCGACACACACCCGGGGGACCGCGATGCCGCCACGTGATCCGCTGCCCGACAACGGCGAGCTGGCCGCCGTTTTCCAGACGATCGCCGACTACCTGTCCCTCGATGGGGCCTCAGTGTATCGCACGCTCGCCTACGAGAAGGCCGCCGAGTCTTTCCGGGAGCACCCGACCTCGGTCGCGGAGCTGGCTCTGAGGGGAGAGCTCCGCACGCTGCCTGGAGTCGGCCAGGCAGTGGAGAGCAAGGTAGCTGAGTATCTCGAAGGCGGCACCATAACGATGCTCGAGCAGCTGCGGGCCACCTATCCCGAGGGTGTGCTCGATCTCATGCGCGTGCCCGGAGTAGGCCCAAAGAAGGCAAAGCACCTCTGGACGACCCTCGGTGTCGACGACCTGCATTCTCTGCGAGAGGCAGCCGAGCAAGGCCGTGTTCGCGGGCTACCGGGCATGGGCGCCAAGACCGAGGCGAACCTGCTCCGCGCTCTTGCCGCCGCCGAGTCACGCTCCGATCGCCATCTCATCGGGGCCGTCGAGCCCACCGCGGAACGCCTCGCGGCGGCGCTGCGCGCGCTTCCATGCGTGGACCAAGCCGACTTCGCGGGCAGCCTCCGACGGCGCAGGTCGACCATACGGGATATCGACCTGGTCGCGGCATCGGCCGAAGCGGAGATCGTCATGGACGCGTTCGACGCACTCCCCGAGGTCGCCTCGGTGCAGGAACGGGGGGCGACCAAGCTCGTTGCCCGCACCCACAGCGGCTTCTCTGTGGATCTGCGCGTGGTGGCCCCGGAGGCCTACGGCAATCTGTTGCAGCACTCCACCGGCAGTGCCGACCACAATGTCGCGCTGCGCGGGTACGCGCAGCGCTCGGGTTACAAAGTCTCGGAGTACGGCATCGAGGAGACCGCGACCGGCCGCACGATCGCCTGCCGCACCGAGAGAGAGGTATACGCCACCCTCGGCCTGCCTTGGATCCCCCCCGAACTACGAGAGAACCGGGGCGAGCTCGAGGCGGCCCGAGAGAATCGGCTGCCTCGACTGGTCACCCTCGCCGATCTGCGCGGCGACCTGCACGTGCACTCGGACTGGTCAGACGGCCGCGCAACCATCGTAGAGATGGCCCGCGCCGGCGAAGCGGCGGGCCTCGAGTACATCTGCTTCTGCGATCACTCCCAGTCTCTGGGCATGGGCAAGGGGCTCACACCCGACCGTGTGCTTTCGCAGATCGCCGAGATCCGAGCCGTCGGGGTGACCGTGCCCGGGATCTCCCTCCTCGCCGGTTCGGAAGTGGACATCCTCGCCGACGGGCGCATCGACCTGCCCGACGAGGTGCTCGCTCAGCTCGACTTCGTCACGGCGAGCATCCACTCCGGGTTCCAGGAACCCGTGGACCGCATCATGAGGCGCCTCACCGCCGCGTGTGAGAACCCCCACATCGATGCCATCGGCCATCCGACCGGCCGCCTCCTTGGCCGCCGCGACGCCTATCCGGTGGACATCGACAGGCTCGTCACGCTCGCCGTCGAGACGCACACCATCCTCGAGATCAACGCCTCCTACCACCGGCTCGATCTCTCCGCCGCTCATGCGCGACTGGCCCGCGACCGGGGCGCCCGGCTCATGATCTGCAGCGACGCCCACTCTCCGGGAGGCTACGACGCGCTGCGCTTCGGGGTCGGCGAGGCCCGCCGGGGCTGGGTGGAAGCCGACGATGTGGTCAACACCTGGCCACTGGATCGGCTCCGAGTTTCGCGAGCTGGGCCGTCCCACTGACAGACGGCGGCGATTGAAACATCGCGGATTCGCATCCGTATAGTGGTGTGTTCGATCTAATCGCATGGTAGAGATGCACAGGCGAGAAACCGGCGAACCCGTAGATCTAGGAAGGAAGGAAGAAAGGAAGGCGAGATGGACGAGACTCCTACCCCTCCGGATAACGCTTCTCAACAGGCGATCACCCCCCCGCGAGAACTGGTGCCACCACCGGCGCCGCCGCTGCCAGAGCTGCCTCCGGTTCCGCCGCCACCGCAGTTCCCGCCACCGCCGGTTCCGCCCCCGACCCAGCCGCAACCCACACGCACCGACGACGGCCATCGGGGTCGCGCGATCGCGGGGATCGTCCTCATCCTGGTCGGCCTGCTCTTCTACGCCCAGTACTTCTTGCCGTCTTTTAACTGGGGCACGCTCTGGCCGGCCATCCTGATCGTGGTTGGTGTATACATCGTGCTCAGGGGTAGGCGGTCATGAACGCCGCACGTTTCTTCTGGGGTCTGGTGCTGGTCGGGCTGGGCGCCATCTTCTTGGCCGCCAACCTGGGCTGGGTCGACTGGGGCTTCGCCCTGTCACTACTACAGCTGTGGCCGCTGATCCTCGTGATGATCGGCATCCGACTGCTTCTGGGTCAGCGCGCGCCTACGTTGGCGATCGTGCTGATGGTCCTCGTGCTGGCGACCGGCGTGGCGATCGCCGCCGTCGGATACAACACGAGCGGCTGGCACGGCTGGAACACGGCGAAGACCACCACCATAGAAGGTCCCGCGACTCAGGGCTTCACGAGGGCCCACGCTACCATCGACATCGGTGCGGCCACCGTCGAGGTCACCGGGCAGGAGACCGGCTCCATGGTGCAGGGAACCTACCGTTCGCGCAGCGAGCCGCACATCCAGCAGACTACCACCGCCACCCCAGCCGGAAGCCCACCGGGCGCGTACTCCCTCGTCGTCAGCCAGGCGAACGCTGGCTGGTGGGCGATCCCCTTCGGCAGTGCCCGCGAAGAGCTGAAGCTCCACCTTGCCCCGACCATCCCCTGGACCCTCGACGTGCAGACCGGAGCGGTCGACGCCACCTTCGACCTCACCGACGTCATGCTCGAGGCACTCACCTTGAAAGCGGGGGCCAGTTCGGTGGACCTCACCGTAGGGCCCCGTATCGTCCCCGGAGCCAAGGTGACCATCGACGGCGGGGCCGCAGCGTTCCAGCTCCGGCTGCCCCGGCAGCTCGACATCACGCTGTCGACGTCGACCGGGGTCTCCTCGGTGGACGTGGACAAGGGATTCAACACCACATCCGACGACACGTACGTGCACAGCGGTGGTGGCGAGGACCTCAGGGTGGACATCAAGACAGGAGTCAGCTCGGTCGAGGTGCAGCTGTACTGACGACCGCCGCCGGCCGCGCCGCCTCCGTGGCCGGCAGCCTCGCGGCGCGGCGGTGGTCCGCACCGAGGTTGGGCGCTGTGCGGCTCAGACCGCCCCCGGTCAGTGGGGGTGGGCTTCCCCCGGGCTCTTCATCTCCAGGTACCTCTCACAGAGGTCCTTGAAGGCCTGCTTGATCGCCTTCTGAGCCCCGCCTCCGTAGTTCGCTCCGATCTCTTCCAGGAACTCCTCCTGACCGGAGAGCAGGTTCGAGCCCTCGAGCAGCCCCTCTACGAAAGCGCGGGCTACCGGGGTCACCAGGGTCACCGAAGCTTCGATGACGGTGTCGGTTCTTTTGTCCACGAGGGCCACCAAGGTGACCATCTGGTACACCTGCGCCGCTGCCGTCGTGTGCGGCAGGCGGGCGTACCCACCGACGATGCAACGGTCACCAGCCATGATCCGGCCCTCCCGTGGTCACCGATGCTTGAACTCAGGCGGCCGCTTGGCAAGGAAGGCCTCCATGCCCTCCTTCTGATCTCCCGACGCGAAGCAGAGCGCGAACAGGTCGGCCTCCATGCGCAGTCCGCCGGCCAGATCCTGATCCAGGGCGCGGTTCAGGCACATCTTGGCGTACTGGATCATCAGACCGCTCTTGGCGGCGATCGTCTCCGCCATCTCCCGGGCCTTGTCCATCAACTCAGCGCGGGGGTACACGGCGTTCACCAGACCCCACCGCAGGGCCTCCTGCGCGTCGACCATCCGCCCGGTGTAGATGACCTCCCGGGCAAAGCCGAGACCGCAGAGACGGGCCAGACGCTGACTCCCACCCCAGCCGGGGATGACGCCCAGGTTGATCTCCGGCTGCCCGAACCGCGCATTCTCGGAGCAGAGGCGGATATCGCAGGCCAGAGCCACCTCGCAGCCACCCCCGAGAGCGAACCCGTTGACCGCCGCGATGACGGGCTGCGGGATGCGCTCGATAGTCGTGGTGACCATCTGCCCCCGTTCGGAGAAGAGGCGCGCCTCGTTCGGGGTCTTGTCTTTCATCTCTTGGATGTCGGCGCCGGCGGCAAAGGCCTTCTCCCCGCTGCCCGTAAGGATGACCGCTCCCACGTCGTCGCGGCGACCCAGATCCACCAGAATCGCAAGCAACTCCGTCAGTGCGGCGGAGTTGAAAGCGTTCAAGGCCTCCGGCCGGTTGAGAGTGACCGTGGCCACTCGACCGTCGACGACGTGCTCCACGATGCCCATGTTCGCTCCTCTCCGCGACGGGCCGGCGGGACGGCCGCGTTGACTACTCCCTGGCTCCACCCGCCCGCTGCTGGATGAAAGCGATGATATCCCGGGTCGACGTGCCCGGCGTGAACACCGCCGAGACCCCAGCCGCGAACAACTCCTCTTGATCTTCATCGGGAACGGTACCCCCGACCAGCACAAGTATGCCTTCTGCCCCCTGCTCACGCAGGAGGCGGGCCACCTTCGGCACGAGCGTGGGGTGGGCCCCCGAGAGTATCGATAGCCCGACAACGTCCGCATCTTCCTGGATAGCGGTCTCCACGATCTGCTCCGGAGTCTGGTGCAGTCCGGTGTAGATCACCTCCATCCCGGCATCCCGCAGAGCGCGGGCCACGACCTTGGCCCCGCGGTCATGACCGTCGAGGCCCGGCTTGGCCATCACCACCCTGATCCTGCGCCTGACTATCACGCCTCTCCTCCGTGCGATACGCGGCCCGCCCGCCCTCCGATGCGCCGTACGATTGTAGAACAACGCCCACGACCATTACACCCCGCGATGCACCCAGTCGGCGTCTCCGATGTTTACGCCGGGCGCCGAGACAGGTACGATGCCCGGGACCATCCGCTCGAAGGGAGTGCACGATGTGGAAGAAGGTGTTGCTCTGGGTAGTGATCGGGGGGGCCGCCGCGTTTCTGCTCATCCAGCTGATCCCATATGGACGCGACCACACGAACCCGCCTGTCGTGAAAGAAGCGCCTTGGGACAGCCCGCGCACGCGCGAGCTCGCGGTAGGCGCATGCTTCGACTGCCACAGCAACGAGACCATATGGCCCTGGTACTCCAACATCGCCCCCGCCTCCTGGCTGTTGTATGGCGATGTGAGCGGCGGGCGCGAGAATCTGAACTACTCCGACTGGCAAAGCAACGCGCAGGCACTGGGAAGTGCCGACGCGGTGGAGCGGAAATCCATGCCACCGAAGAATTACAGCGTGGCGCACAAGGCCGCCCAACTCACCGACGCGCAACGGGCCGAACTCGCTCAGGGGTTCAGGAAGATGGCCGGCCCGTGAACATGCCGGGGCTGGAGGAAGGGTCAGGACACAGTCGCCCGTTCGCGCTCCGCGTCGAGCCGATCTTCGTGCGATCCCGCCGCTAGCACCGAGGCAAGCAGCCGCCCCACCTGGCCGGCGGGCATGGTGAGTACGTAGCAGCCACACACTGCGTGGGCCAGGCGATCAAGGCTCTCAGGTTCGACTGGACCGCACGATCCGATCACGCCGCCAGAGAGTCTGACGCGATCGCCGCAAGACGGGCACACCCATGTGTGGATATCGTTCATGGCTCTAAGACTATCGGAAAGTCACCCCTGCGACATGAGGCAGATTAGAGTTTCATAACGAAGTCTCGGGAATGGCGAACACCTCGGTCATGATCGCCCGGACAGCGGAGAGGGGGTCCAGCTCCAGACGCCTGACCCGTTCAAGGATGCCGGTCAGCCGCTCATCCGAGCTCGCCTGCCGCAACAACCAGCGCTCCATCTCGCGGGTCGCGAGCGTAACCACCCCGCGCTCGAGGTGAAGAGCGCGACGCTGTTCGAACAAACCTTCGGCGCGAAGATAGTCGCCGTGGGCGCAGATCTGATCCCAGAGTTCTTCGACGCCTTCTCCGTTGTGAGCGTTCGTAGCCAGGAGGGGCGTCGTCCATGTGCTCCGCGAGTCGTCCAGCGCCAGGATGCCTCTCACCTCACCGAGTGTGATCTCCGCGCTGGGGTGGTCCTTCTTGTTGACCACCAGCACATCGGGGATCTCCATCACCCCGGCCTTGAGTGCCTGGATGGAGTCGCCAGAGCCGGGCATGAGCGCGAGCACGACCGTGTCGGCCACCGATGCCACCTCCACCTCGCTCTGCCCTACCCCGACCGTCTCCAGAAAGATGACGTCCTTTCCCGAAGCATCGAGGATCAGGCCGGCCTGCAACGTAGCCTCCGCAAGGCCTCCCAGGTGGCCCCGAGTGCTCATGGACCGGATGAACACCTCTTGATCGAGAAAGTGCTCGGAGAGCCGGATGCGGTCGCCCAGCACGGCCCCCTGCGTGAAAGGGCTGGAAGGATCGACCGAGATGACGCCCACTCGCAAGTCCCGCCGCCGGCAGATGCCGACCAGAGAGGAGATGAGACTCGATTTGCCCACGCCGGGAGGACCGGTGATGCCGACACGCACCGCCCGCCCGGTGTGGGGATAAAGGCGCTGGATGATCTCGAACGAAGCAGGATCGCCATCCTCGACGAGCGAGATAGCCCGGGCGACCGCGCGCCGGTCGCCCGCCAGTGTCCGTTCAGCCAGATCGCGCGCTTGGCTCGGCCCAGACTGTTTCAGCTCTTCTTTTCTTCCTCGGGCACTTCGGAGGCCTGAGCCACAGTCGATTCCTCGGCTACCGCCTTGCGGATCTCCTCCTCGCTGTCCTTGATCCCACGCTTGAACCCGGTTATGGCCTTGCCCAGCGAAGAGCCCAACTCCGGTAGGCGCTTGGGCCCGAAGACCAAGAGGACGATCACCAGAAGGATCGCGATCTCCCAGGGTCCTATCCAATTCGGCATACCTGCTCCTTTCTATGACTCCACGCCCCCGCGTAGGAGTGGATCTCTATGGCGATGGTCACGGCTCGGGAATGGCTCCTGAGCCCCATTCATGACACTAGTATAGAGCCCAATCGGTTCGACGACCACTATCGGGTCCTAAAGCAAGAGCGCGCTGGAGCCGAAGCTTTAGAACATGAATGCATCCGGTCCCTCTGGTACCGTGGACTCCCCGACGCGTAGCGCGACCCGCGACGTCGAGGTAGCCGATCTCTGCAATGCCCTCAACCGGGCCTGTCGAGCCGTGCGCTTCTACCCCCCTGACCATCCCATCGCTACCGAGAGCCTCGATCTGCTTCATCGGACCGCGCATATCCTGCTCGCTGAACGCCACGAGATCGTGCTGGATGTCCAGGAATCTTCGCTGGCCTTCGAGGGGATTCCTGTACTCTCAGGGGAACAGGGACGCGACAACCTCCCCTTCCTGATGTTCCGGGACGGCATTCGCGCTCTCCGCCTGCGCAGCGGCCTCCAGCGGGACGAGATGGTGGCGCTAGTGCAAGTCCTCGCGCAGGCCGACGCCCTAGACCGGGCGGAACACGATTTGGCCACAGTGCTGTGGGAACAGGATTTCGCCCACGTCGATTATCATGTGTTGGACCCCCTGCTCGAGAGCGAGCAAGAAGAGAGTACTACCGCCGACGACCTCCAGCATGATCTGGTCGACATCTTGGCGCAGGCCGAAATGCTCGATCTAGCCCAGGGCCTTCCCCCGGAATGTGAACCTGATACGACCGAGCAGGAGGAGCGACTCGTCATCGGTAGTCTGACCCTCGCCCAAGACCTCGAGCAGCTCGAGCAGGCCATGCAGGCGGAGTCCGACGCGCTCGAGGAGTTCCTGGTGGTGCTCTGCGAGGTCCTGGTCGACCCGAGGTTCACCACGGAGAGCCCCGCCGTCCCTCGCGCCATAGCCGATGTACTCGCGTCGTACCTCGACTGGGGCGAGTTCGGCGCGCTCCTGAGCGCGATCCACAGACTCCGGGAACTCGGCGAGCTTGCTCCGGACAAAGTGCCGGTGATCGAGGCCATCATCCGGCCTCTGGCCTCGCTCGAGCGGCTGCGCAAGGCCGTTGCCGGACTCGACGGCCCCTTCGTCGATCGACGGGCCGATCTGGAGGCCGTGTTGCGGCAGCTGGGCGAGAGCGCTCAGGCTTCTCTCGTGCAGCTCCTCATAGAAGCAGACGGGATCAACGCCCGCAGAGCGCTGCTGAACACGCTCGCCAACGGTAGCGTGCCCACCCAGCAGGTCACGGCGCACCTCAGTGACCCTCGATGGTACGTGGTGCGTAACATGGTCTACCTGCTGGGAACGTTGCGAGACGACACGGCCCTCCCCGCGCTCGAACGCACCCTCGAACATCCCGACGAACGCGTCCGCCGAGAGGTAGTGCGCGCTCTGGGCAACCTCAACGCACCCCGGGCGGCCCAGCTGGTGGAGGCCGCCCTCTCCGACCCGGCTTCGTCGGTGCGCGTTCTGGCAGCTCGAGCGATCGTGCGGCAACAGGGTTCGACCGCAGCCGCAGTGTTGCTCAAACATGTTTCTGCCAAGGACTTCGGCGCTCGGCC
>Ga0315273_10007422_pt1 | contig 13737 bp, 8 predicted proteins | sample YL17G02_0_MG_FD_205753 | JGI IMG/M metagenome (GOLD analysis project Ga0315273, IMG submission 205753) | Sediment microbial communities from Yellowstone Lake, YNP, Wyoming, USA - YL17G02_0 | ecosystem: Environmental > Aquatic > Freshwater > Lake > Sediment | place: USA: Wyoming | collected... | reverse complement strand
CGCGGGTGGCCAACACCTTCGTGATCGCCGCCGTCAGCGTCGTCTTCCCGTGATCCACGTGACCGATCGTCCCAACGTTCACGTGCGGCTTCGTACGCTCGAATTTCTTCTTGGACATGGGTGCGTCCCTCCTCCCCGCGGGTGGCTTGATTCCTGGATTCCCGGTTATGCGCCCTTGACCTTGGCGATGACTTCCTCGCTGACGGACTGCGGCGTGGGCTCGTAATGGTCGAACTGCATGGTGTATGTGGCGCGCCCTTGCGTCTTCGACCGCAGGTCGGTCGCGTATTCGAACATCTGGGCCAGCGGAACGTGGGCTCCGATCACCTGCGTGTTCCCCCGGGCCGCGATCCCCTGGATCCTTCCGCGGCGGGAGCTCAGGTCCCCGATGACGTCCCCGGTGAAATCCTCGGGACAGACGACTTCGACCCCCATGACCGGCTCGAGCAGGATGGGCCCGGCGCCCTTGCATGCCGCCTTGAACGCCATCGACCCCGCGATCTTGAAGGCCATCTCCGAGGAGTCGACCTCGTGGTACGAGCCCTCGATCAGGGAGACCGTGACATCGACCACAGGGTAGCCGGCGATCACGCCCCCCTCGGCCGCCTCGACGATTCCCTTCTCGACGGCCGGGATATACTCCCGCGGGATCGAGCCGCCGACGATCTTGTTGACGAACTCGAACCCCTTCCCCTTCTCCGACGGCTCGACGGTGATCCAGACGTGGCCGTACTGACCGCGACCGCCGGTCTGGCGGATGTACCGCCCTTCCTGCTTCGCGTGGCGCGTGATCGTCTCGCGGTAGGCGACCTGCGGGCGCCCGACGTTCGCCTCGACCTTGAACTCACGCAACAGGCGGTCGACGATGATCTCGAGGTGCAGTTCGCCCATCCCCGAAATGAGGGTCTGCCCCGTCTCCTCGTCGTTCCTGACCTGGAAGGAGGGGTCCTCCATCATCAATTTCTGGAGGGAGAAGCCGAGCTTCTCCTGGTCCGCCTTGGTCTTCGGCTCGATGGCGATGGAGATGACCGGGGCGGGAGACGTGATCGACTCGAGGATGATCTCGTGGTCCTTGTCGCAGAGGGTGTCGCCCGTGTAGGCGGTCTTCAGCCCCACCACCGCGGCGATCTCGCCGGCGTAGATGGTCTTGATCTCTTCCCGCTTGTTGGCGTGCATCTTCAGGAGCCGGCCGACCCGTTCCTTCTTCTGTCGGACGGAATTGTAGATGAAGTCTCCCGAGCTGAGCACGCCGGAATAGACACGCACGAAGGTGAGGTGTCCCACGAAGGGGTCGTTCATGATCTTGAAGGCGAGCGCCGAGAAGGGCTCGTCGTCGGAAGGTTTGCGGATCGCCTCGGCCTTGCCGTGCGGGTCGATTCCGACGACCGGCGGGATATCGAGCGGGGACGGGAGGTAATCGACCACCGCGTCGAGCATCGGCTGGACGCCTTTGTTGCGGAACGCCGTGCCGCAGACGACCGGGGTGATCCGGTTCCCGATGGTGGCCTGGCGGATCGCGCTCATGAGCTCCTCGACCGCGATCTCCTGTCCGAGCAGGTACCGTTCCACGAGCGTGTCGTCGACGTCGGCAACCGCTTCGAGCAGGCGCTCCCGCGCGGCGGCGACTTCGGCCGCCATGTCGTCGGGGATCGGCTCGTCGTGGAACTTCGCTCCGAGAGTGTCTTCCTCCCAGACAATCGCACTCATCCGGACCAGGTCGATGACCCCGCGGAAGGAGTCCTCCTTCCCCAGGGGAAGCTGGATGGGGACGGGATTGGCGGCGAGCCGCTCCTTCATCATCCGGACCACGCGCTCGAAATCGGCGCCGGTGCGGTCCATTTTATTGACCATGGCGAGGCGGGGCACGCTGAATTTGTCCGCCTGGCGCCACACCGTCTCGGACTGGGGCTCCACGCCGCCGACCGCGCAGAAGACCGCCACCGCGCCGTCGAGAACCCGCAGGGAGCGCTCCACCTCTATAGTGAAGTCAACGTGCCCCGGCGTGTCGATGATGTTGATCCGGTGCCCCCGCCAGAAGCACGTCGTCGCGGCGGAGGTGATGGTGATGCCCCTCTCCTGCTCCTGCTCCATCCAGTCCATCGTGGCGGTGCCGTCGTGGACCTCTCCCATCTTATGGGAGACGCCGGTGTAATAGAGCACACGCTCGGTGGTCGTCGTCTTCCCGGCGTCGATGTGCGCCATGATCCCGATGTTCCGGGTTTTGTCGAGCGGTGTACCTCTGGGCACGAACCGTTCCTTTCCTTCCCTGCCGCCGCGCTCTTACCAGCGGTAGTGGGCGAACGCCTTGTTCGCCTCGGCCATCTTGTGGGTGTCTTCCTTCTTCTTGAACGTGTTGCCGCGGTTGTTGTAGGCGTCGAGGAGCTCGCCCGAGAGGCGCTGGACCATGGTCTTCTCGGCCCGCTCCCGCGCGTACCCGACCAGCCAGCGGATCGAGAGGGACTGGCGCCGTTCCGGACGGATCTCGATCGGGACCTGGTAGGTGGCGCCGCCGACCCTGCGGGACTTCACCTCGACCACCGGCTTCACGTTCTCGATCGCCTTTTTCAGGACCGCGACGGGGTCTTCCTTCGTCTTTTCCTTGAGGACGTCCAGCGACCCGTACACGACGTTCTCGGCGACCCGCGCCTTCCCGTCGAGCATGATGGCGTGGATCATCTTGGCGACCAGCACGTCGCCGTACACGGGATCGGGCGAAACGACCCGCTTGGAAACGAAACCTCTCCTGGGCATACGATCGAACCCCCTCGGCCAGTTGCCTCGGAATGGAAAACGCACGACAACAACGGTTCCCGCCTCACATGCAGTGAAGCGGGAGCGGCACCAACCCTGTTTTACCCTTCCCGGCAGATCCGCCGGGGATTGGAAGGAACCTCTACGCTGAAAATGGGGAAGCTATTTGGGTCGCTTGGTACCGTACTTCGACCGCGACTTCCGTCTGTCCTGGACACCAACGGAATCCAGCTTCCCACGGATGATGTGATAACGAACGCCGGGAAGGTCCTTTACCCGTCCCCCCCGGATCATGACCACGGAGTGTTCCTGCAGGTTATGTCCCTCGCCCGGGATGTACACCGTCACCTCGAGGCCGTTGGTGAGCCGCACTCTCGCCACCTTCCGCAGCGCGGAGTTCGGCTTCTTTGGGGTGGTGGTGTACACGCGGAGACAAACCCCCCGCTTCTGGGGGCACGAATCGAGCGCCGGGGAGTTGCTCTTGTTGGCGACGACTGTCCGCCCCTTCCGGACCAACTGGTTGATCGTTGGCATTCCCGTTCCTTCCGGTCTGCGAAACTCTATCCGACAGAATGAATCCCTATTTATAACAACAATTTCCTGCACTGTCAACGATTTTCTTCCAATCAGCGTGACCCGGAGCGTCGATCTACCGGCCCTCCTCCTCCTCCTTCGGAAATTCCGGCTCCGGTTCGGGCAAGGGCGGAGCCTCCACCACGAGCGGCTCGTCCGACTCGAACTCCATGGCTTTGTAAGCCGCGGCGCCGGTCCCGCCGGGGATGAGGCGGCCCATGATCACGTTTTCCTTCAGTCCGGCGAGGTAATCCACCCGCCCGTGGACCGACGCGTCCGTGAGGATCTTGGTCGTCTCCTGGAAGGAGGCGGCGGAGATCCACGACTCCGTCGAAAGCGACGCCTTCGTGATCCCGAGAAGGAGCGGCTCCGCCGTGGCGGGCTTTCCTTCCGCCTGCTTCACCCGCTCGTTTTCTTCCCGGAAGATCCATTTCTCGACGCTTTGCCCCACAAGGAACGAGGTGTCGCCGGGATCCATGATCTTGATCCGCCGCAGCATCTGGCGGACGATCGTTTCGATGTGCTTGTCGTTGATCCGCACGCCCTGGAGCCGGTACACCTCCTGGATCTCGTTGACGAGGAATCGGGCAAGTTCCTTGTCCCCGAGGACCCGAAGGATGTCGTGGGGATTGGGCGAACCGTCCATGAGGGCCTCCCCCGCCCGGATCCGCTCGCCGTCGTGGACCGTGATGTGCTTGCCTCGGGGGATCGTGTACTCCCGGGGGGCGCCCACTTCCGGCATCACCTGGATCTTGCGCTTCCCCTTGAAATCCTTCCCCATCTGGACGATGCCGTCGATCTCGGAGATGAGCGCGTACTCCTTCGGCTTGCGCGCCTCGAAGAGCTCCGCGACGCGGGGAAGACCGCCGGTGATGTCCTTGGTCTTGGTCGTCTCGCGCGGGATCTTGGCGATGATGTCGCCCGCCTGAACCTTCTGTCCCTCGTCGACCAGGATGTTGGAACCGCTGGGAAGAAGATACCGGGCCTCGCTCGAGGAACCGGGGAGCTTCCGTGTCGTGCGGCTGCCCACCTCCTTGAGGGAGATGCGGGGACGGACTTCGGAATCCTTGGAATCGATGATGACGCGCGTGGAGCGCCCCGTCACCTCGTCGACCTGCTCGCGCATGGTCACGTTTTCGATGATGTCCCCGAACTTGATCTCTCCGCCGACCTCGGTGAGGATCGGGATGTTGTACGGATCCCATTCCGCGAGCCGGGTCCCGTCCTTCACCTTGTCGCCGTCCGCGACCATGAGGACCGCGCCGTACGGGATCTGGTACTTCTCCCGCTCGCGTTGGTTCTCGTCGAGCAGGACCAGGAAGCCGTTCCGGTTCATCGCGACCAGGTTCTTTTCGCGGTTCTGGACGGCGACGATCCCCTGGAACTTGATGCGTCCGGACTGCTTGGATTGATGGGAGCTCTGCGCGATCGACCCGGCCGTCGCGATGCCGCCGATATGGAACGTCCGCATCGTCAGCTGCGTTCCGGGCTCCCCGATGGACTGCGCGGAGATGATCCCCACCGCCTCGCCGATCGCCACCATCTTCCCGCGGGCCAGGTCGCGGCCGTAGCAGAGGGCGCACACCCCCCGCTTGCTCTCGCAGGTGAGGGCGGAGCGGATCTTCACCTCGTCCAGCCCGGACATCTCGATCTGCCGGGCGACCTCCTCGTTGATCTCCTGGTTCGCGGCGACGAGAAGCTTCCCTTCCAGGTCGTACAGATCCTCGAGGGCCGCTCGGCCCAGGATCCGGTCCGACAGGCGATCGATGATCTCCCCGCCTTCGATCAGGGCCCGCACCCCGATCCCGTCGAGGGTCTGGCAATCTTCCTCGACGATGATGCAGTCCTGCGCCACGTCGACCAGCCGGCGGGTCAGGTACCCCGAGTTCGCGGTCTTCAGCGCGGTGTCCGCCAACCCTTTCCGCGCGCCGTGGGTCGAGATGAAGTATTCGCCCACGGACAGTCCCTCGCGGAAATTCGACCGGATCGGCGTCTCGATGATCTCGCCGGACGGTTTGGCCATGAGGCCGCGCATGCCGGCCAGCTGCATCATCTGCTTGTCGGATCCGCGGGCGCCGGAGTCGGCCATCATATAGATCGGGTTGAAGCTGGTGACCTTCTTCTCCTTGCCGTCCTTCCCCTTGACGGTCTCGGTTCCCATCTCCTTGATCATTTCCTTGGCAACCCGTTCCGTGGCCGCCGACCAGATGTCGACGACCTTGTTGTACCGCTCGCCCGGGGTGATCAGCCCCTCGACGTGCTCGTTGATGACCTTTTCGAGGTTGACCGACGCGCGGTCGAGGATCGCCTTCTTGCTGGACGGTATGACCATGTCGTCGATGCAGATCGAGATCCCGGAGATCGTCGCGAACTGGAACCCCGTGTTCTTCAGCTGGTCCGCCAGGATGACCGTGGCCTTCTGGCCGCAGTTCCGGTACGTGATGTCGATCAGCTCGGCGAGGTCCTTCTTCTTCATCACCTTGTTGACGTACTCGAAGGGGACCTCTTTCGGGACGACCTCGTAGAGCAGCACGCGCCCGGTGGTCGAGTCGACCATCTTGCCCTCGATGCGCACACGGATCGCCGCCTGGAGCCCCACCGCGCCGGCGTCGTAGGCGATACGCACCTCGTCGGGGGCGGCGAACTTCTTCCCCTCCCCCGTTTGCCCATCGCGCTGCCGCGTGAGGTAGTAGATCCCCAGCACGATGTCCTGGGAGGGCCCGATGACGGGCTTCCCGTGCGCCGGGGAGAGGATGTTGTTGGTCGACATCATGAGGACCCGCGCCTCCATCTGCGCCTCGATGGAAAGCGGAACGTGGACCGCCATCTGGTCCCCGTCGAAGTCGGCGTTGAAGGCGAAGCAGACCAGCGGATGCAGCTGGATCGCCTTCCCCTCGATCAGCACCGGCTCGAAAGCCTGCACCCCGAGACGGTGGAGCGTCGGTGCCCGGTTCAGCATGACGGGAAGCTGGCGGATGACCTCGTCGAGGGCGTCCCAGACCTCCCGCTTCTCCTTCTCCACCATCTTCTTCGCCTGCTTGATGGTGGTCGCGAACCCGGCCTCCTCGAGCTTGTTGAAGATGAACGGCTTGAACAGCTCGAGCGCCATCTTCTTGGGGAGGCCGCACTGGTGAAGTTTCAGCTCCGGCCCGACGACGATCACCGAGCGGCCCGAGTAGTCGACGCGCTTCCCGAGGAGGTTCTGGCGGAACCGGCCGCCCTTCCCCTTCAGCATGTCCGACAGCGACTTGAGGGGTCGCTTGTTCGATCCCGTGATGAGCTTTCCCCTGCGGCCGTTGTCGAACAGCGCGTCCACGGCCTCCTGCAGCATCCGCTTCTCGTTCCGGATGATGATCTCGGGCGCGGACAGGTCGAGGAGGCGCTTCAGCCGGTTGTTCCGGTTGATGACGCGACGGTACAGGTCGTTCAGGTCGGAGGTGGCGAACCGCCCGCCATCCAGCGGGACCAGGGGGCGAAGGTCCGGCGGCAGGACGGGGATGACCTGCTGGACCATCCACTCGGGTTTCTGCTCGCTGTCCCGGAACGCCTCGACGATCTTCAACCGCTTGGAGATCTTCTTCTTCTTCGCCTCGGACGCGGTGTCGAGCAGATCCTTGCGGAGCGACTCGGAGAGCTTCGCCAGGTCCAGCCCGGCCAGCAACGTCCGGATCGCCTCCGCGCCCATCCCCACTCGGAACCGCTCGCGGAGCAGGTCCTGCTTCTCCTTGTCCCCCTTGAAGAGCTCGCGGTACTCCTCGAACTTCTCCCGGTACTTCGCCTCGGTGAGGACCTCCTGCGGCTGCGTGCCGGTTTCCCACGGATCGAGGACGATGTACTTCTCGAAGTAGATGACCGCCTCGACGTCCTTCATCGGCATGTCGAGGATCGTCGCGATCCGGGACGGAAGGCTTTTCAGGAACCAGATGTGCGCGACCGGCGAAGCCAGCTCGATGTGGCCCATCCGCTCGCGGCGGACCTTCGACTGGATGACCTCGACGCCGCACTTCTCGCAGACGATCCCCCGGTGCTTCATCCGCTTGTACTTGCCGCAGTTGCACTCGTAGTCCTTGATGGGACCGAAGATTTTCGCGCAGAACAGGCCGTCGCGCTCGGGCTTGAAGGTCCGGTAGTTCAGCGTCTCCGGCTTCTTCACCTCCCCGTGCGACCACTTGCGGATCTGCTCGGGGGATGCGATCGAGATCCGGATCCCGGAAAAATGGACGGGATCCTTCGGTATTTCAACGCGGGTGAAAAGGTCTTCCACGGGTGCCTCCCGGTTACGTTTCCGCTACGGTTACCTGCCGGTTACTGCTGGGGCTCCTCGCTGATCAGCTCGACGTCCAGGCCCAGCGCCTGGAGCTCCTTGATCAGCACGTTGAAGGATTCGGGGAGTCCGGGCTCGAGGGAGAAGTTCCCCTTGACGATGGACTCGTACATTCTCGCGCGTCCCGGGACGTCGTCGGACTTGACGGTCAGGAACTCCTGAAGGGTGTACGCCGCGCCGTACGCCTCGAGCGCCCACACTTCCATCTCGCCGAGCCGCTGCCCTCCGAACTGCGCCTTGCCGCCCAGCGGCTGCTGGGTGACCAGGGAGTACGGTCCGGTCGACCGGGCGTGGATCTTGTCGTCCACCAGGTGGTGCAGCTTCAGCATGTACATCGATCCGACGGTGACCGCCTGCTGGAACGGCGTCCCGGTCCGCCCGTCGTAGAGCAACGTCTGTCCGCGCTCGGGCATCCCCGCGAGACGCAGGTAGTCCTTGATCTCGTTTTCCGTCGCCCCGCTGAACACGGGCGAGGCGATGAAGACCCCGCCCTGCATCTTTCGGACGACCTCCCGCAGCTCGTCGTCGGTGAGCTCCTTGAGATACTCCCCGAACCGTTCGGAGTTGTAGATCTTGCGGAGCCACTCCCGCAAGGAGGCGGCGCTGAACTCCTTCTCCATCATCCGCTGGAGTTGCTCCCCGAGCCCCTTGGCGGCCCACCCGAGGTGCGCCTCGAGGATCTGGCCGACGTTCATGCGCGAGGGGACCCCGAGCGGATTCAACACCACGTCGACCGGCGCGCCGTCGGCGGTGTACGGCATGTCCTCCTCCGGAAGGATCCGGGAGATGACGCCCTTGTTCCCGTGGCGGCCGGCCATCTTGTCGCCGACGGAGAGCTTCCGCTTCATCGCGATGAACACCTTCACCATCTTGAGGACGCCGGGGGGAAGCTCGTCGCCGCGGCGGATCCGGGAGATCTTTTCGTCGAACATCGCCTTGACGAGCGCCACCTGGTCCAGGCAAACGCGCCATGCGTCGGATAGACGGGCCTTCAGCTCCGGATCTTCCTCGACGCCGATCTCGGCCCAGCGCTCTTTCGGGATTTCGTCCAGCACCTCTTCCGTGATCTTCTTCCGCTTCGCGAGGAGCACCTCGGACTTGTCCTCCGAGGTGAGCCGGACGGCGGAGGTCTTCCCCAGCAGTTGGGCCCGGATCTTGCCGAGGGCGGCGTCGAAGATGATCCGGGTCTCGTCCTCCTGGTCACGGTACAGGCGCTCGAGATCCCGGTCTTCCAGCATCCGGGCGCGGTCGTCCTTCTCCCCGCCTTTCCGGGTGAACACCTTCGCGTCGATGACGATCCCCTCGATCCCGGGTGGAACTCTCAGGGAGGAGTCCTTCACGTCTCCCGCCTTGTCGCCGAAGATCGCGCGGAGCAACTTCTCCTCGGGGGAAAGCTGCGTCTCCCCCTTCGGGGTGATCTTTCCGACGAGGATGTCCATCGGCTTCACCCGGGCCCCGATCCGGATGATGCCGCTCTCGTCGAGGTCCGTCAGCGACTCCTCGCTGATGTTCGGGATATCGGCGGAGATCTCCTCTTTCCCCAGCTTCGTCTCCCGCGCGACGCACTCGAACTCCTCGATGTGGATCGAGGTGAAGATGTCTTCCTTGACGATCTTTTCGGAGATGAGGATGGAGTCCTCGAAGTTGTACCCGCCCCACGGCATGAAGGCGACGAGGACGTTCCGCCCGAGGGCGAGATCCCCCTCGCTGGTGGCGGGGCCGTCGGCGATCACCTCGCCTCCCGAGACCTTCTGCCCGAGGGTGACGATCGGCTTCTGGTTGATGCAGGTGTTCTGGTTCGACCGGCGGTACTTGACCAGCGTGTAGATGTCGGCGCCGTACATCCCCGACGCGTCCGGCTCCTCGGACCGAACGACGATCCGGCGCGCGTCGACGCCCTCCACGACTCCCGAACGTTTCGCGACGACCGCGGCCCCGGAATCCCTGGCCACGACCGATTCCATCCCTGTCCCGACGAACGGGGGCTCGGTCCGCAGGAGCGGCACCGCCTGCCGTTGCATGTTGGATCCCATGAGCGCCCGGTTGGCGTCGTCGTGCTCGAGGAACGGAACGAGGGAGGCGGCCACCGAGACCAGCTGGTTCGGGGAAACGTCCATCAGGGTGACGTCGCCGGAGCGCACCATCGCGAACTCCCCGCCCTGGCGCGCGATCACCACGTCCTGGACGAACTTGCCCTTCGCGTCCATCGCCGCGTTGGCCTGCGCGATGACGTGCCGCTCCTCCTCCATCGCGGAGAGGAAGACGATCTCCTTCGTCACGGCCGAATCGATCACGACCCGGTACGGCGTCTCGATGAACCCGAACTCGTTGATCCGGGCGAAGGTGGACAGCGAGGCGATCAGCCCGATGTTCGGCCCTTCCGGCGTCTCGATCGGGCAGATGCGCCCGTAGTGCGTCGGATGGACGTCGCGCACCTCGAATCCGGCGCGCTCCCGGGTCAGCCCGCCGGGCCCGAGGGCGGAGACCCGCCGCTTGTGCGTCACCTCGGAGAGCGGATTCGTCTGGTCCATGAACTGCGACAGCTGGGACGACCCGAAGAACTCCTTGATGACCGCGGACACCGGCTTCGCGTTGATGATGTCGTGGGGCATCAGCGTCTCGATGTCCTGCAGCCCCATCTTTTCGCGGATGGCGCGCTCCACGCGGACCAGCCCCATCCGGAACTGGTTCTCGATCAGCTCGCCCACGGTGCGGACACGGCGGTTTCCGAGGTTGTCGATGTCGTCCGCTTCCCCGACGCCGTTCTTCAGGCCGATCAGGTAGCGGATGACCCGCAGGATGTCCTCCTGGGTCAGGACCGTTTTCTCGAGGTCGCTTTCCGTGATCCCGAGCTTGTGGTCGAGCTTCAGGCGGCCGACCCGCGACAGGCTGTACCGCTCGGGATTGAAGAACATGTTCTCGAAGAGCGTCTTGGCGGCGTCCTTCGTGGGGGGGTCGCCCGGGCGCATCTTCTTGTAGATCTCCTTCAGGGCCTCTTCACGGGTCTTGATCTTGTCGGAGACCAGACTTTCCCAGACGGCGCGGTCGGAGTTCTCGAGCGTGAGGATGGAAAACCGTTCGACATTCTTCTCCCAAAGCTTCCCGAGGATTTCCGGTGAGATCTGCTGGCCGCACTCGACCACGACCTCTCCGGTCGACGGGTCGGCGACGTCGGAGACGACCACCTTGCCGATGAGATCGTCCGACGGCAACAGGATCCGGCCGAAGGCGACCCCCTCGCGGGCGTACCGTTCGACGCGCTTCTTGCTGATCTTCACGCCCTTCTTGAAGGCGATCTCTCCCGGCTTGGCGGGGTGACGGACCTCCACGGGCATCTTCAGCCCCACCATCAGCGCCGGACGGAATTCCTTGGCGTACTTTTCCCCCTGGAGGGTGACCTCTTCCGCGTCGTAGAAGATCCGCAGGAGCTCCTCGGTGGTCCGCCCGAACGCGCGCAGCAGCACGGCGATGGGGAACTTCCTCTTCCGGTCGATCTTGATGTAGAGCGCGTCCTTGTGGTCGAACTCGAAATCGAGCCACGAACCGCGATACGGGATGATCCGCGCGCTGAACAGCACTTTCCCCGACGCGTGGGAGCGGCCCTTGTCGTGCTCGAAGAAGACGCCCGGAGACCGGTGCAACTGGCTGACGATGACCCGCTCGGTGCCGTTGATGATGAACGTGGCCCGCTCCGACATGAGGGGGATCTCTCCGAAGAAGACCTCCTGCTCCTTGACGTCCCGGATCGTCCGGGCCCCGGTCTTCTCGTCCACGTCGAAGATGACCAGCTGGACCGTCACCTTGATGGGGGCGGCATACGTCACCCCGCGCTCGCGGCACTCCTCTTCCGACCACTTCAGCTCGCCGATCGTGTAGGAGAGGAACTCGAGGGAGGCGCGCCCGTTGTAGTCGGCGATGGGGAAGATTCCCTTGAAGACGGCCTGGAGCCCCACGTCCCTGCGCTTCTCGGGCGGAACGTCCGCCTGCAGGAACTCCGCGTACGACTCCTGCTGGACCTGTATGAGGTTCGGAATCTCCTGGACCTTCTCGTTCTTCGAGAAGTCCACCCGCTTGATCCGGTTCCTGTAATCCAGATAAGCCATCGTGTCACCCCGGGGATAAAACCGTGAATGCGGCGGGGGACGGTCGTCCCCCACCGCGGTTGCCGACGCCGACGAAAACGGTTACTTTATATCCGCGGTTCCGCCGGCATCTTCGATCTTCTTCTTCATCCCCTCGGCGTCCTTCCTGGCGATCGCTTCCTTGACCGGCTTGGGGAAGCCCTCGACCAGGTCCTTGGCCTCCTTGAGCCCCAGGCTGGTGAGCTCGCGGACCACCTTGATGACCTGGATCTTGTTGGCGCCGAAGCCGGTGAGGATGACGTCGAACTCCGTCTTCTCCTCCACCACGGGGGCCGCCGCCCCGGGAGCCGCCGCGGCCGCCGCGGGAGCCGCCGCCGTCACGCCGAACCGGTCCTCGAGCGCCTTCACGATCTCGTGCAGCTCGAGAACGGTCATCCCCTCCACCATCGCGATGAATTCATCCTTGTTCATGGAAGCCATTTCGTTCGATCCTCCCTAAAGGTTTTGTGAATTTGTTGGTTCGGGTTCAGCCTGCGACCGCTTCCGCGGGCTTCTGCTTGCGGATGGATTCGAGGACGTAGACCAGTTTGCGGGGCGGCCCTGCGAGCGCCTGGGCCAGTCGGGTGATCGGCGAAGCCAGCCCGCCGACCAGCCGTGAGAGCAGGACCGCGCGGGAAGGAACGGACGCCAGGATCTCGACATCCTTCGCGGAGAGCACCCTGCCCTCCACGAACCCCGCGCGCAGCCTCACCTTGGGGCTGGCGGCCGCGAACTCCTTCATCACCTTCGCCATCGCGACGGGATCGCCATGCGCAAACGCCACCGCCGTCGGCCCCGTGAAATACGCGGAGAGTTCCCCGAACGGCGTCCCCTCCGCGGCCCGCCGGATCAAGGTGTTCTTCACCACCCTGATCTCGGCGTCGATCGCGCGAAGCTTCTTTCGGAGGGCCGTGATCTCCAGGACCTTCAGCCCCCGGTATTCCGCGATCACGGCCCCGCGCTGCGCCGCGATGGCGGCTTTCAACGCCTCGACCGTTTCTGCCTTTCCGATTTTATTCACCGCGTCCGTTTCCCCCTTTCCCTTTCGAAAGTTTTGGACCCTATGACGAAACCCCCGTCAAAGGAAGAGGGCGCGGCGCGAAAGGATGGCATCCTGTCCGACCGGCTCCCCTTGTCTGCGCGGGACGGGCGAAGGAACGATCCCTTCGACCCCCTTGGTCGCCTTGCGGCGAACCCGCGGTCTTTGGCAAAGGAAGTTTCCCGTGCATGCAAAGAGCGATCACTTCTCCGTGAGCAGCGCGTTGAAATTCATCCGGATCCCGGGCCCCATCGTCGTGGAGAGCGAAAGGGTGCGGATGTACGTCCCCTTGGCCCCCGACGGCTTCGCCTTCATGATCGCCTCGAAGAAGACGAGGAAGTTCTCCCGGAGTTTCTCTTTCCCGAAACTGGCCTTGCCGATACCGGCGTGTAGCGTTGCGGTCTTGTCGACCCGGAACTCGACCTTCCCGCCCTTCAGGTCCCGAACCGCCCTCGCGACGTCGAAGGTGACGGTCCCGACCTTCGGGTTCGGCATCAGTCCGCGGGGTCCGAGCAGTTTCCCGATCCGGCCGACCCCCCCCATCATGTCCGGGGTGGCGACCGCCTTGTCGAAATCGAGCCATCCGCCCTGGATCTTCGCCAGCAGGTCGTCGCTGCCGACGAAGTCGGCGCCGGCGTCCTGCGCCTCCTTCACCTTTTCGCCCTTGGCGAATACGAGGACGCGCACGCTCTTTCCCGTCCCGTGGGGGAGCACCACCGAGCCCCGGACCTGCTGGTCCGGATACTTCGGATCGACCCCCAGCCGCATCGCGACCTCCACCGTCTCGTCGAATTTCGCCCGGGCCGTCTCCTTCAGAAGGTCCAGTGATTCGTCGAGAGAGTACTTTGCCTCCCTGTTCACCTTGCCCCGTGCTTCCAGGTATTTTTTCCCTTGCCGCGGCATTTCCCCCTCCCTTCCCGCCCCGCGGA
>Ga0315273_10007421_pt1 | contig 13738 bp, 14 predicted proteins | sample YL17G02_0_MG_FD_205753 | JGI IMG/M metagenome (GOLD analysis project Ga0315273, IMG submission 205753) | Sediment microbial communities from Yellowstone Lake, YNP, Wyoming, USA - YL17G02_0 | ecosystem: Environmental > Aquatic > Freshwater > Lake > Sediment | place: USA: Wyoming | collected... | reverse complement strand
GTGCCCCGCCCCGAAAGGGGTCCAACATGGACAGGGACAAGCGGGGCGGCGAACCCACCGCGCACACACTTTACAAAACTTATGTCGGACCGCTCAGAACGCCCGGTAACTATATTCCCGGTTATCGGGGTTGAAATCTTCGTCCGTCAGCCCCGGATTCAGATTGAGGTCCGTGTAGCGGTAATCGTTGAGGAGCCGGCCGTCCCACAGGTATGCCTCGGTCCGGATCGGCAGTAGAAACTCCTGGTCGATAAAGATGAACAACTGGTGGCAGGGGTAGCCCTTGCCGTCGGGCAGGATGCGGTGCAAGACGTAGGCCGGTCGGCCGGCCTCCTCGCGGACGCCCTGGTATTCGAGCACGAGGTCGCCTTTGGCCTGGGCCGCCTTGCATTGGCCTATGGTGAGGCGCAGCATGTTCCCGAGGCCCGCGAACATGATGGGTCGGCGGCTATGGCGCATCGCCAGTTTTCCTCCGGGGTCGATGCTCACTTTGCGGAGAATCAGGCCGAGAAGACCGCTCGGGTGGACCACCGCCTTCTCGTTGTATCGGCCCTGGACGAAGATAACCTCCTGGCCGTTCGACGGCTCCGACCATTTTAGATAGACGCTGAAGGGTTTCTCGCGGAACTTCAGAAAGGTCGTTTCGGTCTTGGCGAGTGTCTCGTCAATGCGCTCTTGCTTGGTGAACGTGCAGGTGTAGTCGGTGACGGCCCGCTCATACCATCGGATGCTCTCCTCGAGCAGCGCCAGGCCGTCGCTCCGTGCGAGCGCGTCCATCTCTTTCGGCGGTTTCGGGTAGACGGCTCGCTCCGCCCCGGGAGAACGTTTCGGCTTGGGCGATTCCTCGCCGACCAAGGCGCCCGCGAACGACAGAATGATCACCCCTGCTGCCACCAGCGCCCCCTGCGCCGAAAATCGAAGTGCCGTCATGCGTCGGCTTTCATACGGCGCCGGCCGCCGGTCGGTCCAGAACTTGGCCGCGCGTCAGGAGGATTGGGAACGGCGAATAGATGCGTTTCTGGCTGACCCGGACAAAGCCCACCCCCCGCAGAAGCCGCTCCATCTCGTGCGACTCCCGGTGATGCACCTGGCCTCCCTCGACGTGCGTGATCACCAGGTCGTAGATGATCCGCCCGATCCAGTGGTCCGGCCAGCCGTCGATCACGATCAGGCGACCTCCCGGCTGAAGCACCCGGTACATTTCGTGCACCACGGCCTTCTGGTGCGGATAGTGGTGGAAGGAGTTTGCACACGTGACGACGCAGAAGGACCGGTCGGCAAAGGGCAGATGCTCGCTGTCGCCGACCGCCAAGCGGACCGTGGCCGCGCTGCCGTTCAGTTTGCGCTTCGCCTGGTGGAGCATCGGCTCGCAGAGGTCCAGGCCGATCGTTTCCCACCCGCGCCCGGCGAGGCGCGTCGCCAGTTCCGCCGTCCCGCACCCGATGTCGAGCAACCGAGCGGGTGCTGCCTCCTTCAACTCGCCGATCGCCAGGTCGTGCGACGGCTCGAAGAGGTAGTGGTTGAGCCAGTGGCTGTCGTAGGTGGACGCCCAGTTGCAGAACTCGACGTGCGCCTTGCGTTTGACCTCGTGCTTCACGTGTGCTGGCCCTCGCGTCCGGAGCCGGTTCGACGCCGGCGGATATCTCTCCCCCGCTCTATCGGCCACCCGGCAGGCCATTCTACATCGCTTCCCATAAAAAGCCAAGCCCCTTGTGACTTTCCTCATGACCGGCTCCCGGTCGCGCGGCACCCCTGTAGAATTGGCTCCCTGCCAGCCGAAAGTATAGAATGACTCGACTCCTGGCGGAGGTCCTATGGTTCTGGAACTGGCTGGCCTGGCCTGGGCAAGTTTTGTCCTGGCGCTGTCCGGGGCGCTGATGCCCGGCCCGGTTCTCGCCGTGACCGTGGCGGGAACGGGGCGCCGAGGCTTCTGGTTCGGGCCGGGCGTCGTCCTGGGTCACGCCGCCCTGGAGATCCCCATGGTGGGGCTGCTGGCGATCGGACTGTCGGCGGTGTTCCAGAACCCGTCGGTCCTGGCGGCGATCGGTGCCGTCGGCGCCGGGGCCCTTACGTGGATGGGCGTCGGTCTCGTCAGACAGGCCCTTCGGCCGAGGGTTGAAGCGACCGGGGCAGGGCTGCACGGCCACGGATCCGTCGCCTCGGGGCTCCTGACGAGCGCCCTGAACCCCTACTGGTACGTCTGGTGGGTGACGCAGCCGACGTTGCTCCTCGCGGGGGCCGTCCGCTTGGGATGGCTGGGTGTGGCGGTGTTCTTCGCGGGGCACATCGCGGCCGACCTGGGATGGTACAGCCTCGTCGCGCTCGGGGTGGCGAGCGGCCGACGGATCCTGGAGGGCCGGTGGTACAAGGTCCTGGTCCTTGTGTGTGCGGTCGTTCTGTTCGTCATGGCAGGGGTGTTTCTCGCGCTGGCGGCCGAGAAGACGCGCGCGGTCCTTGGGACGGCAAGTTGACGCCGGCCATGGGCGACGGGCATAGGACGGTTGGCACCCCAAGCGGAGCAGTTTGGCCTTGACAGGGGCGGCGAGGGCGAGTATCTAATCGCACAATCCCTGGCCTGGAACCTGTGACGCAGGGACGGTGCCTATAGTGGAGGATACGAGGCCGGTCGGGGTGGCGGGGTCTGAAATTTCGGATTTCAAGTCTCCGATGGCCTGACAGGGCCGGCCAAGTGCGCGAGATGCCGACGGTCAAACTTCCTGACGGAAGCCAACTGGAAGTGGCCGAAGGGACGACTGTCGCCGAGGTAGCCAACCGAATCGGTTCACGCCTGGCCCAAGCCGCCGTCGCTGCCAGGCTGAGCGGCAAGTTGGTGGATCTGGGGACGCGGCTGGATGCAGGCGCCGCCTACGACCTCGAGATCCTGACCGACAAAAGCGACCAAGCCCTTTCGATTCTGCGCCACTCGACCGCTCACATCATGGCGGCCGCCGTGCGCCGGTTGTACGGCCCGGCGGCACGCTTCGGCATCGGTCCGTCCATTGAGGATGGGTTCTACTACGATTTCGACCTTGCGGAACGGATCGCGGACGAAGACCTGGCGAAGATCGAAACCGAAATGGCCAAGATCATCGCCGATCGCACGCCGTTCCAGCGCGAAACCGTGGCGCTCGGCGAGGCGCGACGCCGGATGGAGGCCGACGGCCAGTGGTGCAAGGTCGAACTGCTGAACGACATCGCGTCGAACCCGCTCCGCGGAGACGAGCAACTCGCCGACGCCGAAGCCAAACCTGAGGCCGCCGAAACCGTCACCCTCTACCGCACAGGCGACTTCGTGGACCTTTGCCGCGGGCCTCATATCCCCGACGCGGGGCGCATCCCGGCGTTCAAACTCCTCAGCGTCGCCGGCAGTTACTGGCGAGGCGACTCGACGCGCCCCATGCTCCAGCGGATTTACGGCACGGCGTTCTTTTCGAAGAAGGCCCTCCAGGAGCACCTCGCGAGGCTCGAGGAAGCGAAGCGGCGCGATCACCGCCGCCTCGGAAAGGAACTCGACCTCTTCAGTTTCCACGACGAAGGGCCGGGCTTCGCCTTTCTGCATCCGAACGGCGTCATCGTGATGAACGCCATCCTGGACTTCTGGCGCGAGGTCCACCGCGAGGCGGGCTACGTCGAGGTCCGCACGCCGATCATCCTCAGCGAAGCGCTCTGGCACCGCAGCGGACACTGGGACAATTACCGCGAGGCCATGTATTTCACCCAGGTCGACGACCAGCCGTTCGCCGTCAAGCCGATGAACTGTCCGGGCGGACTCCTGATTTACCTCGACCGGCCCCATTCGTACCGCGAGTTCCCGATGCGCGTGGCGGAGTTGGGCCTCGTGCACCGGCACGAGAAGAGCGGCGTGCTGCACGGCCTGATGCGCGTCCGCCAGTTCACACAGGACGACGCCCACGTCTTCTGTCTGCCCGAGCAACTTAAAGCGGAGGTCGTCCGCATCATTGATCTTGTGGACCTCGTGTACCGGACGTTCGGCTTCGAGGATGTGCGGGTGGAACTCTCGACGCGACCGGAGCACTCGATCGGCACCGACGCGATGTGGGAACATGCGACGAGGGCCCTGCGGGAGGCGCTCGAGGCGCGCGGCCTGGCGTACAAGGTGAACGAAGGGGAGGGGGCCTTCTACGCCCCGAAGATCGATTACCACATCCGCGACTGCCTCAGGCGGTCGTGGCAGTGCGGAACGATCCAGGTGGACCTCGCCATGCCCGAACGGTTCGACCTCACGTACGTCGGGTCCGACAACCGCGAGCACCGGCCGGCGATGATCCACCGCGCGATTCTCGGCAGCATCGAGCGGTTCCTGGGCATCCTCATCGAGCACTACGGGGGCGATTTTCCGCTCTGGCTCGCGCCGCTCCAGGCCGTCGTCCTGCCGGTCAGCGAACGGTTTGACGCCTACGCCGGCCAGGTGCTCGAGCGCCTCCGGCAGGCCGGTTTCCGGGCTGAGGCCGACCTCTCGAGCGACAAGGTGGGGGCGAAGATCCGGTCGGCCATCGGCCGGCGGATCCCCTACATGCTGGTCGTGGGCGAGAAGGAGGCGACCGCCGAAACCGTCGCCGTCCGCGACAAGGCGCTGGGCGACCTGGGCGGCGAGACGGTCGAAGCGTTCATCGGGCGGGCACAAAACGAGATCCGCGAGCGCCGGCTGCGTCCGACGGCCCCGGCGCGCCGGGGTTGAGATAGACGGCACGCAAGGAACCCGGTTCTAGGATAAGGAGAACGGCTTGAAGGACTTCAGGCAGCGGATCAACGAGCAAATCCGAATTTCGCCGCTGCGGGTTATTGGAGAAAATGGCGAACAGTTAGGTGTCCTGGAACGGGACGAGGCCGTGCGCCGCGCAGAGGAGGCGGGCCTGGACCTCGTGGAGGTCGCGCCGGAGGCGCGGCCGCCCGTGTGCCGGATCATGGACTACGGCAAGTTCAAGTACCGTCAGTCCAAGCGGACGGCCAAGGGCAAGCACCACGAAGTCCACATGAAGGAGATCCGGATCCGCCCGAAGACCGAGGCCCACGACCGGGAAGTGAAGATCCGGCGGGCGCGGGAGTTTCTGGAGAACGGCGACAAGGTCACCGTGAACATGCTGTTCCGCGGGCGCGAGATGGCGCACCTGGAGTTCGCGACGCAGAACATGCAGGCGTTCGTCGAGCAACTCGCCGACGTCGCCAAGGTCGAACGCGGACCGGATCGCATGGGCCGGCGCATGCTCCTGATCCTGACGCCCAAGAAATCGTCTTGAGCGCCGGCCGAGTTGAACTGAAAACATCGGATATCGAGGCCCGCCGCGGCGGGCCGCAAGGGAAAACGCCGTCCAGCGAAAGGGATCGTTATGCCGAAGATGAAAAGCCACAAGGGCATTCGGAAGCGCATGAAGCGCACCCGGCGGGGCAAGATCATGCGCCGGCGCGCCAACCGCGGCCACCTGATGAGCGGAAAGCGCAGCAAGCGCAAGCGGCAACTCCGCCGTAAGGCCACCGTCGACAAGGGACAGGTCAAGGTTTACGCGCGCCTGATTGGCGGCTGACGCCAGCGCGCCACGAGGAGAAAAGACATGCCACGCACACGAAAAGGATCGGCCCGGAGGCGATCGACCAAGCGCCTCTTGAAGCGGGCCAAAGGGTACTACGGCGCCCGCGGAAAACTCCGTCGCGTCGCCAAGCAATCGGTCATGAAGGGCGACCAGTACGCCTTTCGCGACCGCAGGGCCAAGAAGCGCGACTTCCGCCGACTCTGGATTACGCGCATCAGCGCCGCCTGCCGGCAACGCCAGATCTCCTACAGCCATTTCGTCGGAGGTCTGAAGAAGGCGGGCGTCGAACTCGACCGAAAGGTCCTGGCAGACATCGCGCTGAACGACCCGAAAGCGTTCGACGCCGTCGTCGCCGAGGCTCGCGCCGCCCTGCCGTCAGGCCACCCTGGCTCGCCACGGCGAGCCGTGGCCGGCGGCACGCCTGCCGTGCCAGGGGAGGCCTGACATGAGCCGTCTCGACCACGTCGAGACCCTTCGCCGCGAGGCCTTGAGGCAGATCGAGGCCGCCGACAGCCAAACCCTCGAAACCTTGCGCATCGAATGGCTGGGGCGCAAGTCCGGACAGGTCACGGCTCTCCTGCGGTCCATCCCCACGGTTCCCGCCGAGGAGCGCGGGGCGTTCGGCCAGGCGGTCAACGCCCTGAAGGCCGAGGTGACCGCACGCCTGGCCGAACGCAAGGCCGCGCTGGCCGCTCCGGCCCAGGCCAGGGCGGCGGTGGACGTCACGATGCCCGGCCGGCAACCGGCGCTCGGGCGGCTGCACCCGATCACGCGGGCGGCGCGCGAGATGATTGAGATTTTCGGGCGTCTGGGGTTCGAGGTCGTCGAGGGGCCCGAGGTCGAGGACGAGTGGCACAACTTCGTCGCCCTCAATATTCCGCCGGAACATCCGGCCCGCGACCCGCTGGACAACTACTACCTTGACGACCGGCTGCTGCTGAGGACCCAGACGTCCACGGTCCAGATCCGCGTGATGGAGAATCGTCCGCCGCCCGTCCGGATCATCGCCCCGGGGCGCGTCTATCGGCCGGAGACGGTGGACGCCGGCCACTCCAACATGTTCCATCAGTTGGAGGGGCTGTGGGTGGAGCAGGGCGTCACGTTCGCGGACCTGAAGGGCGTCCTTTCGATGTTCGCGCGGGCGTTCTTCGGGCCGGACGTCCGGACGCGCTTCCTGCCGAGTTACTTCCCGTTCACCGAGCCGAGCGCCGAACTCTACGTCTCCTGCCTGCTGTGCGCGGGGAAGGGGTGCCCCGCCTGCAAGCGGACCGGCTGGATGGAGATCGGGGGCTGCGGCATGGTGGACCCGAATGTGTTCGAGGCGGTCGGCTACGACGCCGAGGAGGTGACGGGGTTCGCATTCGGATTCGGCATCGAGCGTCCGGCGATGCTGAAATACGGCATCAACGACATCCGCCTCTTGTTCGAGAACGATCTGCGGTTTCTTCGCCAGTTCTGAAGGTCGGGGCGCGCGGCCGCGCCGCTTGTGGGGCGCTGGCTGTTCGCAGCGCGGGGCAAGCCCCGCGGCGAACCCGCCGGGTAAAACTTATGTAACCTCGCCTAAAAGCCTACGGCGGTCGTGGGCAGCCGTTCCTATGGGAAATCCCGGTTCATTGGAAAACAAGCACCCATGAATAACACGCTGAAACTTCTCTGCGGAATCGCATTAGCCGCCTTCGTATCGACGCCGGCGATCGCGCAGGACTCCAACCGCGCCCCCTCGGACAATCCGCACGCGGTCGTCACGATCGATACCGCCGCCCCGTCTGTGCCCTACAGTCCGATGATCTTCGGCGGGTTCATCGAGCATTTTCACCGCCAAATCTACGGCGGGCTGTTCGAGCCGGGATCGCCCCTCTCGGACGAGCGGGGCTTCCGCAAAGACGTCATCGCGGCGATGAAGGAACTGAGGCTTTCGGTCGTGCGCTGGCCCGGCGGGTGCTTCGCCAGCGGATACCATTGGAAGGACGGTGTGGGCAAGACCCGCAAGCCCGTGGCCGATCCGGTCTGGGGCGTAACCGACCCCAACACATTCGGCACCGATGAGTTCGTCGAGTGGTGCCGGCTCGTCGGGTGCGAGCCGTACATCTGCACCAACGCCGGCAACGGCACGCCCGAGGAAATGAAGCAGTGGGTCGAATACTGTAACGCGACTCAAGGCGAGTATGCCGACCTGCGCAAGGCCAGCGGGCATAACGAGCCGCTGAACGTCCGCTACTGGAGCATCGGCAACGAAAACTGGGGCGGGCACGAGATCGGCGCCAGTACGCCGGCCAAGTGGGGCCCGCTGGTCAGCAGGTCGGCCGAGTTGATGCAGGGCGTCGATCCCCAGATCAGGCTGGCGGCCGCGGCCACGCCGAACCGGGACTGGACGCTGCCGCTGCTCAAGGCCGCCGGGCAACACCTGGATTACGTGGCGGTGCACGAGTACTGGCTGGGCTTCTGGCGGAAGAACGAGATGCCCGACTACCTGACGTGCATCAGGCTATCGGACGGGCCCGAGCAGACGATCACCCAGGTGATCGATATCCTCCAGGAGACCGGCTGCCGCGGGCGGATCAAGATCGCCTTCGACGAGTGGAACCTGCGCGGCTGGCACCACCCCGGCTTCCCGCGCAAGCAGGCCGTCGATCCCAACGACCAAGCCGCCATCGAGTTGATCCAGAAGCGCGACATCAACGCCATCGCCTCGCAGTATTCGATGGCCGATGCGTTGTTTTCCGCGTCGTTCCTCAACGCATGCCTGCGCCACGCGGAGGACGTCGGCATGGCCAACATCGCCCCGATCGTCAACACGCGCGGCCCGCTCTACGTTCACCCCCGGGGGATCGTCAAGCGCACCACCTTCCACACCCTGGCGATGTACGCCAACCTGCTCGAAAACCGCGTCGGCAGGCTCGACGTCCAGGCCGGGCCGCTCGTTCAAGGCAAGCGCTCGATCCCCGTGGTCGACGCCATCGCCACGGTGAACGAATCGGGCAAGAGTTGGTCCATCGCCCTGGTGAATCGTCACCCCGCCCAAGCCTCGGCCTGTACCGTCCGGATGAAAGACTTGCCGCTCGAAGGGGAATACGACGCGACGGTCCTGGCCGGTGATTCGGCCGACGCCTACAACGATGTCGAACACCCGGACCGCGTCGTACCCGAAAAGAAGCGGCTCACGTTCACCCAAGGCGTCGTCAACCTGCCGCCCCATTCTTTGACGATCGTCAAGGTAACCACGCGGTAACCATGCAGTTGAAGTACGGCATCACGGACATCCGCCTGTTGTTCGAGAACGACGTACGGTTTCTCCGGCAGTTCTAACGCATTTCGCGGCGGTCAGAATAGAACCTTGCGCGGCGTGACCGTGATGTTTTTACTGACCGCGGCATAGTCTCCCTTCAGCAAAACCTGGACGTGGCAAGACTGGCTGCCGGTGGGTTGCTCGGGGGTGAAAGACGTTACGTCTCCCTTTATTAATCGCTCAGGATCGCTTTCGCTGTTGTCGCTTTCGGTCTTCACAAACGTGATGTCGCCGCGGTCCGTGCCATCCCATGTATAAGTATGCCGCGTGCCATCAGGCAGCATGATGCGAAGGCTTTGCACGTCGACCAGGATTTCGTCGTCCAGGATTTCAAAGCCCGTGGCCCGGCGGATGTCGCGGGCGATCCGGTCCAATACGCCGCACGCCTTGGCCACCAGTTCCGTTTTCTCGGCGTTGTAGGTGTACGAGGTGTTGGCGGCATAGATGGCGGCGGCGGCGGCGGCCATGATCAGGGCCATAAGGGCCATCGCCAGGAGTATTTCCGGCAAGGTGAAGCCCGGTCTGTGATGAAAAGCCTTCATCGGTTACTCCGAATAGGATCCCGAGATGCAAACCAGTTTGTAGGAACTGGTCAGGCCGGCCGGGTGATCGTTCAGGTTGCTGCGATCGATAGTCAACGTCGCCTTGCCGGCGACCTTAAAACCGGAATCACGCAAGTTGATGATCCCGCCGCGAATCGCGGTGACCGTGGGCGCTTCGTCCGAATCGTCGTCCTCATTCTTTTTCTTCTTGCCGGTGAGGGCTTGGCCCGTGAACTCAAATTCGCTGGCCACCATACACCCGCCGACGGCGTTCGATTGGCCGCTGAACTTGACGCTGTAGCCGGGGGCCAAGACCGCCGATCCTGTCAAGTCGCGCAGCCCGTCATACTGAGACCCGGCCGGAACGACCGCCGAAAGGCTTGCATTGCCGGAGAAGGTAATTTTGTTGGCGTTCAGGTTATCCACGGAGGGTTGCTCGCAAACGATGAGGCCGGCCAGTGTACAATTGCCGGCAAACGTCACTATGTTGGGCGATTCGACGTACACGATGCCGTTGAGGGTGGCTTTTCCGGAAAACGTCGGGTTGGTGCCGGCGGGAATCCGGATGTTGGACAGGGTAACGTCTCCGGAGGCCCCACTGGTCCGGAGGTTGGTGGCGTAAGGGCGGAAGATGCTTTGGTCCACGCTGGGCCATTCCGGTTCCCCGACGCCGACGCTCTGGCTGCCCCCGATGGTAGCTTGGCCGGTGGTCTTGATGCTGGCGTCCGGGTTGCAGATCTTGGCATCGCCGGTGATGCTGGCGTTGCCGCTCAGGTAGATGGCGGGGCTGGTGCTGTACGTGGCTGCCAGAACGCTGCCTTCGTCGTTGCTGTTGAGGCCCTGGATGCGGCCGTGGCCGGTCAGCCGGACGGCGGACTTGCTTGAGATGCCGTACAGCGACAGCGCCGTCTGGCCTTGCTGCACCATCATGTTGTAGCGGGCGGTTCGCGACGCGTTGCCACAGGAGCCTGTGCTGGTAATCGTGACCGTGGTGTTGTTGTCGATCGAGTTGCTGACGGCGATCTGGAGGTCGATTTTGCCGCGCGCGTCGTCCAGGGTGATGGTCGGCACGGTAACGCCGGCGTCGTTCCAGGCAACATCGGCGGCATCGACCATGGTTGAAGACGCCCACAGGACCTCGAGTTTTTCGGCGATGGCTTCGTACAGGGCCGACGCGCTGCTGCAGTCGCCGGAAAGGTTGACGCCGCCGAGGTTGCGCTGGATCAACTGGATGCCGGTCTCGGCCAGCGCCGCCGCCTGCTGCGAGGCGATGCGGTTGCGCGCCACGGCCAGGTTGGTGTCGGACGTCGTGGCAATCGCCACCGCCAGGCAGGCAAAGAGTGCCAGGAAAATCATCGTGACCAGCAGCGCGACGCCACGGCGAGTGCCCCGTCGTAAAGATGTAAGTCGTTTCATGGTACGCCCATCTTTCCTTCTCTTGGGGCGTCGGCTCCCCTCTCCGTGCATCAGCCGCCGTCCGTGAATAGGATCCCTTCCATCTTGAACACATAAGACGTCTGCGTCACCACGGCCGTTCCGTGGTGGCGGACTTCCACCGTCAGCCGAACCGCCTTGGCGGTCTCGGCGTCTATGTCCTCGTCATCGTTCAGGTCGGCCACGGAAACCGGCGTGACGGTCAGGTATTGGGCCCAGTCCGTGTCGGGGGCATAGTGCTCCCCGTCCAGGGCCAGCACATCTGCGAAATCCATCCGCAGGGCCAGGTCGCGAATCTCGGCCGCCAGGTACGTGGCCGTTGCCACGTCGCTGCCTTGCTCGGCCACGACGGAATCATGCCCGAACGCGGCGACCACGGCCAGAAAACCGATGGCCATGATTATGGCCGAGACCAGCACCTCGACCAGGGTAAACCCCCTCGCCGCCGTGCGGGGCACGACTGCCAAGGACAGGGCGGAACCCCTCGCGCCCGCCCTGCCACTAGTGTGTCGAGTCACCATAGAGCACCTTTCCACCTTCAAGCCTAACGCGCCACGACCGCCCGGCAAGCACGAGGGGAGAAACCCCGCCAGGCGGCACGTAAGACCTTATACACTCGGCACTTACGCGAGGCTGGTGGCTTCGGCCTTCCCCCGCGCCTTGCAAGTCAGGCGCCATTTTCGCAAGGAAAACCAACCGCCGCATACGCAGGGATTCAGAAGAACTCTTTGCGTGGCGTCGCCGTGATGGACGCCTCCGTCGTCGCCTTGTCCCCCGCCAGGACGAGGTGAATGGAGTACGTCGGATGGTCCGCGTCGTCCACCGTGAACGTTTGGACGTCGTCCGTCAGCACGGCGCTCGTTGTGCCGTCGTCGGTCACGACGGTCAGCGCGATGGCGCCGCCGGCGATCCCGCTCCAGGCATACGTCCGCGTCTCATACGTCCACGTCGTCGAGTCGTCGAGCTTCGTTCGGATCGTGATTGTGATGCTGTGGTCATTATCGATGGGCACGGTGACGGAGTGGGCGCGGCGGACGTCGCGGGCGATGCGGTCCAGCACGCCGCGCGCCTTCGCGACCAGGTCCGACTTTTCGCTATTGCAGGTGTGAGACTGGTTGGCCGCGTTGATGCCCAAGGCGGCGGCCGTCATCAAGAGCGCCCTCAGGGCGAGCGAAATGAGCACTTCCGCCAGGGTGAAAGCACGCGTTCGGTGGGGCAGGGCGGAACCCCTCGAGCCCGCCCTGCCGTTCCTTTACCGATTCCGCATGGGACGTCCGTCCTTGGGACCTCTCAACTCCCGCTAGCCGGTTCCCGGACTCATGCGTTTTCGCGCGCTTTATGGTTATTTCACCAACTGGGACATCTTGAAGATGGGCAGCAGGATCGAGGACGCAATGAACGCCACGATTCCGCCCATCAGAATGATCATCAGCGGCTCGATGGCGGCGGTCACCGACTTGATCGTCGCCTTCAACTGCCGGTCGTAAAACTCGCTGACGTCGGTCAGGATTTCGGCCAGCGCCCCGGTTTCCTCGCCGGCCCCGATCATCTGGGCCACACTGGCGGGAATGAGCGGGCTGTGCGCGAGCGTCGGGGCGATGCGCTGTCCCTTGCGCACCGCGGCGTGGACCCGCCGCCACACCCGCGCGTAATGCACGTTGCCGGAAACCTCCGCCGTGATCGCAATCGTATCGAGCATCGGAACGCCCGCGTTCACCAGTTCGCCCATCGTCCTCAGGCCGCGCGACAGGTACAGGGCGTGGCACAAGTTTTTCAGGATGGGGATTTTCAGTTTTGCGGCGTCCCACCACTCGCGGCCGATGTCCGTTCTCAAAAAGTAGATGAGCCCCCCCGCAATCGCACCGACCGAGAGCAGGTAGACGTACCAATAGTTGGTTAATGAACTGCTCATCGCCATGAGTATCTTGGTCGGCATCGGCAAGATCTCTTCGCGTCCCTTGAAGAGGGGCGCGAACCGCGGCAGGACGAACGTCAGCATGAACACCACCGTCACCATGGCCAGGACGAGGATGATCGCCGGGTAAATCATGGCGCCTTTGACCTGGCGGCGCGTCTCAATCTGCTGGGTCAGGTATTCCGAAATGCGCCCGAGCATGCGGCCGAAGGAACCCGACAACTCGCTCGCCCGCACCATGTTCACGTAGAGCAGCGAGAAGATCTTCGGAAAACGGGGCAGAGTCTCGGAAAACTGGCGGCCCGCCTCGATGTCGCCCTTCAGCGTCCGGATGACGCGGCCCATCTTGGGGTTCTTCACCTGTTCCCCGATGCTTTCCAGGGCGGTCGTCAGGCCGATACCCGCCTTCGACATCACCGCCAACTGGTTCGTGAACGCCAGAATCTCGTTCATTCCGACCCGCTGGCCGAACTGGATCCCCAGAAACCCCTTGCGGCCGACTTCGTCCTCCCCGATCCGCATCAGGTCCAGGATCGCTCCGCCGAGTTCGCGCACCTGCTGCGTGGCCAACACGAGGCTGTCGGCCTTCATGACTCCCGTGACCACCTGCCCGTCGTCCCGCTTCAGTTGGTATCGGTACGTAGCCATGGCGCTCCTAGGCCGTCAGGGCCCGCTCGAGTTGCTCCGGCTGCCGAGCGTACGTGACGGCGTCCTGCCGGCTGATCTTTCCGTTGAAGTAGAGCCTTTTGAGCGACTCGTCGAACAGGGCCATGCCCAGGGCCCGGTTGGTTTCGATGATATTGGGGATCTCGAAGATCCGGTTCTCGCGGATGCAGTTGCGCACCGCGGGGGTCGAAACGAGCACCTCCGTCGCCGGGATCATGCCCGCCTCGTCCACGCGAGGGAACAGACGCTGGCAGAGCACACCGCGCAGCGTGTTCGCCACCATCGAGCGGACCTGGTTCTGCTGCGCGGCCGGGAACATGTCGATGATGCGCTCGACGGTCGAGGC
>Ga0315273_10007418_pt1 | contig 13740 bp, 8 predicted proteins | sample YL17G02_0_MG_FD_205753 | JGI IMG/M metagenome (GOLD analysis project Ga0315273, IMG submission 205753) | Sediment microbial communities from Yellowstone Lake, YNP, Wyoming, USA - YL17G02_0 | ecosystem: Environmental > Aquatic > Freshwater > Lake > Sediment | place: USA: Wyoming | collected... | reverse complement strand
CGCCGGGAGCAGCGCTTCCTCCTCCTCCTCCGCCGCCGCTCGAAAGCTCGAGGCCAAGAGGCTCGCGGCCAAGGAGGCGGAAAAGGCCAAGCTGGCCTCGATGTCCTCGGAGGCCAGGGAGAAGTACCTGCTGAAGAAGCAGCGGATCGAGCAGAAGCGGCTGATGAAGCGGAGGACGGTCCGGGGGTAGAATTTTCCGGATTTTGAGGCTGCAATTTTAGTGCAAGAAAAGCAAACGGTTCTTTTCCCCCCTTTTGCCTTCTTCACAACTCGCTGCTCTTTCTCGGGGAGCTTTTCTTCTTCGCAAGGGCAACCACCTCCAGATGAAGACGCCTGCCTCGGCAACCTCGTCTACGGCCGCGGTCCTGCCGACGCCGCTGGTGCTGACGACGGCGGACCTTTTTCCAAACGAGGAAAACGGCGTGACCGCGGCCAACGTCGCCGGCGGCGAAGCAGAGACGGTGACGCAGCCGATCCAGCAGCAGCAGCAGCAGCGCAACCGCTCCCGCCGCCGGCCCAGGCCCCCTCAGGCCTTCAATCTCGACGCTGCGCTGCAGGAGCTGACGCTCGAGGGGCGCGGAGGCGGGAACGAGGCGGAGGAAAGCGCGGCTCCTGCTCCTGCTTCTTCTTCTTCTTCCTCGAAAGCAGCTGCCTTTCCCGCCGCCGCCGCCGCCGCGGCCGCCGTTGCGCCCTCTCTCCTGCGCCCCTCCTGGGCTGGCAACCACGCGCAGCAGCAGCCGCAGCAGCAGCCTGGCTACCGCGAGCCGGCAGCGGCGTGGCCCTCGTCTTCGCAGTACAAGCAGCAGCAGCAGCAGCAGCAGCAGACGACGTACCTTCCCTATGGCGCCCAAGCGGGGGCCGGAGGAACCGTTTTCTACGCTCCGCCGCCCGCTCCGACAGCGCCCGCGTTCGGCTTCGCGCCCGCCTCGGCGCCGGCCGCCTACCTCGTACGGGTTCCCTTCGGCTTTCTTGAGGTCCCAATGAACGCGGGGGGCTTCGGAGGAGGGATTGGAGTCGGGGACGGAAGCGGAAGCGGAGGAGCTGCTGTTTTCGGCGCTGGCGGCGTCAGCGCCGGCCCCGGCTTCTACTCTTGTTCTTCTTCTTCTTCTTCTTCCTCCGCTGCTGCTGCTCCCCCTCGGCCGCCTCCGGCTCCCTCCTCCTCCTCATTCTCGCACGCTGCGGTCGCGGTCTCGGGAAACGGCGGAGACCCCAACAGCCGCCGCTACCTCCCTCCGGCTCTGCGCCACGGAGGGAAGTTTGTCGCGGGGCACATGCCGCCGCCGCCGCCGCCGCCAGTCGAGGTCGCCGCCTCTTTCTGGGCTTCCGTCGCCGCCGCGCCGCCTGCTCCTTCTTCGTCTTCTTTCTTCATCAATGCCGCGGCCTTCCCTTCCCTCGCCCACCTCCCTGCGCAGCAGAAGTCCTCTTCTGTTTCTTCTGCTTACTCGGCTCTCTCCTCGCCCCCGAGGGACTCGTTCGTCTCGGCAGACAACCGCCGCAAGAGGACCAACCCGCTGCTGTTCGGCGGCGGAGGCGGGGAAGGAGCCGGAGGAGGTGGGGGAGGAGCCGGAGGAGGCGGGGGAGAAGGAGGAGCTTTCCCGGTCGCCGCGCCGTTCTTCAACACCAACGAAAAGTGGTTCCCTCCTCCGGGAGGAGGAGCTTTCCCGGTCGCCGCGCCGTTCTTCAACACCAACGAAAACTGGTTCCCTCCTGCCGTTGCTGCTGCTGCTCCTCCTCCTCCTCCTCCTCCTCCGGCGCGCCGCCACCAGCCCCGCCACAACAACAAGAACAACTCCAACAACAAGTACGCCCAGCAGCAGCGGCAGCAGCAGCAGCAGCCCCTCCCCCCAATGCCCCCGCTGCTCTCCCAGCCGTTCAGCGACGAGCGCGAGACCGCCCGCGCCCTCCTGAGAGACGAGGGGGAGCTCTCGCGCGTCGCCAACTTCTGCCACTGCGCCGCGTCGCGCGGCGCCGCGCCGGAGACGCTGATCGACTCTCCCACCGCGAGGGCGATGCTGCGCGCGCAGCTGGCGCTGGGGAGGCCGCTGAGGCCGCCGTGGTTCAGGGAGAAGCCGAGGAGCGTGGTGCCCGGGGGCGGCGGGTGGAACGGCGGCGAGGGCGGTGGGAACTTTGGGCCGAGGGGGCGCCAGGGTGGCCGCCGCCGCGGCGGCGGCGGCGGCGGCAGCGGCGGCGGCGGAGGTTTCGAAAACGTCGGCCACTTTTACGAATCGACCTACTACCCCAACGGGGACCCCGCCGCCGCCGTCGCCGCCAATGCCGCCGCTTCTTCTTCTGCTGCTGCCGCTCTCGTTCCTTCTTCTTCTTCTTCTTCGCCGGTCTCGCTCCGCCCGGCCGGTCCCGCCGCCGCCTTCCCTTGCTCGAAAGCGGCTTCTGCTGCTTCTGCTGCTTCTGCTTCTGCTGCTGCTGCCGCCTTCAAAGACAAGCCTGTCGCGCGCAACCTCAACGACGAGATCGCTGGTGTCTCGAGCGAGGAGAAGAAAAAAGAAGGGTTTGAGTGAGTTAGTGAGTGAGTGAGGAGGGGCAAGGAAGAAGACGAGGGGAAAACAAGGAAAAAAACAAACGCGCGCGTCGTTCCCGTGAGGGGAGAAGAAATGAGTCTCTCTTTTTCTGACTTCCGTTCCTCTTCGTGACGGGCTTTTGCCCGCGCGATTCCACCAACCTGATAAAGGAAAAGCAAGCGTTACTCGAGATCAAGGGAACGAGAAAAGGGAGAGGGAAGAGAGAAAAAGATAGATCGAGATGGAGAGAGAGGGAGAGAGGCGACAACGGAAATACACACGACAGCGGAAAAAAAACACCCCCGACCTGCTTTGAAATAAGGTCTCAGCGCGTGCGTGTGTAATGAAGCTCTTGCCCTCCCCCGATCATTAAAAAATCGTCTCTGAGGTTATTGTTTGTTCTTTTATGTGTTTGCAAAAAGAAGGGTGTTTTTGTGGCGATGAAGAGGGGAAAAAGAAAAAAGAAGAAGGAAAGGCGGAGCTGAGCTGAGCTGAGATGAGCGGCGTTTTGTTTTTTCCTTTTCGCACGTTTTTTTGCTTTTGTGTTTCTGAAGAAAAAGGGGCTCCGCCGAAGGCGGCGGCGGCATGTGCTTGTTTTTTTTGCGTTTCTTTTCTCGGTGGAATCTCTTAAGAGAGTGGGCTTTAAGATCCCCTACAGCGGCCTCGCCCCAGCAGCGAGCGCAAACGCCGCGACGACGGCCCTCGCGGCCTCGACCTGCGCCGCGGCGCCCGAGAGCTCGAGGCCAACGAGGTTCGCCGGGGCGCTCCTTCCGTCGCCGCCGCAGGCGCCCCCTGCTCCTCCGTCGACGAGGCGCACGGAGGCTCCGGAGGCGGCGGCCACCGCGGCCAGGTTGGCCCCGGCGGGGCCCAGGGCGGCCGCGGCCTGGAGGGGGTCGAGCCTGAGGACCACTGCCACCGCCGCCGATGGGAGGAGCTGCTGCTGCTGAGGGGGAGAAGCGACGGCGGCAGCAGCAGCAACGCCGTGGCTTCCCTCCCAGAGGTCGTACCTCAAATGCTGCTGCTGCTGCTGCTGCTGCTGCTGAGGAGAGACGGGGGACCTCCAGGGCCCGAGACGGGAAGGAGACGCGACGGGAGAAGACAGGTTGTTCGTGTCGGCAGGAGTGGCAGCTCCCGCACGTGCTCTCTTTGCCGCGGCGCGCGCGGCCGCCTCCGAGACCTGCAGCCTCACCATGGCGGAGGCCAGGGCCCTGGTGGCCGTCTCCGCCGGCGCTGCCGCTCCGGAGATTGTCAGGACGACGTCGCCGGGGGTCGCGGTGGCGAGCCGTGGAGCAGGAGCAGGAGAGGGAGAAGAAGATTCGTCGCCGACGACGGCGGGCTCCGCCCTGAAGCTCGCCCCCGTCGCCGCGGCGATCTCGCTCAGCACGCTCCCATGCTCAGGCGCAGCCGGAGGAGCAGCAAAAGGAGTAGAGGCCCCTCCCCACGACGACGACGACTTGGACAGCAGCAGCGCCAGCGCTTCGGGCCCTGCCACCAGCAGCCTCACCGAGTGCCTCGCGCCGACCCCGCCGCAGTCCGCGAGCACGAGCCTGACGCACGCGAGCAGGGCGGAGACCGCGGGACAGGAGGAGGAGGGGAAGCTGGTTCCGCGGATGGTCGAGGGAGCAGGGGAGCAGGGAGAGCCCGGGGAAGCGGCGAACGAAGCGGAGAACGCGTTGCGGAACAGCGGCGGAGGCGGCGATGCCGACGACGACGCGAGGGAGGCCGAAGGGGAGAGGCCCGCCGCCGCCTCCGGGGTCGAGGGGCAGGGGGACTGCGGGGTGCTGCAAAAGTCTCCTCCAGGAAAAGAAGAAGGAGACGAGGCGGCGGAGCAGGAGGAAGAGAGCTGCACGACGCGCTCCGCCGTCGCCGGCGCCTCTGCTGCTCCAGCTCCCGACTCCCCTCCTCCCCCAGAATAAGGAGGAGAAGAAGGAGAAGAAGAGGCCACGACGACGGGGTGGACCTTCAGCCACGCGCCGCTCTCGGCCCTGAGCCTGCGGGCCACGTCCCCTCCTCGCCCGATGACGGTGCCGATCGCGCGCGCCGGGACCAGGAGGCGGAACGTGACGTCGGCGGACGCAGCGGCGGAAGGAGGGAGAGGAAGTTGCTGCTGCTGCTGAGCAGCGACAGCAGCCGCAGCAGCAGCGGCAGCAGCAGCGGCAGCAGCAGCAGCATGAGCAGCAGCAGAAGGCTGAAACTCTCCCGCAAAGGGACTGAAGGGGGACCGGGGCCCCGCGGCCTGGGGCGAGGAGAAGAAGGGCGAGGAAGAGTGGCGAGGAGCAGCGGTCGTTCCTCCCTGGTGGCGGTGAAAGAGGAAGGGGCTGCCACCGTCGCTGCCATCGTCGTTGTTGTCTTCGTCCTCGTCTTCGTCGTCGTTCAAGACGGCCAGGGCAGCCGCGAGAGCCGCAGTCGGGTGGTGCTGGTACTGCTGCTGCTGCTGCCGCTGCTGCTGCTGCTGCTGCTGCTGCTGCTGAGAGAGAGCTCCCGACGCAGCAGCAGCAGCAGCAGCAGCCATAGCAGCAGCAGCAGCTGCCGCGGCGGAGGAGGAACCCGCCGCGCCACCAGCAGCGCCGCCGCCCCCCCTCGGCGGGCTGGCCCGCAGCTGCTCCGCGACCAGCCTCAGCGCCGCCCGCACGCTCCGCGCGCTCCCCGAGATCCGCAGCAGCTCGTCCCCCGGGGCCGAGCACGCCGGGAGCTCCCTCGAGGGCAGCACGCGGAGCCTCGCGCCCGTCGCCGCCCGGGTCGCGGCGACGATCGAGCCCCTCTTCCCCAGGACCGCGCCGATCTGCGACGTGTCGATCAGCAGGCGCGCCTCGGCCTCGTCCGCCTCCCCTCCGGGCGCTCCCGGGGCTCCGCCCCCGCTCCCCTCTGTCGTCTCCTCTGCCTCGTCGGCGGCGTCACCTCGAAGGATCCGGTCGTGGACCGCCAGCAGGGCGTCGACCGCGGGGCAGCGCGAGGAGGGGGAAGCGTTTTGTCGCCCCGCTCCTCCGCTCTCGGCCGCCGCCGCCGCCGGCGCCGCCGCCGCCGAAGACGCCGAGGACGAAGCCGACGATAGGTGCACGACCCGCTCCGGGCACTGCGGCGTCAGGGGCATGTCGACCTTGATCCTGGCCCTCGTCGCCGCCCTGACGCGCCCGATGACGTCCCCACCGCGGCCGATGACGCTGCCGGAGCGCGCCACGGGGCACAGGAGGCGGAAGGCGACGACGGTGGAGGAGGAGGTGGGAGGAGGAGGAGGCGAGGAAGAGAAGAGCAGAGGGGAGGAGGAAGCACCAGGGGGAGCGAGGGAGAAAGCCCCCGCTGAAGTCGCATGGATGTTGAAGACTGGAGCAGATGAAGCGTCGTTGAAGTTGCGGTTGCGCTTGGAGGCGTCCTGTTGGAGTTTTCGGAAGCGGAAAGGAGGAGGAAGCGGAAGCGCGAGAGGAGGCCGGAGAAAAAGGGGGGAACAAAGATGAGCAAGACAAAAAGGAGAAAAAAAAGCCTCGAGGTCGGAAGAAGAAAGAGAATGCTCCGCTCAGCGTCAAGAGATTGCATCAGTCCTTCATCTCGCGTCGTTCTCCAGCTTTCGTTCGCTCAATTGCTCCACCACGCTCGTACCTGCTCACACGCGCCTTCGAACGCGCGCTTGGAAGGGAGGAGCTGTCGCGAAGTTAGTCGAGAGAGGTAGAAAGGGAGAAGAATGGAGTGAGAGTCTCGGTCGTCGACGAGGAAGAAAGAAACGTAACTCTCTCGGGCCCAGATCCCGCTTGGACGAGGACGCAACGGGGCTCTCTCCGATGCTCTTTGTCCTTTCTCCTCTTGCAGAAGCAAAACAAGACCTAAACTATCACGTTTGGTGGAACAAATGACTCGAGAAAGAGGAAGGAAGAGCGCCGAGAGCACGGCCCCCGAAGGCGCGCCGATTCGAGCTCTTGGACGCATCGGCCGACTTTTGTTTTCTCGAATTGAAACCTATCGCTCGCCAAGACCTGCCACCAATTCCGTCGCACTCACCCCTCCAGCTGGCTGCGTCACAAACAGAGCGTCCATCATCTACCGGCAAGGAAAAAGAACAAGCAGGGGAAACTCAAGAGCAAACGGATTATTTTTCAGAGATAGCAGGACCGAATGAGAGAGCGCTCGGAGGCAAACGAAAGGAAACGGAGAGATTGAGAGAGAGACATTTTTTCCGCCGATTTTTTTCCCACTGACTCTTAGTTTTTTTTGTTTGCACTCTTCCGGGAAAAAAAAAGGGTCCGAAGAAAAAAAACAGAAAGAAGCAAAAAAGCGAAAGACCGCTCCCTTTCTCTCGCTCTCTCTGCCCTTCCCTTCTTCTCTCTCTCTCGACCTTGAAAGCACTGGCTAATCGTCATCCCCGTTTTATTTATGATTTTGTGTTCGTTTTTCTGTTGTCTCTCTCTCTAAAAAAAACCCCACCCGCCTCTGATAACGGAAAAAGCTTAGAGTGCCCCCCGCCGCTCGCTCTTCCCCCTGCCTCTCCTCCGCCGCTCTCGCCCGTCACTGGACACAGCGCGCAGATTAGAAGAAGAAGAAGAAAAGAGCGAAAGGACGAGAGCGACTTGATAAAAAACATAGAGCGCACCACCGTTGTTCAATAAGAAACGTTTTTTTCCCTTGGGGTCTTCGAGAGAATTCTCTAAACGCCCAGCGCCGCGCGGGCCTCTGCCGAGGCCTTGACCATGTTCTCGAGCGAGGGGAGCACCTGCGCCCACTCGCGCGTCTTGAGGCCGCAGTCGGGGTTGACCCACAGGCGCTCCGGGTGGCCCTTGAGGATGCCGGTGCCGACCTGGCCGACGACCTTGCCCTTCATGAACTCGACAGTCTGGTTTGATTTTTTTTCCGTTAGGTTTTTTTGAGAGACAAGGGGTTGGGGGGGGGGGTGAGCGGAATTTCGAGGTGTGAAAACCTTGAAGCTGCTTGTTGGACTTTTTCTTCTTTTCTTTTCCTTCCCCCCGTTTTTCTCTCTTCTTCGATTCTTACCGGCACGACGGGGGAGTGCACGTCGTAGACGCCGGCGCCGAGGTCGCGGGCGTAGCCGTACTTGGCCAGCGCGATGACCATCTCGTCGCCCGAGCGCGAGTTCTCGATCGTAAGCACGTCGGCGTCGAGGCCGTCGATTGCGGCGAGGATGTCCGCAAACTCCGAGTAGCAGAGGTGCGTCACGATCTGCGTCGCGGGCGCGGCGACGACGGTCGCGAGCTTGAACGCGTCGACGGCCCAGTCGAGGTAGGAGGCCCAGCGCTCCTTCTTGAGCGGGAGGCCCTCGCGGAGGGCCGGCTCGTCGACCTGGATGACGCGGCACCCCGCCTTCTCGAGGTCGGCGACCTCGTCGCGGAGGGCCAGCGCGAGCTGGTAGGCCTGCGCCTGGCGCGTGATGTCCTTGCGCGGGAACGACCAGTTGAGGATGGTGACGGGCCCCGTGAGCATGCCCTTGACGGGCTTCTTGGAGAGCGACTGGGCGTAGACGAACTCCTTGATGGTCATCGCGGCGGGGCGGGTGACGTCACCTGGAAGGAGGTAGCGGAGTTGGGAGGAAAGAAGAGGAGGGTCGAGCGTGAGTTTTTTTTTTTCTTCCTCGATTCTTCTGTCTCTCTTCTCTCTCAGCCTCAGAAAAAGCACAAGAACGAATCAGACAAAAAAGGAAGGCTCTCACCGTGGATGATCGGCGGGCGCACGTAGCGCGAGCCGTACGACTGCACCCACCCGTTGTCGGTGAAGGTGAAGCCCTCGAGCTTCTGGCCAAAGTACTCGACCATGTCGGTGCGCTCGGGCTCGCCGTGGACGAGCACGTCGATGCCGATGCGCTCCTGCTCCTCGACGGCGTACTTCATGTAGTCGTTGACCTGACATCGAGGGTTTTCGGTTTGAGGGAGAGGGGCGGAGGAGTTGATAGAGAGAGGCTGTGAGAAAAAAAAACTTGAAAAAGAAAAAAAAATCAAAAACAAAAGACGCGAGGGAAAAAAAAAAGCAACGCAAAAACTCTTTTCCAAAAGCCTCCCCTCTTCTCTTACCTCCTTCTCGTAGTCGGCGGCAGAGAGCTGCCCCTTCTTGAAGGCCAGGCGCGCCCTGCGGATCTCGGGTGTCTGCGGGAACGAGCCGATCGAGGTCGTCGGGAACGCGTGCGTCTTGATCTGCGAGTCGCGGCGCTCGTCGAAGGGCAGCTCGCGGACAAACTTGGCCTTCTCGATGTCGGCGACGGGGTTGGCGACGGGGGCCAGCGCCTCGTTCAGGGCCACGGCCTTGGCCGAGGGGCCGTCCTTGGCGGCGGAGACGATGTCCTTGACCTTCTGGGCCGCGAACGCGAGCTTGCCCTGCAGGTGCTCGGGGAGGTTCTTCTCGAGCTCGACGTCGTAGGGCAGGTGCTGCAGCGAGACGGACGACTGGACCGAGATGTCGTCGATGCCCTTGGCGAGCAGCGCCGCGACAAAGGTCGCGGCCGAGCCGCCGTCGGCCCACACGGAGCGGCCGTCGACGACGCCGGCTCCGAGGCGCTTGCCCTTGGGGAAGCCGTGCTCCTCGATCAGGGCCGCGGTGGCGTTCTTGTGCGCCGAGCCGGGCACGCCGAGGAAGTCGAGCGAGACGGCGGCGACGGGGAGCTGCACGGCCCACGAGTAGGCCTCGCCGATGTCGTCGTAGTAGGTGACCAGGTTGATCGGGACGCCGACGGCTGTGGCGGGGTCGGGGTTTGGTGGGGGAAGAAAGGAAAAGGGAAAGGAACAGAGAGAGAGAGAGAAAGAGAGTGAGTTTTTTTCCCTTCCGAGTTTTGTACTTCCCTCTCTCTCGCTTGCTTCTTCTTTTTGCTTTTTTGGGGGAGGGGGGGGGGACCAAAGGGAAAAAAAACATCTCCCCAACTCACCGGACAGCGTCGCGTACGAGGCCTCAAAGTCCGCGCGCAGGTCGTTGGCGGTCTGCGACGCGAGGATCGGCTCGTGCATCTGCACCTCGGGCACGCCGAGCGCCTTGAGCTCCTTGAGCACCGCCTCGTAGTGCGGCACGAGCGCCTTGACGGCCGCGGCCTTGTCGAGCGTCGTCGTGCCCTCGGCGGGCTTGGCGAGGCCGACGAGCGTGTTGGGCCCGATGAGGATCGGGACGGCGGCGGCCTTGCCGATCGCGGCCTGGCCGCGCTTGACGCGGTCGAGGTAGGTCGAGAAGTCGGGGGTGGCGCCTAGATGGGTTTGTGGGTTTTGACGAGTTTTTTGCCCCCCTCGAGGTGAGTTTTTCCCTTCTTCTCTCGCTCTTCTCTTTCTCGATGCCACCACTCCAGAAGGATAAAAGAACCCGAAAAGACTCCGACGAACCAGTCAGCGTCGCCGTGTCGAGCTCCGGGACCATGTAGTGGTAGTTGGTGTCGAAGAACTTGGACATGTCGAGCGCGCCCGCGCCCTCCGTGCCGCGCGCCATCGCAAAGTACTTGTCGAGCCCGCTCAGGGCGCTGAAGCGCGGGGGGGCGAGTCCGAGGTAGAAGGTCCAGTCGAGGACCTGGTCGTACAGGGTGCCGTCGAGCCCGACGAGCGCGACGCCGGCGTCGGCCTGGAGCTTCCAGGCTCCGGCCTCGACGTCGGCGGCGACCTTGAGGAGCTCCTCCTGGGAGATGCCCTTCTTCCAGTAGCTGGTGGAGAGAGAGAGAGTTTTTTTTGTTTTTGGAAGAGGTTGAAGAACAAGAAAAGAGGGTGAGTGGAAAAAAAAGGGGGAAAAGAGGCGAGAGCTTGAGAGGCCGCGAGTACAAAAGCAAAAGGGAACTAGCCGCGAAATCCTCTCGCTTTCTTTCTTTTTCTCCGAAAGAGGAGGAGGAGGAGGAGGAGGAGACAAGAGCAGCAGCAGGGGAAGGAGAAAGAGGGCAGCAGCAAGGAATAAGGAAGAAAGCAAGAGCTGTGCAAAAACTTGAACGGCCGTTTTGATCGTCGAGCGAGACTGCGTGCACCTCGCTCGTCGCGTGCTCTCTCTCCAGCGCCCAGCGCTCTCGAATTGCTCTTTTTCCAACTTTGTTGCGAGTGGAACGCGGCGACCAAAGCGCCAGACAGCAAAGCGAAACCAAACGAAAGGTGCTGCGCCCCGGCTCGCGTGCTCCTCCTCAGTGGCGCTTGTCAAAGAGGGGGGGAAATTCAAGCGGCAAAAGTTCCGTTGGCCATGGCGAACGAAAAACGATTCCTCTTTCAACAACAAAAGAGACGCCCTTCTCACCTCTCGAGAGCCTTCTTCATCTCACGGTTGGGCCCGATGCGGGGGAAACCTGTCGTTGTCGTGAGGGAGGGAGTTGGAGAGGCGTGGGCTCCGTGAGAGGACAGAGGAGGAAAAAGCATTTGTTTTCGAGGACAAACGATCGCCACGGCGAGAAAAAGAACCATCGAGCGAGAAACATCTCTCTTCCCTCTCGTCCTTCCATTCCCTCCGTTCCTTCTTTTTCCCTCCTCCATCAATACTCACCGACGGTCGAGGTGGTGACCGGCATGATTGGTTGGTTTGAGTGGGGTTCTGAGCCTGTTAAAGAGGTAAAAAAGAGGAGAGAGTGTTCAAAGTTGGTGTGAGCGTCGCGAGGGAAAGAAAAAAGAAGGTGCGCCTCCGGGCGCTGCTCGAACGTCGCTTCGCGCACTGCGCCGCGCGAGCCTTCGCAGCTCCCTACACGCTCGCAGGGGCCAGAGAGGGGCCTGCGCGAAGGCCTCCGTGGAGTGCTGGGACCCGAGCCGGCAGGCCAGCGGCGGTGGCGGGGCGATGCCTTCTGGCGGCTGAGCTGCTGCTGAAGCAAGAGAGAAGCAATTTGCTCTCTTGAATCCAGAGCAGCCAATCTTCAAACGGCAGCTCGCCCCCCCCCTTCCCCCCGGAATCCGCCACTTTGCTCCGCGGCCGTCCCGCGCGGCACCCCCGGAGCGGAGAGCAGGTCGCGTGGACACCTCCTGCGGTTTTTGCGTACCTGCGGCGAGGAGTAAAAGGTCGAGGAAGGGAAGGGAGGAAAGTTGAAAAAAAGATTGAGTTGTGACGCGCAGAGTGGCGCAGAGCGAGGGGAGAGGGAGACGTTTTTTTTTTCCGTTTTCGTTTCTTCTGTCTTTCCTTCTTCTTTCTTCGAGGCGCGCTCCATTCTCCTCTCTTGCTCGTAGCTTCCTTCTCTCCGTCGATCTCGACAACGAGAGGACGCCCAGCACTCACCTTCGCTCGCCTCTCTCTTCCCTCTCCTGCTGCTGCGCTCCTCCAACTGCAGCTCCTCCTCCCTCCCTCCGCCAACGGAAAGAAGAGGAAAAAGAGACAAAACCACACGCCATGGCGACCTCATCCTCGCTGGAGCGCTCGCCATCCTCGGCGTCGGCCGACACCGCGCCGCCGCCAGCCGCGCTCTCCTCGGGCAAGACCTCCTGCCCGCCGCACGTGCTCGCCGCGATCTACGGCCCGGCGGGGGCCCCCGGCCCCGACAAGAAAGAAGCATACGATAAGAGCCTGCACAGGTGAAAAAGTCATTTGCGTTTTGGTTTTTTCCGACCTCTGAGACCTCTCTCTTCGACCTTGGCAAACCTCCACCACCTTCTTCTCACCACCGTTCCCCCCCTCTCTGCTCCTTCCTGAACTAAAACAAAAAACAAAAAACAGGTGGTGGAGCGACTACGCCGACCGCAAGAACGACGACGAGGCAGACGAGCACGTCGCCGACTCGCTCCTCTACGACCGGAAGCACCTGCCGCGGACGGCGCCGGCACCCGAGTGCGTCGCGAGGATCCAGAGAGAAAGGGAAGAAAAGGAAGCTGCTGGTCCGTCTGCTGTTCGTGCGTCTGCTTCGGAAGAAGCCTCGAGCCGGCCGCAGTAGCATAACAACGAGAGAGGGAACCTGTCTTCATCATAATTGTAAAATCAAAAGTTCTCAACAGCGGGAAAGAGGCGTTTACATTCTCTCTCTCTCCCTCCCTCTCTCTCTCCCACCAACAAAATGTTTAAGTAGAAACAGAAAAAAGCGCGGACAAGAACCGAAGAAAAAGAAAATGGCACGGAATCGCTGGTTCCGGGCTTTATGAGTGCGAAAAAGTTGAAAAAAATGAAAATCAAGTGAACAAGTTTTTTTCCCCCACACGCCGGCGAAGAAGAAGAAGGAAAGAAAGGAAGGAAGAGAGAGAGAAAAAACTCATCATCGTGCCTTTCCCTCCTCCCTCGCAATCGCCGCGTCCCTCGCGTCCATGAAGGCCACCAGGTCCGCTATCGTGATGCACCTCAGGCCCGCCTCCTTCGAGAACGCGAGCAGCCTCGGCGTCCTCGCCATCGAGCCGTCGCTCGCCGTCCGGTCGACGATCTCGCAGAGCAGCCCCGCGGGCCTGCGCCCGGCGAGGCGCGAGAGGTCGACGGCCGCCTCGGTGTGCCCCGGGCGTGAGCGGGCCCCGCCCGGCTGGGCTCGCAGGGGGAAGATGTGGCCGGGGCGGCGGAGGTCCGAGGGCAGCGTCGTCGGACTGAACGGAGGAGGAGAGGACGAGGTCGAGGCCTCCTCCCCGACGACGACGACGTCGCCGCCCTGCGTCCCCCCGGCGAGGAGCCTGATCGTCCTCGCCCTGTCCGCGGCCGAGATCCCCGTCGAGATCCCTTCGGCGGCGTCCACGGTGACGGTGAAGGCCGTCCGCATCGCGTCCTCGTTGTGCGCCGGGGGGACCATCAGCGGCAGCGCCAGGCGGTCGCAGGCCGGGCCCGGGAGCCCCACGCACAGCACGCCCGACGTCTCCTCGACCATGAAGGCGATCTTGGACGTCGTGGCGGCGTCGGCGGCCAGGATCAGGTCGCCCTCGTTCTCCCTGTCGGCGTCGTCGAGGACGACGACGAACTCGCCGCGGGCCACCGCGAGCAAAGCGGAGGGGATCGAGTCGAAGCCCGGGGCGGGCTGCGGGGGGGAGAAGTCGGCGGGGCAGCGCAGCGGCGTCGAGGGCGGCGACGGGGAGTCTGCTAGCGATGACGATGGGAAGTCAGAAAGCGCGACCCCTCCGATGACGTCGACGCTGCTCCTGCCGATTGCCGGCGGGGCGATGGCCCTGGCTCGGGCAGAGGAGCGCGGCGGGTCTGTTGAAGAAGATGAAGGGTCGGAAGGCGAGGAAGCGGCGGCGGCGGCGGCGGCAGCGGCTAGGTTCGTTGCCGGCCTGAGGAAAAAAGGGAGGAAAAAGGGAGTTGTTGAGATGGGGGGGTCAGTTGAAGGGGTAAAGCGAGCCCAAAGAAGCGCGATTCAGCACTCGCGTGCAACGGCGCGATTTTTCATCATCACTGCGCGTGA
>Ga0315273_10007417_pt1 | contig 13740 bp, 10 predicted proteins | sample YL17G02_0_MG_FD_205753 | JGI IMG/M metagenome (GOLD analysis project Ga0315273, IMG submission 205753) | Sediment microbial communities from Yellowstone Lake, YNP, Wyoming, USA - YL17G02_0 | ecosystem: Environmental > Aquatic > Freshwater > Lake > Sediment | place: USA: Wyoming | collected... | reverse complement strand
TGGGTTATGTATGCCGAGCGACGGAGACATGTCCGGGTCGTTCTCGCCCGTAACGCCGAATGCTGCGGATTCCGCCATAGTTGACCCACATGCAGGCCAGGCAGACCAATGATCCGAACACGGTCTCTCAGGGTGTCCGGCGGGACCAGGCTAGCTTCCTACTGAAGTGCACCGCCTTTCCGGCCGAAGATCATGTTGGGCTAAGTCGGGATACTGAGGAGAAACGCACATGCGTCCCGACTCGCACGCTCCGACCTTCATCTCTCTTTCCGCGGCTGCGAGCACATCGAGTTCCAAAGGACCGTCCAACGGACCTGGCGGTCCAAGCCGGTTCTTATGTCTCTGGGGATGTCTGCTCGCATTGGCCGTATTGCCCTCCTCGGAAGGGCTGGCCGAGGGCGGGGGAGCCGCCGGCGAGGTCTGTACGACGCAGCCGGCGTCCACCAAAGCCTGAAAAGCCCACGGACTGGTTCCAGGCATGGCAAGACTTCAAGATACAGATGGAGGACACGACAGGCACGCACGTCGGCCTGTGCACCATAACCACCAGTCAAGCCGTGCTGAACGGCAAGGTCGAAGGCAAGGACCGAACCGTGTTCTGGTGGAACCTGAACGTCACGCAGAGGTTGTGGCCGGGGGCGAAGCTGATCACCAACACGCGCGGCGGGTCTGGCAACGGCCTGGAGGGCATTGACGGCAGCAAGCACAACACAAACTGGACGCGTCACGAGCCTGAGTGCGTCTACGTGTCCCACCTGTACCTGGAGCAGAAGCTTTTCGATGACAAGCTGACGCTCGATGTGGGCAAGCTCGATACGGAGGACTTCATCGATACCAACAAGGCCGCCGGTTGGGACTTTCTGTCATACTCCTTGGCAAGGAACCCCACGATCCCCTGCCACTGGCACGCGATTGGGGCGGTGGCCCGATACGACCTGCTCCCTTGGCTTTACGTACAAGGCGGCGTGGCCGACGCCCAAGGAAGCTGGACTGAGACGGGGCTTAACACGGCATTCCATGACGAGGACTACTTCGTCAGCCTCTATGAGGTCGGACTGACGCCGAAGCTTGGCGCTCGCCAAGGCAACTATCGCTTCATCCTCTGGTATGACCCGCAGCCGCTGGGGCGGATTGACGGAAGCGGCGTCAATCGCGACGACCTGGGCTTCGGCCTGAGTTTCGACCAGGAGATCGCCGATGGGGTCACGGCGTTTATGCGCTACGGTTACGCCGACGAGAGCGTGCGCGAGATCGAGCATTACTGGAGCACGGGCGCCACGTGGACCGGCCCGATCCCAGGACGCCGCGAAGATGTTCTAGGCTTTGGCGTCGGGCAGTTCATCATGGGCGGCGACTACCGCCGGGCAAACCAAGCGGCACACACGGAGACGATCTTCGAGCTTTACTACAAGATCAAACTCGCCGAGTGGTGCTCGATCAGCCCGGACCTCCAGGCGATCCTGAATCCCGGCGCCAGCCGGGATAACGACGTCGGCGTGATTGCGGGATTGAAGTTGGTCGTGGGTCTTTGACGGGGGAGCACTTTAACGTCCCAACAACGAAAGGCACATGCCATGAAAAAGACAAGAGTTGCGCTGGCGGTCTCGGTAGCCGTTCTGCTGGGAGCCGCAGTATTCCTGGTGGTCCGGCGGGACAGGGTTCCAACCCCCGTGCTTGGAGGGCCGGCATTACCGCAATCCGGCGGGCGATTCCGCGGCAGTTCGGACGACTTTGCCGCCTGCGGCTGGTCGGTCCACCCCGACACGGGGACCGCGATCGAACAAGCCCTGGCGGCCGGCGGCGTTGCGTCGCTGGAAGCCGACATCACGTTTGTCTTCTATACCAGCCAGCACAAGCCCGAATCAGTGCTTGAGGCGCTGCGCAGCGCAAGGGGGGCGGCTCCGAAGGTCTGCGGGTGGTCTTCCGATTACGGCATTGTAGCGCCTGACGGATATCACGCCTCCGCGCATGGCGTTGTCGGGCTGCTCTCCATGCGCCTGCCAGGCTCCACGGTCGGCACCGGCGGGGCCAGCCTGGACGAGGCGGACTCGCCGGCGGCCTGCGCAAAGCTCGCCCTCCGCAGGGCGATCGAGAACGCCGGCACGAAACCCCCTAATGCACCACTGGCCATGATCATCATGTCCACCACATACGATGGCCATGAAGAGACATATCTCCAGGCGCTCAGCGCGGAAACCGGGGGGGCCGTTCCTATCATAGGCGGCTCAGCGGGGGGCACCGCGGAACATGGGTCAAGGGATTGCTCGGTCATTGCAGGCGGCAGGGCCATTCGCAACGGGCTTGTGCTTTCGGTGTTCTACTCCCCGCGACCGTTTGGGTGGGCGTTCCGTGGAGGCTTCGACCGCACGGGCAAGAGCGGGGTCATCACGGCCAGCGAAGGGCGGGTGATCCGGGAGATTGACGGCAGACCGGCTCTGGATGTCTACGACGAGTGGTCCGGTGGCCGAATCAGGGAAGCCATGCAAGCCGGCAAAGACATGAACACGTTTGCCGCGTTGTATCCCCTGTGCCGGACGATCAAAGCCGGTGCGGTTACGTACAACCTGTTTGTGCATGCCTGGCCGCCAGCGGATGGCGCCAAGTCCAAGCGCCTTGTGTCATCCGCCAATCTCTGGAAAGGCGATGTGGTCCACTTCGCCGAGGGCAGTTGGAACATCCTGATCAACCGCATCGGGGTTTTGCCCCAGCAGGCCAAGGAGGGCAGGCAGGACATGGCCGTGTCGGCGGGCCTGCTCGTTTGCTGCGAGGCGGTCTTGAAGAATATTCCGCTCGACCAGCGCGATCAGATAGCCACGTTGATCAATCGGACCATGGGTGACACGCCGTGGACCGGCATGTTCACCTGGGGCGAACAGGGGAATTTCGCCGGAGTGGGCAACTATCACGGGAATCTCCTGACGAGTTTCTCACTCTTTCCCCAATCAACAGATAACGCAACCCGGAAATGAAGATATCATGGAAGACATACTTGTTGCTGCTCTGCTTTACCCTGGCGTCTCTGACGCTGCTGACGGTCTTGGTCAGCCTCCGCGAGGCGCGGGGAACGCTTGAACACCTGCGCGTGCAGCAGAAGCTGCTTGCCGTCGCGGCTGCATCGCAGGTCGAGGCGGGCTATCATGAACAGGCCTGGCCCTTCGAGCTGCTGGCGACCGTATCGCGGAACGAGGACTTTGCCTGTTGGCGGATTGTCGATGGCACCGGGCAGACCGTGCTGGCCCATGCGGCCGAGCGGCACGTCGGCGAGGGGGAGCCGGTAGACTTGGCAGCCGGTTCGAGTGCAGGGCCGGTCCATGTGAGGGATCAACGGAACAACACGGAGGCCTGGGTCATTCCGATGCGGATGCGCACAGGCTTAACCCCGTGGACATTCTGGCTTGGCTTCCATACTCGGGCAGTGCAAGCAAGGGTCTGTAGCATCGTCCAGACCAACGTCCTGTTCGGCCTGGGCATCGCAGTGGCGCTGATTCCGATCTCCCTGACGTCCACCCGCAGACTGCTCCGTCCCCTGGATCGGTTGACGCAAACGGCACGTGAACTCGAGCGCGGAAACATCGAGGTGGCTCTTCCCGCCCATGGCAATGACGAAATTGGCCAACTGGTTGGTGCCTTCGGCGCGATGGTTGAGGCAATCAGGTGCAGGGATGCAGAAATCCGGGACAAGATCCGAGCGATTCAACAGGCTCGCGACGAGTTAGAGGTACGAGTACAGCAACGCACCGTCGAACTGAGCACGGCCAACCAGGAACTGACTCGTGAAATCGCCGTTCGCCGGCAGGCGGAGGAGGAACTTCGGGAAAGCGAGGAGCGATACCGCTATCTGTACGAGGAGGGGCTGACCGCCAACGTGCTGATCGGGGTGGACGGGAAGATCCTGGACTGCAACAAGCTCTTTCCCGCGTCGCTTAGTTACAGCAAGGACGACGTCATCGGGCGAGACGCGGTCGAGTTCTTCGTAGCCGCTGACAGGGAACGCGCGCTTGACGCGATCGGGAGGAGCCTGAACAGCGAACACACGCAAGAGATGGAAATCGGGCTCATCGGCACGGCGTCCGTGCGGACGTTTCTGTTCGCGGCTGGCCAGATTCCGGTTCGCAAGGCGGGCGAAATGGTTGGGGTCGTCCTTAGCGCCGTGGACATCACGGAGCGCAAGCAAGCAGAAGCAGTGCTCCGGGAAAGCGAAGAGCGCTACCGTAGGCTGCTTGAATCGGTGACCGATTACATCTGTAGCGTTAAGGTGGCTGACGGGCGAGTGGTCTCCACGTCCCATGGGCCGGGATGCGTCGCAGTAACTGGGTACGCGCCCTGGGAATACGACGCCGACCCCTTCCTGTGGTATCGAATGATCCACGAGGGCGACCGGCAGGCCGTCAGGGAACACTCGGAGGCGATCCTGGCGGGGGACAACGTCGGAACTCTTGAGCATCGCATCATCCACAAGGACGGATCAGTCCGGTGGATAAGCAACACGCCGGTTGTGCGGAAAGACGACAAGGGACAGGTCGTTTCCTATGACGCCCTCATTGCCGACATCACCACGCGAAAACAGGCCGAAGAGATGCTGCGTGACAGCGAAAACCGGCTGCGGACGGTCCTGGACAACGTCCAGTCGGGCATCCTCATGATCGATGCCGACACGCACCTCGTCACGGATGTGAACACATGGGCCTTGCGTCTGATCGGCCTGCCCAAAGAGCAGGTTATCGGCAAGCTGTGCCACAGGCACATCTGCCCGGCTGAACATGGCCGGTGCCCCATTAGCGACCTGGGGCAAACCATCGACAATTCCGAAAGGATGCTGATGCGAGGCGATGGAACGCTCTGTCCGGTCATCAAGGCAGTGGTACCGCTGACCGTCAAGGGCCGGCGGTACCTCCTGGAAAGCTTCCTCGACATCAGCGAGCGTAAACACCTGGAAGACGAGCTGCGACGATCGAAGGAGCAGTTGGAACAGCGCGTGGCGGAGCGGACCAAGGAACTGCTCGAAGCCAACCGGCAGATACGTCAGGCCCAGTCCGACCTTGTGCAAGCTGAGAAGATGGGGATGCTGGGCCAGTTGGTTGCCGGTGTCGCCCACGAGATCAACACACCCACGGGGGCCATCATGAACGTCGCGGGGGACACGATGGGACACCTGCGCGCGCTTGTGGTGGCCGTAATGAAGGTGCTCGAACTGCCCGCCGAAATCCGCGACTGGCTGACCAAGACGATTCCCGATTTGCTGACGCGTGAGACGATCTTCAGCGAGATCGCAGACCGTGACTCTCGTCGCCGGATCGAGCAGGAGCTTCGGCAATACGGAATCGCGGACTGCCGGAGGATGGCGGAGGTCATGATAGCCGGCCGCCTGAAGGCATCGGACCCGCTGGCCATGCAAAGCTTAGCCCACGAGCCCGTGCTGGTCTTCCTGGAACACCTGACGGCACTGAAGACCTCTTCGGAGATATGCCACGCCAGCGTCCAGAAGATCGCCCGGATCGTCAAGGCTTTGCGATACTACAGCCGCAGCGGCGAAGGCGAGATGTTCGACATCAACGTCAACGAAAGCATTGACAACACGCTGGTCATTCTCCAGAACCGTGTCAAGCGCATCGCCCGGGTTGAAAGAAACTACCGGGACCCCCTTCCCTCGATCCGGTGCGGCCCCGACATCTCGCAGGTGTGGACCAACGTGCTTTCCAACGCCTGCGACGCCATCGAGGGCGCCGGCGGCGAGGAAACGGGCCTGATCCGGATTGCGACCATGGTGGAGGGCCAAGACCTGGTCGTGGAGGTATTCAACGAGGGGCCGCACGTACCACAAGAGATCATGTCGAGGATATTCGACCCGTTTTTCACCACCAAGCCGATGGGCAAGGGCACTGGCCTGGGGTTGAGCATATGCACGGGGATCCTGAGCAAATACGGTGGGCGGCTTGCGGCTCGCAATGACGCCGGAGGAGTGACCTTCCGGGTGTCGTTGCCGCTGACGAGGCGAGATGCCCACAACACCGGCCTGGCGGCTGGAGATGCCGCCGGGCAAGTCGCCGAGCAGGCAACTTTGACAGGAGTTCACCCATGATGAAACTGGGGCGGAAACTGCGAGTCGCCATAGCCGCGACGGGGAAGGTTAATGTTGAGGGTGTCATCGAGGCCGTCAAGGCCGAAGGCTGGGACGTCAGCGTCCTGGACAGCCTGGAGCGTTTGCAGGACATGGCGGTTTCCGAACGTTGCGACGCGGCCCTGATTACCGCCGATGCACCACAGGAACTCCCGGCCAACGCGGTGCGTGAACTGCTCGGACATGTGTCGGAGCTACCGGTCTTCTTCCTGTTTCCGCCCGGATACGACGTGGCGGAGTGCCTGGCAACGCTGGGGCTGACTTCCGACCAGGTGTGGGGGCTGGATACGCCGCCGGTGCAGTTGAAGGACGCCGTCAGGCACGAGGTGCAATGCGCGCTGGACAATCGGCCTGAGTACGTGGTCATGTGCGTGGACGACGACCCGGAGTTCCTGGCCTCGATGAGAGAGCTCCTAGTGCCGAACTTGACGAAGGCTTTCAGTCGTCTGGCGCTGGACGTCCAATTCTTCGTCAACCCCCGGGAAGCGCTGGCGGAGGCGAGGTCACTGAGAAAACGCATTGCCACCATTATCTGCGATCAGGTCATGCCGGAGATGCAAGGCCTGGAGTTGCTCGAGAGAATCAAGGGACTGTGCCCCGGCACCCAAAGGGTGCTGCTGACGGGCTATGCTGGACTGGAATCGGCGATTCGCGCCGTCAACGACCGACTCCTCGATAAGTACCTCACCAAGCCCATAGAGGAGCCGGTCGATTTCGTGAACATCGTGGAGCATCTCATTCGCGAATACCACCTGCAACTCACGGCCACCGCACAGCGGCAAAGGTTTATGGCGCAGCTCGAGTTCATTCGGACGATCACGGCGGCAGCCAGCCGGGACAAAGTGTTGAATGCCACAACACGGTTCCTGCTGCGTCAGCTTCGCGCCGTCTGGACGGCTATATTCCTGTGGGACGCCGATCGGTTTGTTCTTGGGACATCAGCCGGGCACCCGCCGCACCTGACTCCTGAAACATGCCTGGCCTTCCTCACAGATCTCGAACGCCGGGCCGGCGGTCTGCGGTTGCCATACCTCCCCCGACCTCCGGAGGAAGCTCCGCCCCTCACCCAGGATTGCTCCGCCCTGCTTTCGACGGTGGTCGTGCCCCTGAAGATGGGGCAGGCCTTGTTGGGGGTGATTCTCGTGGGAGTCGGCCAGTCTGACCGGAGATTGAGCCGAGACGAGCGCCTCCTAGTGAGTTTCGTCGCGGACGTCACCACGATAACCGTCGGTCGATTCAACGACCATGACGCGCTCGAGGGCTACTACGTCGGTACCATGGCCAGTCTGATGGATGTCGTCGAGGCCAAAGACCACTATACGCGCGGACATACCGAGCGGGTCGTGGAACTGGCCCTCGCACTGGGCAAGGCGGTCGGGATGAGTGAGGCGGAGCTGAAGAATCTCCAATACGCCGCGGCCTTGCACGACCTGGGAAAACTGGCTGTGCCAGAGGGGATTCTCAGAAAGCCAGGCCGTTTGGCACCGTCAGAGTGCGCCATCATAAAGGAGCACCCGGCCCGGGCCGACACGATCCTCAGTCATCTGCGGTTCTTCGATTCGGCGCGGATGATCATTCGCAGCCACCACGAAAGGTGCGATGGCAAGGGCTATCCCGATGGCCTGGCCGGCGAAGAGATACCGCTGGGCGGAAGAATCCTGGCCATCGTGGACTCCTACGACGCGATGACCTCGACTAGACCGTATCGCAAGGCGATGACCTCAGCCGGGGCCTTGAAGGAGATTCGGGCCGGTGCGGGCACGCAATTCGACCCAAGGTTGGCGGCTGTCTTTGCGGAAATGATGGAAAAACGCGGGATCACGGAGAAAGCATTACACGAAAACTCATCGGAACTTACGGAGGCAAAACGCTCATGACCCAGTACCAGATCGTTTGCATCGACGACGATGAGGAGTTCCTGCGCTCCCTGGAGAAGTCCTTGCCTGATAAGGTAAAGCCGCTATGCCGGGACTTCGCCTGCGTCTTTGAATTCGTTACTTCGTCGGCGGAACTGCGGAAGATACTCGCGCAAGCGGCCGAAGACGGCATAAGTCCGGCCATGATCATCTCCGATCAGTTGATGCCTGAGATCAGCGGGCTTGACCTGCTCGAACAGGTCACGGGCGAGTACCCCGACCTTGTCTGCATCCTTCTCACGGGCCATGCCGAACTGGACTCCGCAAGGCAGGCAATCAACCGGCACCTGCTGGACCAGTATGTGTGCAAGCCCATCGAGGACCTCCAGGAGTTTGCCTCCCTGGCAGCCAACCTTCTCAAGCGGCATCACATGGAACTCGAGGAACGCCAGCGCACCACCCAGTTGGCCGCCACAGTGGAAGAGCTGCGGGCTTCCAACGAGAAGATCCGCGCCATGCATGCCGCCGCCGAGCAGGTCGCGATGCTGACAAAGGGCCTGAAATGCCTGGACTTCGATGAGGTTGTCGAACTGGTTACGCGCGAAGTGCCGAGGATATTTCAGGCGGAGTGGGGCGTCTTGTGTTTCCAGGAAGGCTTGCCCAGTCCGTGCGGCCGCTCTTCTGAGACATCCAAGCGCAACTGCCCGGTGTCAGAACAGTTCCTGATAGGCCGTGCCGATGCGGGCGAAGCTGTACGGAACTCCACGATGATCTCCTGTGATGTGCCCCGTCCTTGCGAGAACCTCGGCGGCCGCTCCCCCAGCGTTATCATTCCTATCAGACTCGGCCGTGTAATCACTGGTGGCGGCGATACGGAAGCCGAACGACATGCGTACATGTGCCTCTGTCGCATGGATAAAGCCGCCGCGATGTCGCACGAGCTGCTGCTGTATATGGGAGGCCTTGTTCGGGACGTCCTGGGAGCAAACCTGGCCAACGCCGTCCTCTACAGCATCGCCCGCGCGCAGAGTGAAACGGACTCGCTTACCGGCGCCTGCACGCGACGGGTTCTGGAGGCAAAGCTGCAAGCCGAATATGAACGCGCAGAACGTTATGGACGCCCCTTCTGCGCCGTTGTTGTCGACGTGGACAATCTCAAGCTGGTTAACGACAAGTATGGCCATGCTGTCGGGGATCGCGTGCTTTGCGGATTAGCCGACGTCATACGAAGTAAGTGCCGAAGCGTCGACACGTTGGCCCGATACGGCGGCGATGAGTTTGTCTGGCTGATGCCAGAAACCACGGCGGACGGGGCGGCCAGTGCGGTGGAAAGACTCAGGAAAAGCGTAGAAGGCTGTTCCGCAGCTGACAGGCCGGCGGTAACGATCAGCTGTGGAATTTCGGAATGGCTGGGCGTGCCCGAGGACACGGCCGCCAACGTGCTGTGCCGCGCCGACGCCGCCATGTACCAAGCCAAAGGCTCGGGTCGAAACCGCGTCGTGGTGCTCGGAAAGTCACCTGCTGCGGTTGTCCCCTGAGAGCCACAGTCATGGCCTGGTTTCAACAGGAGAAGGTGCCATGCACGTCTTGATAGCCGATGATGATCCGGTCTACTGCCAGCTTGTGGAAGCGGGCGTGTGGCCGCAGCATGGGACGACCAATAACAGGCAGTCCTTAGTCCATTGATCTTCGGCGTCAGCATCTCGGCCATGATCGCATCTTTCCTTCTCTCAGCGGGCGGTCTTCACGGGGCATCGGCAAATACTGCATCGGGGAGACCGATGGCCCGCCACTCGAAAAAGGGCCGGTCCTTTGCCGCGAGAGGCTTGGCGGGCTGCTCAAGAACTACTTCCGCGAGGCGGCATGATGGCCCGGACGACTTATGACACCCTTGATGAAACCCGTGAAACACGGGCCGAATCCGGTCCTCCGAGGTCGCCGGACCGATTAACGTCTGCGGGGCCCCGCAAGTTCGTATCTCCGGTGGCACCGGCCGCTCGCCGGCGGCCACAACGCTTGGCCAAAAGCCCTTGTTGCGGGTTCTCCATCGAAGCAGTCCCATCGCCAGAATCTCCGCGACGCCTTCCTGACGCTCTCGCGTCGTGGCGTCCTGCGCCTTGTCATCCGTCAACATGTCTGTGTTCACGAGGCAACCTCCCAGCCCGAACCAGGGGGCTATTCGTGCCAGGACAGGCTGCCTTCCCCGATAGAAGTGGCAAGCCGAAACCCCGTTGTTTTCGTCGCGCCGACATAACCTGTGCAGCGTTTCTTCGGCATCATGTCCGGGTTATGTCTAGCACACAGTCGATTGCCCCCGCTAAGCGCCGGTCCCGCCCCCCCCCACCAGCACGTGTCGCCCCCGGGGGGTATGGCGTTGGCGCAGCGCAACAGCTAGACTGGTCTCGCAGAATGCGGAGCGGATAGACAGATGGGAAGGCTGCTATTCACCGAGCAGGGGCGGGTGCTGCTGAATGCCAACGAGGAATTGGCGCGCTGGCGACGGGCGCGGAAGCTCCTGGCCGTCCCGCCCGCCGCGGCTAGGGCGCCTGCTGAGCTGTGGATGATGCTGGGTGCATACGGTGGCAGCAATTCTCCACTGACCGTGCGAGTGAACGGCAGGAAGGTCGGCACCCTGACGCCCCCGCCCGAGAGTCTGGCGGTCGGGCAGTGGGCCTGGCATCGGCTACCGTTGGCCACTGGGGCGCTGGTCGGGGGAATGAATGAGATCGTCCTGACGGCGGACTCTCCGGCCATGAACGCCTGGATTCTTGGCGTCGAGAACGGCCATGCCAGGCCGCGAAGTTTCCTGAGCCTGGACCGCGGCAGGACCTGGCGGGCCGATCGCATGGGGGCCAGCGGCGTGCTTCGAGGCGAGTACGTCATCCGCCTTCGCAGCCACAGTCCCCTGCTTGGCGAACACCGCCCCCCGCCGATCGTCTACGAAGACCGCCGACACCCCCGCGTCCGTGAGCTGGTGGCGCTTTGTCCGTCCCGGATCCGCCGCCTTGGCGATCCGTGGAGGCAACTGCTGGCCTTACGGGCGTGGGTCGCCGGCAGTTGGGAATACTGCTCATGGGGCCAGAGTTATGCCCCCTGGGACCCTTGGACGATCCTGGACTGGGCTCGGCGCGGCGGTGGCCATGCGCGGTCCGGCCAGATTACCATGTGCGTCCACTATGCGGTGGTGTTCGCGTCGCTGGCGACGGCGCTGGGGCACCAGGCCCGGCTGATCGCGATCACGCCCGACGTGAATCTGCCGTGGGGGCACTTCGTGGCGGAGGTTTTCGACAGGCGCCGGGGCACGTGGGTCGTGCACGACCCCAACTTCAACATGCATTACGAAGACCCCGCCCCACTGTCAGCCGTGGAACTGGCCGATCGTGCGATGGCTGGACGGGACTGTAGCGGCAGGGTCCGCCGCGGCAGGGGTTTCCCCGCTTCGTCCGAGTACCTCAAGCCGTCCTACAAGGACTGGTTTGCCCCGGGCAAGAGCTATCGACTGGCGGGGGTCTGGACGCGCAACGACTACATCAGCCATCCCGACGCCGCCCCGCCCAACCACGGCAGCATCGCGTACTGCGAGACAGACTTCGTCTGGTATGTTCCCGATGGGGCCGCGATGAATGCCACAGCCATGTTCCCGTTCCGCGCCCGCAACCGCGCGTGGTTTGCCTGAGACGCCGGCTTCAGGCGGGCCGATCGCCGTAGAATCGCCGGATCCACCGGGCCTTGTCGATCACGCGGTAGTCCTTCATGTACTTCGCCAGCCGGGGCCGCTCCGAGGGGATGTCGCTGAAGTACCAGTAGCAGCCCTGGTCCTCGATGCCCAGGGAGGCGAAGCATGTGCTCAGCCACTGCTTCATCAGCGCGTCGTCACCGAAGATCGCCTCGATGTACAGCGGATAGCTGAATCGCCCGGCAACATTGTCGGTCGTGTCGATGCTGCCCATGCAGCCGGGCGCGAGGCGCTCGATTTCAAGGGGCCGGCCCTGTCGTAGCGTCTCGTACAGTTCCAGCAGGCTCAGGTATCGGCCGTTGCGCAGGAACATGCAGTGCAGGTCCACGTCGGCCAGCACCCACCTGTCCATCCCCGGCCAGTAGATCTCAATGAGACTGTGCCCGTTGTCGTAGACGTTGTAGCAGCCCCGGTGACGCATGCCCATCACAAACCGAGCCCGCAGGCCCATCTCGCCCAGCAGCCGGCAGAGGAACATGCCCGTCTCGTAGCAGATCGTGGACAGGCTGCCGGCCTTGGCAGCCTGGAGTTTCTGCTCGTAGCTGGCCCGGGTATGCGCGTACCCATGCACGTGCACAGCCGCCAGCGAGTGCAGCAGCGTCATCAGGTCGCGGCGGTACAGGATAACGGACGAATGGTCCCGGCGCTTGCTCAGCAACCTGGGCTTGCCCTTGGACTCCTCGAGCCGTATCCGGCCCCAGTCCCAGAACCGATAGAGGCCCTCCCTGTCGAGGTAGTAATACCGATTGGCGAACTTCACCCACTGCTGGTCGCGGACGATCAGCGGCAGCGAGGCGACAGGTGGGGGACGCTGTCCCTTGGGAAACTCGGCCCCGCCTTGCAGGAACTGCGCCTGGGTCCCGCAGAGGCGGTAGGCGGAGATGTCGTGGCAGACGTGTGGGTAACATACTTTCTTTGGCATGTTCGCACCTTGCCAGCAGGGCCTGCGAGCCGGTCAGAGCTCGATCTCCCAGAGGTATCCGCTGCGGTGGGGGTTGTCGTTCTCGCACGCATAAAGCTTACCGTCGGCGGCAAAGCAGACATCGTGCGCCTGCCAGCAGGCCTCGGCGTCGGCCTCCACCGGCCCGAGCAGTTCATAGCGGCTGCGGGCAAAGTCAAACCGCAGCACCTGGCAGTGGCCCGCCCGGCCGGTGACGCCATACGCACAGCCGTCGGGTCCCAAGGCCAGCGACGCCAGCCGGCTGGGCCGGTCGGCAATCGGCGTGAAGAGGTAGCTGGCGCGCCCCGATTGGGGATCCAGGCGATAGAGCGACCCATTGGCTCCACTGGCGTACATGAAGCCGTCGTGGAAGTTGAAGAATGCCTCGGCCTTGACGAACCCCCGCCCACCGTCGGGGCGGGGCAGGCCCTCGTGCAGAAACGTCGGGCACTGCCGGCCTGGCTCCAGCTTGCCGAGCCTGGCGGCATCAACGCCCGGGGCGTCCTGCCAGGCCCGCGTCAGCGACCAGTTGAACCACACGCACTCCTGGTCGTCCAGGCAGAGGTTCTCGCCCTGGGTCATCCCGGCGATGCCCGTGCCGATCAGGCCGTGATCGGTCGATCGGCCGCTGCGGAGATCAAAGGACACCAGATGCTCCGGGGCGAAGCACTGGCAGTAGATGGTCCGGCGCTGTCGGTCCAGCGCGATGGCCTGTATGTATACATGGGGCAGCGGGATGCCCAGCTTCTCGATGCTGCCGGACCGGGGATCGTATCGGACGATCGCCCCACCGGGGGCTTCCAGGTAGCGGTCCACGTCGTGGAGCAGGGCGATAGCCGCGTAGATGCACCCATCGGGGCCTATGGCCAGCGAGCGGTGGAACTTGGCGTCGTAGCTGTCCTTGACCCGGCCAAATCCCAGGTCCACGAATTGCCCGCTACGACGGTCATAGGCCTTGAAGATGTCGGCGTCGAAGGAGGTGATGCCCAGGTACACGCGGTCGTCGCGACCGTCGTAGAGGCAGCAGTCCATGCTCGTCCAGCCGGTGCGCCAGTTGGCGTTGGCCTTGAAGTCCTCATACAGCCAGCGG
>Ga0315273_10007416_pt1 | contig 13740 bp, 15 predicted proteins | sample YL17G02_0_MG_FD_205753 | JGI IMG/M metagenome (GOLD analysis project Ga0315273, IMG submission 205753) | Sediment microbial communities from Yellowstone Lake, YNP, Wyoming, USA - YL17G02_0 | ecosystem: Environmental > Aquatic > Freshwater > Lake > Sediment | place: USA: Wyoming | collected... | reverse complement strand
CCAACGACTGTGTCCAGTTCCCAGTCACCCAATCGCTGGCGGCTATTCACGATCTCGGGCCGTTTGTCGATACTTACCCGGTTGGGAAGCGTTCCACGCCGTTCATAGCAACCATAACGCTTGCGACGCTGCTTCTGGCAACGCAGGTGGTGAAGCTGGCGTTGGAGCTTCCGGACCAGTCTTCCAGGCAGATCGCCTGGCTTTTCACCTATGAACGTGGCTATTTCATCTCGGAATCGAGCTTGTATCGCATTCTGAAGGGCTTTCCCGAAGGACATCGGGATGATGCGATCTGGTGGAGAGCCCGGCATTTCGAGTGATGTCGGCCAAGGACAAGTTCGATCATCCCTCCAAGCGGGTGAACGAACTCTGGCAGACAGACTTCACCTACTTCAAGATCATGCGCTGGGGTTGGTACTACTTGTCCACGATCCTGGATGATTACTCCCGTTGCATCCTGGCCTGGAAGCTCACGCCCACCATGAACACGACGGATCTGCAGAAGACGCTCGAGATCGCCTTGAGAAAGACCGGGGTGGGCCGGGTGAATGTGTTTCTCCGTCCCCGCTTGCTTTCCGACAACGGACCTTGCTACCTTTCCAAGGATTTGAAGGATTACCTGAAGAGCAGGCACATCGTACACACCCACAGCGCACCCTAGGTAGAGCAAAGGAGGTTCTGGCAAAACGAGCGGAGATTAAGAAACAGACTTTACAAGGAAGGCGCCTGCAGAATTTACAGGGCCTGGCAGTGGAAGTATATTAACCTTGGTCGGGAAAGTGTCTCTTAGCAAACGATAGTTTTTGTTTCAAATGTTCTGAGGATGTACAACTGGCGCTATCGGCAACAATTTTGATGGTCATTTTTCGGTCCTTTGCAGTAACGAAACCAGTTTATTTAAACCGTCTTGGATGGTCGCACCCAGGTAGATCCCAGGCACCATCTCTTGCAATTCCGGCCGGACGACAAATGCCCGCCCGCCGAAAGTAATGATGGGGTTGCCGCCAACCTGATTGACCCAATGCGGCCATTCGACCAGCGTCCGCGCCGGTTCTTCGCCCATGGCCACCAGCACAACCACCGGAGGATGAATGTCGCCAATAAACTTTGCCAGGTCGTGGAAGGGTACATTCTGGCCGAGATAGGCCACAGGACAGCCCTTACGTCGCAATAGAACGCCCAGCATCAGCAGACTACCCTCGTGCCATTCGCCCGGAGCACATGCAAGGACAATCGGGTTGTTGGTTTTGGGAGTTGGACCGGTGACCATCCACATCAGCAGGCGGTGACGCAGGTAGTTGCTTGCCAGGTGTTCTGTGGCAACCGAGATACGTTCCTGCTCCCAGGCTTCGCCGATGGCATTCAATGCCGGTCCGATAACGTCCAGGGTCAGGTCTTCGGGGGAGTAAAAGGCCAGCATCTCTCCCATTAGCTGGTCGGCGCGATTCAGGTCGAAGTGGAGGAGTGTGTCCAGGAGTGATTCACGCAGGGACGGGGAGGCAGCGGAGCCTCGTTCGGACCTTGAGCCAATTTCCGGTTCAACTGGCAGGAACAGGCGTCCGTCTGCTTCAAGAGCGAGGGCCGCTATGACCGCCCGGCTGATGGTCAATCCTGAATCCACCTGAGATTTGACCCAGCGTAGGCGGGCAATGTCTTTTTCTGAATAAAGCCGGTGTCCGCCGTTAGTGCGAGCCACGGCTGGAAACCCATAGCGCCGTCCCCAGGCATGCAGGCTGGTAATCGGTACACCGGTGATGCGTGTAACCACGCCGATGTTGTAGAGCGGGAATGCAGAACCAGTTTTTTCCATGGATGAACTCTTTTGTATATCCAGATAAATCTTACTATTTATAGATGAAATTGTCAAGTATATCAATACACTAACTTGACAAAAACTATACAATCATCTATAATATCTCTAAATTAGACCAATTAAGGATAAATATATGAAAACAGCATCTTTATCAAATCCCCTTGATAATCCTCACAGTGCAATAATTGCTTTGTGGGGAGGTATCTTTTTCAGTCTGGCCTTTACTACCCTCATATGGTGGGCGGGACAGCGTCTGAATTCCATCCCGCTTCTGCCAGATCAGGGGGCTGCTTGGTACTACTGGAAACTTCCCAGCCCGACCTTTTGGACGCATTTCACTGCATGGATGCTATACGCCCTCCACCAAATCACGATCTGGAGTCTCATCTTCTATGCCCAAATGCGGGTCAAGAAATATTCCGTGGGCCTGCATCCGGTCAACCTCGTTGCGCTGGGATCGAACGTTTTCTTTATCATTTTGCACTTTGCCCAGACGCATTTCTGGTATGATGGATTGGCGCAGGATGTGTCGATATTCTCATCGCAAGGTTCGGTCATCCTTATGCTGGTTGCCATCCTGCTGATGGAGAACAAGCGCCGGGGTCTCTTCTGGGGCAGGAAAGTGCCTCTGGGCAAGCGCATGATCTCATTCGTGCGCAAGTATCACGGTTATATATTTGCCTGGGCTACCATCTACACGTTCTGGTACCATCCAATGGTCAATACTGCCGGTCATCTGGTTGGTTTCTTCTATATGTTCTTATTGCTGTTGCAAGGCAGTTTGTTTCTTACCCGCATCCATGTTAACAAGTATTGGACGATCGTTCAGGAAGTGACTGTGGGCATCCACGGCACACTGGTGGCGGTCATGCAGGGTAATGGCATCTGGCCGATGTTCGCATTCGGTTTTGGTGGCATTTTCATTCTGACCCAGATGCATGGATTGGATCTGCCTCGCTGGTTGAAGTGGAGTTTCACCGGCCTGTATGTTGTCGTTGCGGTTCTGGTCTACCGCGGGCGCGGGTTGGTGCAACTAAATGAAATTGTGCGTATCCCCATAATTGAATATTTGTTGGTGTTCGTACTGGCCGGTTTGGTAGCGATGGGCATTTGGATCGCTGACCGCTTCCGCAAGCGCCCGACCGGTGAAGAATTGATTTCAGAAAAATGATACCGAAGGATTGATTATGAATGCACTTGAAGGAAAGGTCGCCGTCATAACTGGGGCCAGCCGTGGCCTGGGTAAAGCCATCTCCCAACTTTTTGCCCGTGAAGGCGCAAAAGTGGTGCTTTCTGGCCGGAATATAAATGATATCGAACAGAATGCCGCAGATCTGTGGGCGGAAAGGCTGGAGGCCTCGGCTTGTTCCTGCGATGTTTCGAACCTACAGCAGATTGAGGATCTGGCGCGCTTTGCCATCCAGAAATACGGCGGTTTTAACATCTGGGTCAACAATGCCGGGATCGCCGGTCCCTATGGTGCGAGCCTCGACCTGTCACCTGACCAGTTCCTGACCGTGCTGCGGACGAACATGTTCGGTGTTTATCACGGCTCGATGATCGCCATGCGCCATTTCTTGCCGCGTAAATCCGGCAAGCTGATCAATATTCTGGGCGCGGGGGCGAAGAAGCCAGCTCCCAATCAGAACGCTTACGGCTCGTCCAAGGCCTGGATTCGGGTCTTCACACTGGCGCTGGCACAAGAGTACAAGAATAGTCACGTGGGCGTGTACGCCCTCCAACCAGGTCTGATGGATACGGACTTGCTAACTGAAATAGTCACCTTCGAGAACCATGAGAAACGCCTGCGGGGTTTCATGCCTTTTCTGATTCGCGCCGCCGGAAGGAAACCGGGAGTCCCAGCCCGCAAAGCACTCTGGCTGGCATCATCCTCTACCGACGGTAAAACTGGACTGGAGATCAGCGTCGGCTCGTCTTTCTCATTCCTTACCGGGTTCCTGCGCGAGGGCCTGCGTGGCCTTTTCCGTCTCCCGGCTAGCCCGGTTGAAATAAACGTTAAAACCATCCTCTCAGCTTTTGAGCCATTGGATGATTAGAGGTATGCATGAAAACTGCTCGGTTGATAAACATCTTCATTGTCGTCTTTGTTGACTTGCTCGGCTTTAGTCTGATCCTGCCGCTGTTGCCTTACTATGCAGAAAAATTTGGCGCCACACCGACTATTATTGGGCTGTTGACCGCTTCTTATGCAGCTGCTTCGCTTATCGGCGCCCCATTTATGGGCCGCCTCTCGGACCGGTTTGGTCGCCGAACCATCCTCCTGTTTAGCGTCGCTGGGACATTTGTTGGGTTCCTGTTGCTGGCTTTTGCCGAGCCGATCGGGGCCAGTATGGCGAGACTGGCTGCTTCGACCGCCATTAATGTCTTTGTATTGTTCGTTTTATTCCTGAGCCGCGGTGTGGACGGATTGACCGGGGGCAATATAACAGTTGCGCAAGCCTACATCTCCGACATTACTGATGAAAAGAACCGGGCCAAGGGACTGGGTCTGATCGGTGCGGCCTTTGGGCTTGGTTTCATCATTGGACCTGCGGTAGGCGGCTTGCTTAGTAAATTTGGATACAGCGTCCCGGCGTTGGTCGCGGCAGGGCTTTCATTCCTGAATTTGATATCGATCTTCTTCTTCCTTCCCGAGTCTCTGACAGTCGAACGCCGTTTCGCAATACGTGAAGAGAAACGACCCCCGTTCACGCTAAAGGCTTTTGGAATTGCGATTAACCGCCCGAAGGTCGGGCCACTGTTACACGTCCGTTTCTACTTTGCACTGGCGTTTTCCATGTTCCAATCCATTTTTTCGTTGTATGCGGCATTTAAGCTGCATCTTACCTCCCAAACCACCGGATACGTGTTGGCCTATGTAGGCTTGCTCTCGGTACTGGTTCAGGGGATCGGCGTGGGTTTGGTGACCAAACATTTCAAGGAAAACGCCATTATTATCACAAGCATGTGGTTGATGCTTTTCGGGCTTGCGGGTTGGGCAATTACTCCGAACCTGCCAGTTCTGCTGGTGATCATGCTACCTCTGGCTTTGGGCGGTGGAATGCTGAATACCGTCATCAACAGCGCAATTACCAAGGCTGTCAACCGTGATGAGATCGGTGGGACGCTGGGGATTTCCACTTCATTGGAAAGTGTTTCGCGAGTTATCGCGCCATCAGCTGGTGGATTTTTGCTCCAAAACCTGGGTTCCTGGGCTCCAGGTGTGGTCAGCACCATACTGATGGCGTGGGCGGTCTGGTTCGCCTACCGGCGAATCATCCTGGTAAAAACCCCCTACGTTCCGCCCACGCAGAAGGCGATCAATGGCTGAAAAGAAGCGCCTCCCCATCTGGTCTTGTTACCTTTTGACTTTCCTCGGTCTGCTTTCTGTGCATCTAATAGGCATTTGCTCTGGGGGGCGAACCCTGCCAAACCTATGCTTGAGGCACTTACCGCACTCTAATCCGATTCGGCGGTGATGGTTGAGGCGGGTAAATGGATGGTCTTTTCCCCGTCGGCATCCTGTCCGACGACCGGTTGGTGGGTAGTTCTCGACGGGTTTGTAAGCAGTATTTGGATTTTTCTTTGGCATTATCAGCTGCTCCTCGGAACGCTGGGCGCGATGCTCATCCTGCTCGCGACGCTGATCATTGTATACCTTCGCTTGGGTATCAGTGAGACAAATGTTCCAAAGTCCGAGGCTTGGATCGTGCGCATTCCATTCAGCATCTATCTCGGTTGGATCACTGTGGCAATGATTGCAAATGTACCTGACATACTGGATATCTGAATTGGAATGCTTTCGGGATTAGTTCTCAACCCTGGTTCCTGACTACCCTGGTAGCAGTCCTGGTAATTTCAACCCTGATCGGTCTTCGCCGGGGTGACGGAGCCCATATTCTAGTCATCCTGTAGGCGCTGATCGGGATTGGCGACAAGTTTCCTGCCGAGCCAATCACCATCTCTGGCCACAACCCTGCGCGCAGTCCTAGGCTTCCTCTACAGCCTTTTTATATGGAAAGGTGGGCAAAGAAGCCATAATATATATATAAATACTCGCGCAGTCTGCTGTTTTTCCCACTTATCCTGCTTCGGTTATCGTAACGCTCGCCATTTGCATGATCCCGACAAAAATACCGACAAGAATAATGAAAGAAAATGACAAGCCGCCACTCAATATTCTTGATGCATGTAAAATAGTCCATAATCATTTGAAGATCTTCATTAAAGGGAATGAGGATGGGAGTGTGAGCAAGCATACACAAGTTCCGCTCCCATAATAATTACATCAAAACGGTAATTCCCATAAACCCGAATAGTTATTTTATTCTGTGATCTTTGATATAATTCTCCTGGCGCTAGATCTCTTTATCTGTAAGAACAGGATTAGTTGCTTTCAAGATACTTCCATTTTGGACAGTAAGGTCGCGATAGAATTTATTTATTTGAATATCCAAGTGGAGTTATTAATTGTCTGATGTAGGAATTGGTCACCTGCGCGGTAAGAGTGGTCGCTTTGATTTGGCATCCCTCATCGAGGACATTGCTCAATCAATAGCCGGTCAAACCGACACAAAGGATTTGGAGATCATCTCCTTTATTGACCCATCGACGCCGGAAAATGTGGTGGGCGATTCCGATTGTTTGTATCAAGTTCTGATGAGCTTGGCGGGGTATGCTGTCAAGTTTGCTGACCATGAGTGGATTTCCATCCATGCCAAGGTGGAGAACGAAACAAAAGCCTTCACGGTTGTAATATTTTCATTATCATTTGTTGGCACAGCTGCTTTCGGCGATCACCAACAGGCAATCCGAGAGTGCCTTGAAGAGGATGATGAATCTATCTTCCTTGAACTCGGCGGGATCAATTCAGATTTGTGCAAAGCTCAACAACTTGTAAAACGAATGGGCAGTAGGATTCGGGTGATTTATTACCCCGAACAAGAAAGCAAGTTTATATTTTCAATTAAATTTATACGGGATTCTCTATCCAAGGCAAGCAAACCGGCAATCGAATTTTCGGGGGTTCAAATCCTGCTCGTTGACGATAACCTCCATAGCCAACAGGCTCTCACAAAAATGCTTCACGCGATGGGGTGCCGTGTGAAAGCGGTTGCCAGCGGCGCTGAAGTACATCCCGCTGTTGTCCGGGGATTGATATCCAACACACCCTTCCGGGTTGTTTTACTTGATACGGAAATACCGGATATGGATGGTGAAAGTGTTTTGCGAGTGCTTCGTCAGGATGACATGACCAAGAATACGAAGGTTATCTTTCTTGCACCAATAGGACATCGCGAAAAACTGAATCGCGTTTCTGACCCGACCAATTCCAATTGCCTCTTCAAACCAGTTCGACGATCTGCCCTTCGCGAAGTTCTCGAGTCCACACTAGGTTTACTCCCGGTAATACATCGCGAGAACAATCCCATGAAGACGGAAGAGGCGGCAGAAACTAGGGAAGTAAGAAACCTAAAGGTTCTGCTGGTCGAAGATGATGAGCTTAACCTGCAAATGAGTACCATTTTACTTGGCCGTTTGGGTTGCACAGTGGATTTCGCTTATAATGGTGCTGAGGCGGTTGCTGCAGTAGAGACTCGAGAATATGATATGGTTTTCATGGATGTGCAAATGCCTGTAATGAGCGGGCTTGAGGCCACTCATAGAATTCGCGCTTTAAAAAATGACAGAAAGAACGTTCCAATTTTTGCGGTGACCGCCCATGCTGATACACAATATGAACAAAGTTGTCTAGAAGCTGGCATGGATGGTTACATATCCAAACCTTTCGATATCGAGCACATTTCTCAAATCATTTCAGCATGTGCAACAGGGCATTATAGAAAAAGGTTGGCATCGAAAGCAACGGGAGAAACCAAATCGCAGCCGGTGGATTTTCCAATGCTGGATGTTGCCATGGCGATGCTAATTTTTGATAACGATGCAACACGATATGACAAATTTCTCAGAGAGTTCCTAGGAGGTCTTCCAAAACGGTTTGAGAAAATGGTTAATGCATTGAAAGCTGAAGACTGGAGGGTGTTGGGAAATGAGGCGCATAATCTTAAAGGGATTTCAGCCAATCTGGGAGCCATGCTGATCTCAAACCTGGCATCTCAATTGGAAGCTCAATCGAGGGAAGGTATAGAAAAACCAGTAAATTCGACCTTATATGAGATCGAAGACGCCATAACGGAATTAGTGGATCACTATCCAAACATCGTTTCCATGAATAAATCTATAAAAAAGGAACATTCGAGGTAAGGAATATATGCGTGCTTTCTTGATCGACGATGAAAAGTTGTATTTCCAATTACTAAACCCTGTGTTAAAAAAAGCCGGCCACAAACTGGGGTATGCTTCGTCCGGTAAACAAGGATTGGAGAGGATCGCGACTTTTGATCCGGATGTTATCATCCTGGACATAAGCTTGACTGATATGACTGGCTTTGATATTTTTGAGCGTCTTCACAGCGACCCTCATTTCAGCCATGTGCCGGTTATATTTGTCAGTAGTTTTGACGAATTGGAGAGTAAGCTAAAGGCTTTCAGCCTGGGGGCTGAAGATTATCTAACCAAACCCTTTAAACCAGAAGAGCTTTTAGCTCGTCTTGAAATTCTAGCTCGTCGCCGAGAATATTTAAAGGCCGCTGAAAGTACCACTACATTAGATACCAATATCACGACTGTAGTTGCAATGCATAGTCTACGTGGGGGAGTTGGATGTACGAGTCTTGCGGTCAATTTAGTGGTTGCTTACAATCAACTCTGGCTCAGGCCCACTATGTTGATCGATGCGGTTTTTACATCAGGACAGGTGGCTTTATTTCTTAATACTTCTCCTAAAACAACCTGGGAAGATGTGGCAAATAAATCGATAACCGACATCGACCGGGACATAATTCGACGCTTGGTTAACATGCACAAAAGCGGCATCAGCTTCATAGCCACACCAAAACTGCCTATCCCCTTTGAAGCGCTTAACGACATTTTCCCAAAAGCTCTTGAAGAATTTCGCAGCCAGCATGACTTTATTGTTCTAGATACGCCACATGATTTTTCAAATGTAACAATAATGTCATTAGATGCTGCCGATCACATTCTTCTTGTTATGGCCCCTGAGATGGCCTCCGTTCGTGGTGCGATATGCGCACTAAAAACCTATGAAAACCTTGGTTACTCATCAGATAAGGTAACGGTCGTGTTAAATTATAACAGCCCTGTAACAGGTTTGAAGATGCAGCAAATTGAGAAGGCAATTGGTCGCCAGATTGACATCGAATTTCCCTTCTCACAGGAGGTCTTCCATGCTATAAATACAGGCGAACCGTTTCTACTAGCAGATCCTTCCTTGCCCATATCAATGCGCGTGGAGGAATTTGCGTACATGCTGAGCCGTGATATTTTAAAGAGTGTCCCACCAGCAATGCGTACCCCCACCTGGAAGAACGTCACCAAACGCCTAAATAAAACGGGAGTGTAATCCTTGATGGCTGAACCGAAATTCAAATTTGTTACACCTCTCTTTATTGTGTGTTTGATTCTTGGAATCCTGCTTATCTCAATCCCGGCGAGTAACGGCGTTTACGCCATGCAAAGCAACCAAGGCGTTCCGGGCACTCCGACTCCTACTCTAGGAGTGGTCGAATTAGCCAAAGTGGATTTGTATGCCTTCGCGGAGGCTCCTGATGGCGAATTGAACGATCCGTATATTATTTTGACAGCGCTTGGTAATTTACCTATTGAGATTCCCATTGGAATTAATGGAAGCATAAATGAAACAAATGAATTTACATGTTTTAGTACTCCCTGCAAATTGTCGCTTTCCTCCGATTCGATTATTCGTTTCCACGCTTATACTGATCTAGGTCATACCAGCCAGGAATACACTGCGATTATCCGTATTTCGAAACCTTCTCTCAATGTATATAGAGTGACAGTGGAATCCTCTTCCGACCTGGATTACTCGGACAGTTGTCTCTCCATCTGGCAACCGCATGTGGACCAAATTCCGGATTTGGCAAAAATGCAATGGGCTATAATGCCGAAATCACCATCCCAATTGAATACGGATGAAACACTGCATTTCCTGGCAAGTCGTCTTATTCAGAACGGAATGGTGGATGTTAGTGTCTGTTCATCTGGTGGGATGGTGAACGGTGCCCCCGATGGTTGCGGAATTGAGCGGTCTCGGCAGGCAATGATTGAATGGCAAAACAAATTCGATCTCGATATATGGAATGCAGGTAAGGCTGTTGGCATCCCGCCCAAACTCCTTAAGACCTTGATATTGCGGGAATCTCAATTCTGGCCAGGAAATACTAGCTATTTCTTGATTGAATTTGGTTTGGCACAGATTAATGACCTAGGTGCAGATGTGGCGTTGCGCTGGGATACAAGTTTATATCAAGAGATATGTACTAACGTTCTGTCGGACTGCAGCACACCATATTTGCGCCTTCCGTCATCCATTCGCGCAATGGTGCGTGGCGTTTTGTTAGCTCGGTTGGACGCAGCTTGCCCAACTTGCAGATATGGGTTGGATGTTGAAATTGCGCATTCTAGTATTTACTCAATTGCTCGTGTGCTGCACGCCAATTGTGTAGAGAGCCGCTACATTCTGGATCAAAACAATGTTCACGGGTCTGGCTATGAAGATCTTTGGAAATTTACGATGGTTTCTTATCATAGCGGTTACGGCTGCTTGGATTCTGCCATTGAAGCGGCTGCGAAAAATGGAGAGAGTATGGACTGGCAGAATGTTTCTGAACACTTAGCCTGCCAGGGAGCTAGGCAATATGTTGACAATTTCTGGAATTCTCTCACAACTTTTGATAGCAAGGTGTTGGTACCTACCATAGTTGAAACCGCGAATGTCAATTTGATGCCGACTCCTACTTTGATGCCACTTCCCACCGCGGCTATCTCCAGCGCTTCCGTTCTCATACGAGTATATGTGGACAATAATAATAACGATACGTCTGAACCATCCGAGGGAGTGAGTGGCGTTTCTGTCAGGCTCACCTTTTCGAATGGGCTGAACGAATTCGGAACGACAAATGATCAAGGTGAGGCGAAATTTTCTTTAACTGGAAGAACAGTTGGGGAAGTAATAAATGTCAGTCTGGTGAACTTATATCGAAGTAGGGATCTGACCCTCCCTGATACTGGAGTGGTGGAAGTACTTTTCCGGTTTGTTCAACCTAATTTGCCTTTCAATCTTCGATAAGGGAAAGTAGGATTGGGATTATGCCGAATCGATTTCCCCGTAGAACCAGACAGGAAAATCTTAAAAAGTTGCCCTCGAAATTTGACCCAAACACCGATCAAGAGAATGCTCGTAGTTTATTATGAATAATCAACCCAAAGATCAGGAAACAATATCGGAAGATGCTGTAACCAGTGCACAAAGTGCCTCATCGGGGGAAGTGCAAAGATCTGACATCTTCCGACGTTTTTCATTTTGGCTGACTACCAAGCTTCAATCCCAAAGAGAATTTCCAGTTGAAAAAAGAATCGCCGTCCTCGAAGATGAACAAGTAACAAAACGGTTGGTCGGAGAGGCGGCTAGAAAAGCCCCCGGTAGAGAGTCATCATTATTGAAAAAGTGGAGAAATCGACCGCAATCGCGGGCGGATTCTCCTGTTGAGCCCAAAACACAATTAGATACCAAGGTCATCGCTGATCAGCCCCAAACACAAGAAATTGAAGAACCCAACTTTGACCACTTGCGTAAAACGGCAAGTGAAGGCTATGATCCTACTGTTCGGGGAGAAATTGAGGTAGATCGATCAATCGTTGCGCGTCTGCGAAAATGGTTCAATAAGCTATCCAAATTGCAGAAAATGATCTTCCTCTTGGGCGCGTTGTTCGCCCTCGGATTGAGCATTATTTTGATTTTACTTATTTCATCTCGCCCAATCCGTCCCGTTGTAACACCCTCGGATGTCTTTCCGGACTCGATTATTCCAATTCCCATCTTGGTCATTCTTCCAGATAGCCTCTCATTCGAGTTGGGAGTGGGAAAAATAATAAATGGTTCATGGACTCCCCAAGCTGCCGAGTGGCTGGCTGGTACTGAAGTTCCGCGCTGGTTGGCTTTGCCTTGGGATAAGAACTTGGAATCGGCTGTATTAAAGTACGAGATCAATGAGCCGATTCACCTGCAAATGAGCAATACAGATATCCTCGTTTTTCGATTCCAATCCGTGCAGGAAATTTCGGCAGAAGAAATGGGCACCTTTCATGCGAACACAGCGGATTTGTTAATTATTCTGTCAGATCCAAAAGGCTCAACGCGTCTTGTAATCATCGCTGTGCAATGATCGGAAAAAATCCCAATTTTCTATTGCGAAATCACTCGGCACAGTGCCATCACACCACTGTAGATTTGTTTGGATGGTGAAAAAGCAGAGTGGGAATATTTTACGCACTGTGCAAATTAATAAACGCTCGTTCCTCCGAATCCTCAGAAAATTAATCTTCTTTCCAACCCTTATCCTTCTGGTAGGACCATTTCTCGTCATGGTCCCGCCACTGAAGGACAAAGCGCCTGCTGAGCAATTGACCGTCCTCGACAGTCAGTTCAACGAAATGGCTGGATTGACCGTCCATGTCAAAACGATGGGGCAAGCCGAGCCGGTCTTTGTGCTTTTGGACGGATTTGGGGCCAGCCATTTTACATGGCATGCTGTTATGAAACCTCTAAGTCAGAACGGTATGGTCATTGTCTGCGCCCGCCAGATCTTCGGTCTCACCGACCGCCCAATTGAACTGGACGGGTGAAAATCCATAAGGCCTACAGGCCATCTTGGAAATTCTGCGCGATTTGCTGGTCCATTTCATTGTCGAGAAAGCAATCCTGGTTGGCGATTGGTCGGGTGGGACGGTTTCGATGCAGTTTGCCCTCCAGCATCCGGAGCGGGGCCAGGCGCTCATCATGGTGGACCCGGCAGTCTACGAAGGCGGAGTCGGACCCTCCTGGCTGCGCCCGTTCTACAAGGTGCCGCAGATCAACCATCTTGGCCCTTTGATCGTCCGCTCTATTTAGAGTCGCGGAATCGACCTCATCAAAACGGCCAGGTACGACTCGTCGAAGATCACACCGGATACCATGACCGGCTATACAACACCGCTCAAGATCGAATACTGGGACCGCGCCCTGTGGTATTTCACTGCCGCCAGCCAGCCATCTGACCTTCCCGAACGCTTGAGCGGGTTTGCCCTGCCAATGCTGGTCATCACTGGCGACCCGGATATGATCGTCCCAACCGCAGACTCGGGCCGGTTTGAAGGTACACTGCCGAACGCCAGGCTGGTAATCATACCGCAGGCGGGTTACGTACCCCACGAAGAATACACCGACCGGTTCATAAAGGAGGTGGAAGAGTCTCTCCGTCAAACATGGAATGTCGAACGTTAGACAGGTGATATTCAACAGAAAAGGAGATCACGATGTCAAAAGTTGCGTTGGATACCCTCGCGCCAGATTTCGACCTGGTCGATTTTACCAGTATACGTGTACGGTTATCATATTTGCGTGGCAGGAATGTTTTACTCCTATTCAACCGTGGTTTCAGGTGACCGTTCTGCCGAGCGCACATGGCGCGGTTGTGCCAGGACAATGAAGAGTTTGAAAAAAGGCAGACGACAATCCTGGTCATCGGTCCTGAGAACGCTCAGGTCTTTGCCCGTTATTTTGGGGAAAATTCCCTTCCCTTCACCGGCGTGCCGGACCCTACTCACAGCGTGTTGAAATCCTACGGACAAGAGATCAAGCTTTTCAAATTTGGGCGCATGCCTGTCATTGACCGTGCTAATATGTACCGGTCATAGCCGCCCGTATGTGTACCATGCATGATCGCCTGAATAAGTACCGGTGATAGCCGCCTGAATGTGTACCACCTTGGAGTATGGCACAATGCTTC
>Ga0315273_10007415_pt1 | contig 13740 bp, 16 predicted proteins | sample YL17G02_0_MG_FD_205753 | JGI IMG/M metagenome (GOLD analysis project Ga0315273, IMG submission 205753) | Sediment microbial communities from Yellowstone Lake, YNP, Wyoming, USA - YL17G02_0 | ecosystem: Environmental > Aquatic > Freshwater > Lake > Sediment | place: USA: Wyoming | collected... | reverse complement strand
AGACTCATATCCACAGGACAGATTAACCAGATACGCTCTCTGGTAGTCCAGTTCCACACCTTCATCCCACAATTCGGAGAAAAGTATCTCGCCATCAGCAAGACCCTAACATCAACCCATACACTCACATGGAGACAAGCATTCGTCTGGGAGAAATGGGACCTTCGGCCATCCTCTTGACATTCAAACCGGAAGGCGTACAAAGGTGTGGTGCGCATGTTCCGTCCCAGAACCCGCCTCAGCAGGCAAGAACTGGATGCACTCCGGGACCTGACATCCGCACTCAAGCAGCCAAGGAACACATCAGGGAAGGTCGGAGACGAACGCGGGTCCCAATCCCCGGGCACCATGCCTACCATGGAACGGCACCATGCCGCAGGGGTGAACACCGGCACGACCAGCCGCAAGGCCGCCGGCAACCCGTAGGGTGGAACAGGAAGACTCTCGGCACCCTCGAACCTGAGTCGTTACCTTGTCGATCATACTCCTCGGAAGACTGTAGGATAGCCATGTCACAGCATCAACAGGCCTAATGACCCGCTGACCTGCCATGGATCCAACCTCCCCATGTCCCACACGTCGAACCTGTGCCTCATAGCATGGACTCATCGTGGCATGGGAAAGTGGAGAGAGGGAAGACCATCACCGACGTCCATGTCACCCACACGCTACGATCAACGTCCGATAAGAACTATTATGTCAACCTGCGAGGGAGAATTCATCCAATGGCGCGGGTATCGGGTCGATAAATCATGAAGGATCGACCGGGACTAGGACTTACCTTCCCCCTCCAGAATTTCCCAATTTCGGTTTCTCCTGCCGAGTTTGCTTCCGGATGGCGCAACAGGCCGTTGGTCGACATGTCGGTGGACGAGATAGAGGTCTTATTCCGTGAATTCTTGCTTCTGGTGAGGCTGGACACGGAGCCGCAGTAATTTTCATCCCGCCTATTGACATTGCGGTGCATGTGCGTACAAGTCTGTTCGCATGGGCGAACCTTCCGAAGTAGACAGTCGTTTTCCTCCGAAGCCAGATGCGCGTTTAGACGCGGAGTATATGCGTTTGAAGACGCTTGCCGATGAGTTGATGGCGGCGGGGGAGCCGAGGAAGGTGTTCGGGAAGCCGCTGATGTCGGCGTGTCGGAGGAAGGCGCAGCTCAATCGGGAGTGGCGGAGGTCGCTGCCGAAGATCGAGCGGGTGGCGCAGCAGAAGCCGGACACGGCCGGCGGGGTCGATCCGATGGACTCGGAGCATGTGGACCGGACGATCTTTCTGGTCTCCGAGTGGGCTCCCACGGGCGTGAAGATGTTGATGCGGCTTGCCGAGGGGGTGCCGTGTACCTGTTGCGATGACTGCAGCGTGTCCCGACCGGATCTCAAGGCGATTGTTGCGTTGACGTCGATCCTCCAGGATGCGATCAAGCTTCGGATTGCGCAGATCGACGCGAAGCGGATGCGGAAAGAGGTGAAGGAGACGGTGCAGATCGGTTGGGCGGAAGAGGGGGACTTGAGCTGATGGGCCGGATATGCATCAAGCCGCCGAAGCTGTGGCCGCATCAGGCGGAATTTGTGAGCCATCCCTCGCGGTTCACGGTCTGCAAGTCGGCGACCAAGTGCGGGAAGACGACGGCGGCGGCCTGGTGGCTGGCGCGGGAGGCCGCGAAGAGCCCCGGCGGGATGTTCTGGTGGGTGGGGCCGACGAACGACGTCGGCTTGCTTGGCTACAAGCAGGTGATCCACTTGCTGGCGCCGGTGATCGTGAAGAAGTCGGAGCGGCCGTGGAAATGCCGGCTGGCGAACGGGGCGGCGATACTGCTAAAGACGGCCCAGGAGCCGGACTATCTGCGCGGCGCGGGCGTTCTAGGGATGGTTCTGGACGAGGCCGGAACGCCGGCGTTTGACCCCGCCTGGGCGGAGATCTCGACCACTATCGCCGCGACCCGTGGCCGGCTAAAGATCATCGGCAATCCCGGTGACGCCGGGTCGTTCATGGACAACGCGGAGCGGTGGGGGATGGACCCGGACATGCCGGATTGGGACTTCCGCCGCTGGAAGTTCCTCGACCGACCCACGGCCACGCTCCAGGATTTCAACGAGGCGAAGATCATGCTCGGCGGGGACGACTCTCCGGAGTTCCGGCGGTATTACCTCGGCGAGACTATCCACGGTGCCGGGTCGTTCTTCTACAACCTGGACGCGGTGTCAACCGCCGCGGTCGAAGCGCCGATCCCCGGGCGGCACTACCTCATCGGGGTCGACCCGTGCATCTCCAGCGACTATTTCGTGGCGTCGGTATGGGATGTGGTGGCCCGTCGGCAGGTCTACTACTCCCGCTACAAGGGCACTCCGAGCGAACAGCAGGAAGAGGAGATCGACCGGATCGCGCGGCTGTATAACGACGCCGGGATCGTGATCGAGGAGAACGGCCCTGGCGGGCCGATGTGCCGGAACCTGATGATCCGCGGCCGCACCGTGTACCCGTTCTCGACCAACATGTCAAGCAAGCCGAAGATCCTGATGGACTACCGGAGCGACATCGCCCACGGGACGGTCACGCTCCTGTCCGATCAGTATCAGAAGCACGAGCACGTCGCCTACCAGATGCGCACCACCAAGATCGGCACGACCAAGTTCGGCAACCCGCACGGCGGACATGACGACATGGTCATGGCGAACGCGATCGCCAACAACGGCTTGAAGCGTGCGGTCAACCTGGAGGTTGTATGGGCGTAATCGAACGCGCCCGTGAGGCGCTGCGGGTGTTTCTGGCGCCGACAGCGGAGACCGAGAAGACGGCTTCCGGAGGCACCCAGGCTTGGGGGACGGTGTTCGCCGCCGGATTCGACAGTCTCATCCCGTTCATGGGCGGCGCGAAACTATTGCAGCCGTATTCGCAGCATCCGACCATCTACGCCGCCGTCTCGGCCATCTCCCAGGGAATCTCTGCTTTGCCGCTGGAGATGTTCCCGGACTCTGACGCAAAGCGCGAGTCGCCGATCGGGGATTCCATCGTCAAGGCCCTGCTGGATGTTCCCGGACCCGACATGGACGGTCCGCAGCTCATCGAGGGCACGATCGGATTTATGGAGCTGTACGGCGAGGCGTTCTGGTTCCTGGACGGTCTGGCGCGGCGCACGGGGAACGGGCCGCAGTTCCCGACCTCAATCACCCTGTGGGACCCTAAAGACGTGCGCGCCGTTGTCAAGGCCGGCCGGGTGGCGTTCTGGGAGTTCCAGACTGGGGCCGATGTGCTGCGGGTCGGCGCGGACGCCGTGATTCAGTTCAAGCATTTCAACCCCTATGATGCCATCCGCGGTCTCGCCCCAATGTCCGCCGCCATGCTACCGGCACAGGGCGGATATAAGGCCCTCGCCTATCAAGACGCCTTCTTTGAGAACTCCTGCATCCTCGGGGGCCTGGTGACGGCCAAGGAGGGCGCCATCATCCAGCCGGAAGCCATGATCCGGCTCCGGGACGAATTGGAGGCGCGCCATTCCGGGGCGTCGAGGCGCGGCCGGCTTGGAGTAATCAACGCTCCGGTGGATTACACCGAGATCGGCATGAGTCAGAAGGACATGGACTTCCCGACCTGGCTGGATGCTTCGTCCGCCTTCATCCTCATGGTCTTCAAGGTGCCGCCCTCCGTCGCCGGCTTGCAGAAGGATGCGAACTATTCCGCCTCCGTGCAGCAGGCGAAGCAGTTCTGGTTCAATCATCTCCCGCTGGCGCACTACCTCGAGCGCCGCATCAAGCAACGCCTCTGCAAGCCGTTCGGGATCGCCGAGACGCCGTACTTCAAGACCGAGTCGATCAAGGCCATGACTGAGGAGCAGAAGGCGGTCTCCGATATCGCCCGGAACCTATGGAACATGGGCGTCAGCTTCCGGGACATCAACGAACGCATGGAACTTGGGTTCCCGGCGGATGATACGGCGGCGGATACCCGCTGGGTGGTGTCGAGCATGGTGAACGCCGACCTGCAGGCGACCGTCGATCCGGCGAAGGCCACCGGAAGCCCTGCCCCGGCGCAGCCGCAGAATCAGCCCGGCGACATGCCGACCCAGATGGAGCCCGACGCCGGCAAGGGCCTGTCTGTTGGAATGAATGCGCAGAGCCGCGAGATTGCCCGGGGCATGAACTGGCGCACGCTCATCAGCCGTGTGCGTGACGAGGAGATGGCCTTCGAGAGGCGCGTCCGCGACCATTTCTTCTCCCTAAAGGGCGAAGTCCTGCTCAAGCTGCGCGGCCGGAAAGAGGCCAAGTTCACCGACATCAACGTCGAGGTGTTGATGTTCGATGAGGCCAAGGCCGAAGACGACTTGAAGAAGCGCACCACGCCGCTTTACAAGTCGGCGCTCCAGAAGGGCGCCGAGTCGGTCGCGGCCGAGCTGGGGATGACGATCGACTTCAACTTTCTGTCCCCCGAGGTCGTCAAGTTCCTCGCCGAGAAGATGTTCGAGATCGCCGACCTGATCGACGGCCCGCTCCGGGACCGCCTGCGCGCCAGTCTCCAGGAAGGAATCGACAAGGGCGAGTCGATCGAGAAGATCGCCGATCGTGTCGAGGAGGTCTTCGGCGTCGAGCGGTCCCGCGCCCGAAGAATCGCCCGGACGGAAGTCGCCGAGGCGTTCAACGGCGGGCGATACGCCACCATGAAAGAGGCCGGCGTCGAGCGCTTGGAGTGGCTGTCCGCCAGAGATGAACGCGTGCGTGACTCCCATGTCGAGGTGGACGGGGAGATCGTCATGCTCGGGGACAAATTCAGCAACGGGCTTTTGTACCCGACCGATAAAGACGGCCCAGCCGAAGAGATCGTCAACTGCCGGTGTGTCTTTCTAGCGGTTGCGTAAGGAGAAGACATGAAGATGGAATTTGTCGAGCCAGAGCCAGTCCCAGATCCGCAGCCCGAAGAGACACCACAGGAAGTCCCCGCCTCTGGTGAATCCGTCGGCCCCGTCCGGAAATTCTACGTTGCCGAGATGAAGGCCTTGAAGAACGGCGACGTCGAAGCCTATGTCTCGACCGAGGCCGTCGACCGCGTCGGTGATGTCATCAAGGCGAAGGGCTGGGAGCTGGGGAACTACAAGAAGACCGGCGCGCCCGTGCTTTTCAGCCACGACTACTCGCAGCCGCCGATCGGGAACGCTGTCGAGATGGAGATTCAGCGGAAGGGACTGTGGTCGGTAACGCGGTTCCACGAAAAGACCCAGATGAGCCGCGACCTGGCGATGCTGGCGCGGGAAGGCTATATGAAGTCCTGGTCGGTGGGCTTCAACCCGACCGAGCAGCCGGAGATGCGCAAGGACGACAAGGGGAACTTCCTCGGCTACATCTTCAACAAGCAAGAGCTTCTCGAATACTCACTCGTCGCGGTGCCGGCGAATCCCGAGGCGGTGTCCAAGGCGATTCACCTGTCACAGCGCGGACTCATTTCGCACCAAATGGCTTCCATCATCGCGGGTCCTTCGCCTGTGGCGGAATGGGACGGCGGGTTCGGTGGGAAGGAACAAGCCCTGCGAGCCAAGCAGGCGGAAGAACAGCACGACGCGAAGATCGCGGCCAATTATTTTCTGAAAGGATACTTCAATGGCAAAACTAGATGACGTGCAGGAACAGATCGACAAGGGCTTCAAGGGCCTGGAAGCGCAGCAGCAGAAGTCACAGCAGGCGATTGACTCGGAGTTCGAGGTTTTGAAGCGCCGGATTTCCGGCGTCGAGGGGATCAGCGGCGAGCTAAAGCAGACAAAGGAGTGGATCACCGACGTCGAATCGAAGATCAACACGGCCCGAACGCATGGCCCTGAGAGCGACAATCTCAAGGGCGCCATTCCTGCCGAGTATCGCCGGCACATCGAGATTGCCACCCGTCACGGCTATGCCGATCCGGTCAACCGGACGGCGCTGTGCCTCTGGTGGCACTTTCAATTCATGGCCCGCAAGGCATTGCGCGAGGTGACCGGCAAAACTGCGCCGGAATACATGCGCATGGCCGAGGATCTGGAGAAGGGCTGGGGCTACGATCCGGCGCAGAAGGCCCTTCTTGGTGACGCATTGGCCGGCGGCGGAAGCATCATCGCCACTCCGGTCGAAGCCGAGCTGATGAGACTGATTCAGGACAATACGGTCGTGCGGCCTCTCGCCACTAAGATCGTAATGAACAGCCTGACGCTCTCCATCCCGGTCGAGAATGCCAACGTCTCCGCCTTCATCGTGGCCGAGAATGCGACCGTCACCGACGCGCTCCCGGCAACGGCTTTCGCCAGCCGCGTCATGACGGCAAGAAAGTTCGGCGGCATGGCGACGGTTACGAACGAGAATCTCCAGGACAACATCATCGGCTTGAACAATTACCTGTTCAATTCGATCGCCGAGCAGATCGGCCGCCTGGAGGATACCGGAGCGCTTGAAGGTGGCATCATCAGCGTGCAGAACTTCTCCGGGGTCAAGTACGCAGCCGGAGTCAACAACTACACCTGTGCAATAACCACCGGAACCGGAGGCAGCGTCCCGAATTATAACGATCTGGTCTCGATCATCTATGCCGGATTGCAGGCCGGAACGCGGACCGGGTCGCAGTTCTTTATGAATCCGGTGGTCTTCAAGAACATCGTCGGCCTCACAGACACTACCGGCCAGCCGGTGTTCTCGTTCGGTAGCGTTCCCAACGCAATCCCCCACTTCGTGGGCGGATATCCGGTGCATCTCGTGTCGTCCCTGTCCACTCAGTGGACAAACGGCAGCGCCGGGTCGTCTGCTGGCGGAATGTATTTTGGCCCGGCGTCGAAAATCATCTACGGTGATTCGACCGGGATGAACTTCGATATCGACCCGTACTTCTTCTTCGACACCGTCAAGACCCGCATCCGCGTCTTGAAGCGCACCGGGATTATCGTTCCCGTAGGCGGCTACTTCACCGTCGGCAACGGCGCGCGGATGGTCTGAGTTTCCCTGGCGCCCTCGGAGTGTCACATCTCCGGGGGCGCCTTCGGAGGCCACATGGTCATCAGCATCATCCAGGACGTGACCGTTACAGAAAAGAACGGCCAGCAGAAGGTATGCCGCGCCGGCGATACCGCGTCGGTATTCCACGCGCTCGGCCGCCGTCTCATCTATTCCAACCATGCCCGGTGGATCGGGGCAGAAGATAACGATCCGTTCTGGGAGCCGGCCCCGTTCCTGCGGGCGTCTGTTCCCCGAAAGGACACGATGATCCGCAAGGCGCTCAATAAGGGGGCAGCATGACCGTCCGAGGCTTGTCGACTGCGGTTGGAGGGCAGTTCCAGTTCGACCTGGTCCCTCTCGGGACATTTACTACAGCAGGGGTCAGCTCCACTCAATGCGATGCTGGCGGATATGCGTCCCTGACGGCCGTTGTCACCCATGTCACCGGAACCGGGACGCAGTTTCGCGTCTGGCTCCAGGGCAGTTATGACGGCGGAACGAGCTGGTTCGGAGTGCCGATGATGAACGTCGCCAGGACCGACGTTGCCGCGCTGGGGCTCAATGAGACCAATACGGTCATCACCTCGACGTTCGTGCATTCCATCATCAACCAAGCGAATCCGTTTACGGCCACAACCGTGTTTGTCTCGGCCTTGAACTCGCCTCCGCCGCTCGTGCGGGCGGCATGGAACATCAACGGGACGACGCCGTCTCAAACCTTTAGCATCACCTGTCTGTTGTCAATGATGTCAGCCTCTTAGGGAGGACTCTGTGGATCAGGATGCGCCAGTAATCGGGAACGAAGCGGACTACACCGGCCGGGATGGCATGGACGACCAGACGCGGGACTTCCTCAAGAGTAAGACCGGCGTCATGATCGCCATTCCGAACATCGGGGGGACGATCAACACCCCGCTGGCCCTTTGGCTCATGGGGCTCTCTTACAGGACGATTGACCCGGAGTGCCGCTACTTCTTCAAGGTCCATCTGCCGATCGGGTTGGTGCCGGTGGAATACGCCAGGAACGAATGCGTCCGCGAGTTCCTGCGCGATCCCTATTACAAGAAGCTGTGGTTCGTCGACGCCGACATGGTGCCGCCGGGGAATTATCTCGACATGCTGGACTTTGAAAAAGAAGACATGGTCTCGGGGATGACCTACATCTGGAGTGGCGGAACGATTGACGCGAAGGGCGTCTACATCCCTCCGAAGATGAAGATCAACGCCTTCGATTACCGCCCCGGATACGAGGATTTCTTGAGCAAGATCCCGCCCGCCGATAACAGCAGTTTTTATTGCGATGCAGCCGGCGCCGCCTGCATGACCATCGGGAGAAAACTGCTAGAGGAGATGGCCGAACCGTGGTTCCGAACGATCCGAGACCCCTATGGGGCCGGCATCCGTGGCGAGGATCTGGACTTCTGCAAGCGGGCGAAGGAAAACTTCGGGACGAAGGTTCTCTACATGCCAAAGGTCCAGTTCGGGCACATGAAATATATGGACCTTTGTGAAGTTACGAAATACGGGTTGGTCTCCATGCGGAACGTCATCAATCAGATCAAGAAGGCAGATCCAACCAAGATCGCCGCGCTTCTCCCGGATATCACATTCCAGGGGGAGAACCAGGCAGAACAGGAATCCAGCGTTCCGCGGACTCTCAAGGTCATTCAAGGGGGTGCCGTATGAGCAAGACACGGTTCGATATTCTGGCCTCTGCGGCACAGACCGCAACCGGACAAGGCGGCGCGATCTCCGTCTCGGGAATCAAGAATCTGGCGCTGGCGGTTGATATCACCTGCCAGACCGGGACATTAACCGGCGTCTATCTCCAGGGTTCCAGCGATGGAGGAACGACCTGGTTTGACTTGCTTGCCACAACCTCCTGCTGGTTGACCAGCGGGGCCGGAGTCGGCACTACCGGGGGCCCCACGAAGGTCCTGGCGGGGAATCTCCTGACCGGCAACGTGGCGAAGGTCTGGGCGAATTATCAAATCATCGGAGACTACGTCCGCGCGGCCTGGGGGATCTCCGGGGCTGCTCCATGGGTAACCATCGGCGTCAAGGGTATCGGAGAGAACTGATGCTCGCCTCGATTGACAATCTCAAGGAATACCTCGGAGCGGAGGGCAACGACAAGGATGACGTCCTGCTCACGCGCCTGATGAATTCCGCGACGGCGGCGATCGAGAGCTACTGCGGCCGAACATTCGCATCGGCAACATACACCGAGTATCAGGACGGGACCGGCAGGAATGTCCTCAACCTGGCCCAGTTCCCGATCATCTCCATCACCAGCATCACCGAGGGCGGCGGTGGGACGCTGACGAGCGGGGACGATCCCTACGCCTCGCCGACCCCGGACGTGATCACCTACAAGGAGCAGGGGCAGCTCATCCGGCCATGGATCGTATGGCTCCCCTACCACCGCTACTACAAGATCGTGTATGTCGCCGGGTACGCCACCATCCCGGCGGACCTCGTGCAAGCCTGCGTCGAGCTGGGTGCCTTAATGCTCCGTGGCAAGGAGCACACCGGCATCAGCCAGAAGACCAGCGCGACGCAATCGACCAACTACATCGACAAGCTGTCGGAATTCAGCCGGAACACCCTGGACGGGTACGCGGACGTCATTCTCGGGCGGGCGAACTGATGGAGGGCGTCCGCATCTTCATCGCCAACGGGCCGGAGATCAAGGCCCGGCTGGGGGCGGTTCCGCTGCGTCTCAATCGGGCCATGCAGGCTGCGATGCAGAAGTCGGTCGACGTCGTACAGCGCCGGATCGCGATGAACCTTACCGGACAGGTCCTGCACGTCCAGACCGGGCACCTACGCCGGAGCTTCCTCCAGCCGGCCAACATCAGCGCGGACGGATCGATGGCGCAGTTCGGATCGAATGTCGAGTACGCCCGAATCCATGAGTACGGCGGGACCACGCGCCCGCATGAGATTTGGGCCAAGCGGACAAAGTATCTGCGTTTCGGAGCGCCGCCCTACGTCTTCCGGAAGATGGTGAACCACCCCGGCTCCGTCATGCCGCCCCGCCCGTATGCGCGACCGGCACTGCGGGCGTCCACCGAAGACATCCGCGAGATATTCCGCGCCGGCTTGGCGGCTGAATTGGCGAAGACATGAGCGGGCCACGGGAAGCCGTCTTTGCGGCCATCACGTCGGCACTGGAGGGCATCAGCCTTGCGTCAGGTTATCAGGTGGATGTTGACAAGGTATACCGCGTGGACGTTGTGCCGGACGAGGTGCCGTCCGAATTCCGCAACGCCCTCATGGTGCTGGAATCATTCACCCCGGAGACCTGGGACTACCTAGACAGCGGTGCCTCTGGCGGCCAGCTCTGCCGCACGACGATCACCATCGCCGGCATTGCGCGCCAGGGCACCACCGACTTGAAGTCGAGCGACCGGCACACCGCCGTGAACGCGCTCATCGAAAGCACGGCGAAGGCACTGATGCTCGACCCGAAGTTCGGGACGGCCTGCAAGGAAAGCAAGCTCGCCGGCCCGGTGGCCTTCGTGGACACCGACAAGGGCGAGGCGCTGTTCAATATGACGCTGCATGTGATCTATGCGTTCAACTGGAGTGCTCTCTAAGGAGGCTTCACCATGGCCGGCACAACTGCAAACGTACTCGTGGGGGGGGCCTCCAAGGTTGAAGTCGCAGCCTACCTGGCCTCCAAGGTAGTCTCGCTGACCTACACCGACATCGGGTACACGATGGGCGGCGTGACACTCGACCCGAAGATCGAACTCTACAACGTCGAGATCGACCAGGCGCTCGGCATTCTCGCCGCCATTCCGAAGAAGCGCGACTTTGCCGTCAAGTTCCGGTTTGCCGAAGTCAACATGGAGAACATCAATGTTCTGTGGAACTCGCCAACGGTCGTCATCACGACAGCGGCGACCACTGCGACGTTCTCCCTGATGGCATCCGCGGGCGAACAATACGTCCAGATGCGGTTGACCGGGAAGGGAACACGTGGAGCCGGGACGCGGACGTGCATCTTCTGGCGCGTCGTGCCGAAGGATCTCGGGACCATCCTGTTCAAGAAGGATGACATTCAGGGGCCAGAGGTAACCTGGCAGGTCTGCGAAGATACGAGCGGGGCCAATACGACGGCCACCTACGGCACGATCGTAGACACCTAATCCATGAGCCGAGCCGTCTCGACGGTGACGCTTTTTCGCCTGATGCCGCCGTTCCGCAAGCGGGTCAGGCTGGAGCGGATCACCGTCCAGGGCTTCCTCGACTTGCTCGGCATTTGGGTTGCCCGGGTGAACATGGAACGGCAGGCCGGCCACGAGATCACCGAGCAGCGCATCCTGACCATGAATGCCCGCGTCCAGTTCGTCCAGTCGGCGGACCTATTTACCCCCGACCTCCCCGGGGAGTGGTTCGCCGGCTGGGCGTCCGACCGTAACAACCAGCGAATGCTCCGGGCGTTGGCCCTCAATCACAACTGGGGCCGCATCTTCACCTGCCTGGACCTCACCGGGCAGAAGCGGAAGGGGCCCGGGCTCATGGGGGACGTCATGGCGGTGTCGCGCATCACCGGCGCCTCTCCATGGGAGATCCTCAACTGGCCGATGGAGGACTTCATCGAGCGAACGGAGATGCTGGCACGCGCGATTGAGTCGGAGCAGCGACACGAAGACCCGACGCTTGACCCGAATTGCGATGCGACTCCGGCATCCGAACTCGGGATACCCGGCATGGAGATAATCCACTGATGGCCGGCTTCGCCACGGAAGATCCCAAGCTGCAGTTAATGATCCAGGCCCAGCTAGACGGGCAGGGGTTCAAGGACGCCCAGGCGGGGATCGCCGGCCTGGAGACTTCTGCGGCTGCCGCTACCCCGGCCATCGAGGGGACGGAGGTCGCCGTCTCCGGCCTGAGCGCGGCCATTATTCCGTTGACGCTTGGGATCGCCGTCATCCTGCCGCTGCTAATCCAGTGGCTGAAAAGCACTACCGACTTGACCGAGGGCCAGAAGGAACTCGCCAAGGCCATCGAGACGGAATACAAGTTCCTCGCCCCGTTCATCGACAAGCTGAAAGGCGTCAACGCTGAGTTCGACAAAATGGCCGGCGAGGCGCAGAAGCGGCTCCTGAGAAAGCAGATCGAGGATATCAATCTCGCGGGAGATGAAGTCCTGCGGCTGACGGATTTGCTGGAGACCATGCGCAAGGATGACGCCTTCGCTGAGCAGTTCGGGAGCCTCGGGTTCCCCGCCGAAGAAATCCGCAAGGTCGCCGATGCTCTGGACGAAATGAAGACGCATCAGACGCTTCTCATCGAGGCGCAGCACAAAGGATTGACGGAACAAGCATTCCTTGCCGAGGCAACCAAAGGGGCCACCGCCGCCATCAAACATCAGGGCGACGTCGAAGGTGATGTAACCGCCGACTATCAGCGCAACATAAACATCCGTTCCAAGTTGGCCGATAAGAAGGAAAGGGAAGACCGGAAGCGGGCCGCAGACTTTGCCACGATGCAGGACAAAGAAGTCCTGGCGATGGACAAGGCAGAGAAGCTGGAGCGCGCCATCCTGCTCAAGAAGGGCATCAACGAAAAGCAACTCGATGAAGGTAGGCGCGCGCGATCTCAGGCAGATTTGGAGATGCGAGCCGCAACAAACGCAGCGACCATCGGCTACATCGGGCAGACCGCATCCGCGCTGTCCGAAGCCTTCGGACACAACAAGGCGCTCGCCATCGCCGGCGCCATCGCTGATACATGGGCTGGGGCCGCGGCCGCTCTCGGCCCCAAGGGTCCACCATGGCCGGCGAACATTGCCGCCGCTGCTTCTATCGCGGCCGCTGGCCTGGCAATGGTTATAAATATCAAGAAGGCGGAACCCGGCTTCGACGATCCCATGTCCGACATGATCGCCAGCAAGCTTGGCAGGAAGTCGGCGGCTGATTTCGTGCGATTGTTCGGGTCTGGGTTTCATTCCGGGTTGACGGGGATGAATGGTGGCGGGGGTACGACGAACAACACGACGATCAACCGAGGCATGTCGATTCAGTCGATGCACATGAGCGGCATTCTGGCAGGGACGGAAAAGCAGATGCTGGTGAAGCTGAATCGCCAACTGACGACGGTTGCCGCGCGCCATGAGGCGAGGACCACGATAGGCCGATGAGCAGCGACCCGAACGACTTCCGAGTCGAGATCATAAAGAGCCGGCCGCAGGGCATCGTCTCGCCGACGCTTGGGAGTCCCGTGTCCGGAGACGTGCTGGACGTGACGAAGTACGTTATCCGGGATTCCGTCGGCTCGGTGAATCGCGCCACCGACCGCGACCTGCTCTCGTTCAAGACCGGCGACATGACGATGGCGTTCAAGAATGGCGACGGGTACTTCGATGACCTGTTCGCCTTCTTCGGGGCGACGGATACCTGGGGATGTCGTGTCTATCGGCGTGGGGTGGCGCAGTTCTATGGGTGCCTGATTGGGCTCGGGAGCATCACATTCGACCGGAAGATCAAGACCTGCGAGGTGACGGTGTACGGCTTGACGAAGCTGCTCGACATGACGGCGGCGGATACGGTCAAGCGGACGATTGCGGACACGACGGTGACGACTGCAACGCTGGGTGCGTCAACCCTGACGGTGGCCTCGACTTCCGGACTCCTGAGCGGCGACACTCTGCACCTGACGAACCACGCGAACGCGGAAGATGTGACGGTGAAGCAGGTCACGAGCGCAACCGTTGTCAGCCTGGAGGCGGCACTCGTGCGTACCTACGCCGCCGGTTCCTCGGTGTCCTGCACGACGCCATTCTATC
>Ga0315273_10007413_pt1 | contig 13740 bp, 14 predicted proteins | sample YL17G02_0_MG_FD_205753 | JGI IMG/M metagenome (GOLD analysis project Ga0315273, IMG submission 205753) | Sediment microbial communities from Yellowstone Lake, YNP, Wyoming, USA - YL17G02_0 | ecosystem: Environmental > Aquatic > Freshwater > Lake > Sediment | place: USA: Wyoming | collected... | reverse complement strand
CGCCTTCGGCCCGGAAGGCGAAGGTTTCGTGCGCTGGTGCTTCGCATCGAGCGAGGCGCGGCTGGCCGACGGAGTCGCGCGGTTGGAACGGTTCCTTGCGCGCGGCACCGGGTGACCGCCGGCAACATGCTCGGTTTCGTTCGCGGCCGCCGCATTCTCGTACAGTGCGTAAAATCACGGCTGTGCCCGGGTGGTGAAACTGGTAGACACAGCGGACTTAAAATCCGCGGGCGCCTGACCGCGCCGTGCCGGTTCGATTCCGGCCCTGGGCACCATCGAGCGTGTGTTGTGATCGGTTGAACCCGAAGGAGTTCTTGTCGGGCGCGTCGTCGTCCCCAGGCGAGAATTCCTGGTAGTCGGAATGGCCGCCGAGGTCGCCGGGCGGGCACATGTCCGGCGACCTCGGTTTCGCTCAGGCGCGCGCGGCGATCTTCGTCGGGAAAGCCGGTCGCTTCGAAGCATTGGCCGCGGATTGCCTGACGAATTCTGCGAAGCTCCCGGCATTCAGCGGACGACTCAGGTAATAGCCCTGGATGTGATCGCAGCCAAGGCGGTCGAGTATCATCGCCTGCTTTTTTGTTTCCACACCTTCGGCCACGACCCGCTTTTGCAATGCGTGCGCCATGGCAATGATCGCTGCGGCAATTGCGTCCGAGCAGTCGTCGTCGTCGAGGTCCGTTACGAATGAGCGGTCGATCTTTACCGTGGCCACCGGAAAGCGTTTCAGATAGGCGAGGGACGAATAGCCGGTGCCAAAGTCATCGAGACCGAACGTAACGCCCATGTCGCTCAGGTCGTCGAGTATGTCAGCCACACCATTGTTCGCATCGATCAGCAGACTCTCGGTGATCTCGAGCTCCAGGCAGTGCGGCGCGATTCCCGTGGTGCGGATGACCGCCGCGACCTTCTCGACGAAACCCTTCTGCTTGAACTGCCGCGGGGAAACGTTCACCGCCAGGCGAGGCAGCACCACCCCCTCGGCCTGCCATGCCCGATATTGCCTGCAGGCCTCGCGCAATACCCATTGGCCGATGGGCTCGATGAGCCCCGTTTCTTCCGCGACCTGGATGAATTCCGCCGGCAATCGCGGCTCACGGCCGGGGCAATCCCAGCGCAACAGGGCTTCCGCGCCGGAAACGCGGCCGCTGCGCAAATCGAGTTGCGGCTGATACGCGAGGCTGAACTCGTTGCGGTCGATGGCCCGGCGTAGCTCGCGTTCGAGGCTCAGGCGGGCGAGCGCCGCGACGTTCATGCGCTCCTCGAAGTATACGTAACGGCCGCGCCCGCCCTCCTTCGCCCGGTACATCGCCGTGTCCGCGTTGCGCAGCAGGGCCTCCGCAGACGTGCCGTCTGCCGGGTAGAGCGCGATGCCGATACTCGCACTCAGAAAATGTTCGTTGCCGGAAACAACAAAGGGCGCGGCCATCGCCGCGATGACGTTCTCCGCGACGGACTCCGCGTCCCACTCGGCCCGAATCTGCGACAGGACGATAACAAACTCGTCACCGCCGAGGCGTGTCACAGTGTCAGTTTCGCGAACGCATTGCTTCAGACGCTCCGCCATCTGCTGCAGCACCTCGTCGCCCACCGCATGGCCGAGGCTGTCGTTGATGCTCTTGAAATTGTCCAGGTCGATGAAAAGCAGAGCGAACTGCTGCATTTCGCGTTGTGCCTGCGCGAGCCGGCGGACGAGTTGATCCTTCAAATAGAGCCGGTTCGGAAGCGCCGTCAATGCATCGTAGTTGGCTTGGTAACAGAGCTGCTCGTCTTTCGCAGCGGTGGCGAAGGCGACGCCGACGCGATCGCCAAGATTCCGCGCGCGTCCGAGTTCCTCGTCAGTCAGGACCGCGATACCGTGAAAGCCCAGAACGACAGTGCCGACAAGGGCCTCGTGCCAGATAATCGGCAAGACGAGCATTGATGCAGCCCCGAGCTTCGCGATTGGAGCCAGATACGGGTATGTGGCTTGTTCCCGCTCGAGCCAGAGGCCATCCGGATGGGCGAGCAGCGCGGTCGTCTCTTCGATCGCGCAGGCACCTCGCTCGAGTTGGAGTTCGCTACCGTTGCGTTGATCGCGCGTGTAGATGCGCACCATGGTCGGAGCACTGCGGTCGACAATCGCGATACTGACGTAGTCGGCAGGAACGATGTCGCGCATGCGCATGACAACAGTCTCGATGACCCGGTCGAGGTCGAACCGCGAAAGGATCGCGTGGTCGATGTCGGCAAGTGTCAGCAACGCTTTGAACTGACTGCCCAAACGCGATGCCATCGAGTTGAACGATCTCGCGAGCTCGCCGAACTCGTCATCGCCGGAGGCGTCCACACGGGTCGAAAAATCCTGATCCCCCGCGCGACGTGTGCCGTCGATGAGCTTTTCGAGCGGCCCCAGCGTGCGGCGCACCTGCGTGACACTCAACAGCACCACGACCAGGATCGCCAGCGCCGTCACCGGAACGAAAATGGACTTGAACGCCATGATTGGCGCGAAGGCGTCTTTCTCGAGCTTGGTCGCGACGACGGTCCAACCGTAAATACCGAACTGGGGCTTGAGGAACAAATCGCGGTAATCGGCGAGATGTTTCTCGCCGGCAAACTCGAACGATAGGCGTCCCGACGCCGACTCGCGCATGATCGCGGCGAGGTTCATTACGGCGGCGGCTCCCGCTTCGTCGGAGCAGAACAACAACTTTCCCGTTTCGTCTACCACACAGAGACCGGTCATTGCCGGCAACGACGTTGCTTCACCCCAAAGATAGGTGGAGTCCATTTCGGCCACGACGCGTGCGTCCCCCGGGCGCGCCGGATCGACCGCACGATTGAGGAAAACCCTCGCCTCGCCGCGCGAGTCGGGTGCGCTCGCGAGAGCAAGGCCGCCGCGCCGCAATTGATCGATTTGCGCGCCGTCCAAATCGGGTATGGCGGTCAGTTCGCCGAAGATTGGCAAGACACGGCGGGAGCTGTCGACGACGCCGATCGCCTTGAATTGGCGTTGCAGTCGCTGCCGATGTTCTCCCGCGGGCGCGGCATCGATACCGATGCGCGCCGCGATCTCGTGTGTCCGCTGCTCGGCGGCCAACAACCGGTCGTAAAGCGACGCGGCATATCCTTCGCTCGTCTGCGCCAGTCGGATATGACTCTGCTCAACCAGGTGTTTCTGTACCTGGCCGAGCGACAACACCGCGAATGCCACGATTGGAACCAGCGCCGACAGGACAAAGAACGAAACAATGCGCCGGGCGATCTTGCTGCGGAGAAACGTTCCTTCGATCGTCACGGGTCGTAATCGGACGCGAGCCCAACGAATCCGCCATCGTTGGCGCGAATGATGTCGTCGCGGCTTGACTTGGCCGTCAGCGGGGGCACGCTCGCTCCGTCTTTGCCGTTGCTCCACAGGTCAAAGTCGGAGTTGATTGGGACGATGTTCTTGTCTTTGCGAAAACTGCCTACCCCCTTAGCGTCCGAGTGGTTGACGTAATTGTAGGGTTTTCCCCACGGATCGAGCATTGTGTCCTTACCAATCTTCGCCAGATCGACCGGAAAGTGGCGGTAGTCGAGCTTGAACTCCGCGATCGATGCGGAGATCGCCGTGATGTCGGTAACAGCGCGGAAGATATTGACGCGATTGCGATATCCGTCGTACATGCTCGTGGCCAGCGTGACCAGGACGCCGATTATTGTGACGACGAGCATCAGTTCGACGAGCGTAAAGCCGAAATTCGGTTTCGGAGGTCTTGGAGTACTTGGAGCACTTGGCGATGCGAGCGACAGCCGCCCTCCTCGCGACCTGGCGGGATCGGCGCAAAACTCAACGGGACGCGACGGCTCCATATCGGCCCTAGCCGAGGGTTCGAGGATGGAACGAAACGGGACAATGGGCTCGCACGCCGCATGGAAAGCAAGACCCGTGCCGCCAAACTCAGACGCTAAGCCCGGGCGAAAGCAATGGGCGTCCTGGATACGCGGGTGGCTACTGCGCGTCGCAGCGCACGGCACCGGCCAGTACGCTACAGGCTAACGGTGAACGGTGGAAGGGACCCGAAATCCAGCGATGCGGCCAGTCCTAATTTCGGCGATCCGCCAGGTTCCAGGCCGACCGATCGTCGGAGTGCAATTCGGCGTAGAAGCCCCTGAGCTTCGTGAGTTCCTGCGCGACGTCGGGGGGAAATCCCGTGCGGTCACCGCGGCGATCGACAACCAGGGACTCCAGATAATCCTCGCAGCGGGCGACGCGCCGCCAGACATCGGCAATGCTGTTCGCTATTCGCGGAAACCGTCGCGCGAGCACCAGCGGACGCACCTCTTCCGGCAGGCCGGCCATCCATGTCAGCGTCGTGCCCAGGAGAACGCTGTTCTTCTGGTAGGTCCGATGGCCGGTCCAGGAAGGCTCGCCGGCCTTTCCAGGCTGACCCTCGAGCTCGCGCCCGGCGTCGGCGATGGAGACCTTTTCGAACTCGAAAGACTTCATGGACAAACTCCTGTTGTCCCGCGTGTGCGGACACCGGTCCGCCCATGAAGTCCCACCAAGCAATCGACGTGCCTGAATTCCGTGTTGCCATCCCGCCGGCGATCGACGTCTGCCTGAACTAACTGTAGGCCACGTCGCTGCCGGCGACCCCGTCGCCGGGAGCCGAGGCGCCCGGCCACGAAAACGCCGGCAGGTCGCCTGCGATCAGCGCTTCGCTCCCGTCATCCGGGCAAAGTCGTTCATCACCTTCTGCATCGACTCGAACGTGGAGCCGCCCGACGACATCACGCCCTGCATCGCCTGCACGATGTTCTGCATCTTCGTCATGTCCGGCATCATCGCCATCGCCGCCTTCGCCTGCTTGACACCGGGCACGCCTGCCATCTGGTCTTCCATCAGCGTGAACAGCCGTTTCTGGATCTCGACGACCAGTTCGAACATCTGGCCCCAGTAGGCCATCGACCTTTCGACCGCTTCCTGCGTCACGCTCTGGCCGGCGGCCATCAGCGACGGCACGTCGCCCGCTTCCGCCGCGCGGCGCGCCGCCTTCTTCTGCATCGTTCGCGCCGTTTCCTCACCCTCGAACTGCAATCTGCGCATCTTGGCGGTGCTTTCGATCGCCGCGTCGATCACGTCGAGCGCGAGCCGCGCATTCGCGCGATAGAGTTCGAACGCCTGCTCGGGTGTCAGCGTTTTCGCGTACTCGGCGAGTTTTGCGGCGTCCGGCATCGCGAACATGTCGGCGGCCTTCGACGTGGATCTTGCGGTTGTTTTCGCCTTTTTCGCAGCCGGTTTTTGCGGGGCTGCGGACTTGGCCGCGGACTTCGGCTTGGATTTGGTTGCCATGTTCAAGACTCCTTTGGTGCTGCGGTGGTGGGACAGCGAACGGATTGCCATGCGAATCGACGGCACAGCCGGGTTCTCGCTGCGCATGGCGGCTCGGATGGACGCCTGGGCGGCCTGGAAAGACGCGAACTGTTCATTCCACGCTCTCAGAGGCCCTGCGTCAACACGGCCGCCCCGGCGATCGTGCCGGCGCGCAAACGTGCGAGCGCTTCGTTGGCGCGCGCGAGCGGGAATGGCTCGACGCGCACGGTCAAAGGAATCGTCGCGGCAAGGTCGAGAAACTCGACGCCGTCGCGCCGCGTGAGGTTCGCGACCGAGCGCAGGCTGCGCTCGCCCCACAACAGCCGGTAGGGCATTGCCGGGACGTCGCTCATGTGGATGCCGGCGCAGACCACGGTGCCGCCGCGCGCCGTCGCAGCGAGCGCGGCGGGGATCAAGGCGCCCGCCGGCGCGAAGATCAGCGCGGCATCGAGCGCGGCCGGTGGCGTCTCGTCGCTTCCGCCCGCCCAATGCACACCGACGTTCCGCGCGAACGCCTGCGCGTCGCGGTCGCCGGAACGCGTGAAGGCGTACACCGTCCGTCCCTGCGCGAGCGCGATCTGGGCCACGAGATGCGCGGCCGCGCCGAAGCCGTAGAGCCCCAGCGTGCGCGCGTCTCCGGCCATCCTGTAGGCGCGGTAGCCGATCAGCCCGGCGCAAAGCAGCGGTGCGGCGTGCATGTCGTCGTAACCGTCCGGCAACGGGAAGACGTAGCACGCGTCGGCGATCGCATATTCCGCATAGCCGCCGTCCTGCTGACAGCCGGTGAAGCGGGCGTCCGCGCACAGGTTCTCGCGTCCGGACGTGCAATAACCGCAACGCCCGCAGGTGTAGCCGAGCCATGGCACGCCAACTCGCGTTCCGATCACCGACTCATCGACTCCCGGTCCATGCGCGGCGATCACGCCGACAATCTCGTGGCCCGGAATCACCGGTATCCTTGCGGCCGGCAGCTCGCCATCGACGAGATGCAGGTCGGTGCGGCAGACGCCGCAGGCGCGCACGGCGATCAGCAACTCCCCCGGCCCGGGTTCGGGACGCGGCAACGTGCGCAACGCGAGCGGGTGCCCCGCGCGTTCGCATACCATTGCCTGCATCGTCGCCGTCACAGGGTCGCCCCGCGCGGAATAATGTTCGATGCTAGCAGTGCAGCATGGCCTCGGGTTGATCGCGGTCAACGCGGAGCCGGATGTCCGCGCGGCAGGCGGGGGTTGACGCCTGCAAGCGACCGTCTATAATCCCGATAACCGTATATCCATACGGCTAACGAAAGAGGTCCCACGGTGAAGAATCCGTTCGGCAACGTGTTCGCGATCATCGGGAATCCTCACTTCGATCCGAGGGGCGTCGAGTGATGGCCTCCGTGTCGCCGCTTCCGCTCACCGTCCGCCAGCAGAAGGTCCTCGACTGGATCCGCCGGCACCTCGAGTCCACGGGCATGCCGCCCACGCGCGCCGAAATCGCCGCGGGCCTGGGCTTCAGCACCGCAAGCTCGGCGGAAGACCACCTGCGCGCGCTCGCCCGAAAAGGCGCGCTCCTGCTCACGCCCGGCGCATCGCGCGGACTGCGGTTGAAGGAGATGCCGGAGCTCCCGGGCACGGGCCTGCCGCTGGTGGGGCGCATCGCCGCGGGCAACCCGATTCTCGCAGCCGAGCACATCGAGGCGCACGTGCGGCTCGATCCCGCGCTGTTCGCCCCGCGCGCCGACTACCTGTTGCGCGTGCGCGGCCAGAGCATGAAGGACGCCGGCATCCTCGATGGCGATCTCCTCGCCGTGCACCGCACCGCCGACGCCCGCTCGGGGCAGATCATCGTCGCGCGGCTCTCCGGACGGGGAGGCGACGAGGTCACGGTCAAGCGCCTGAAGCGCCGCGGCGGCCAGCTCTTGCTCGTCGCCGAGAACCCGGATTTCGCGCCGATCGTCGTCGATCCGAAAAAGGCCGCGTTCGCGATCGAGGGCGTGGCCGTCGGGCTCGTGCGCAGCGGCAAGGGTTGGTGAGCGCGATGCAGATCGATCGTGCGCGCGCTGAAATACCGGCGCTGCTTTGGAAACCGGCGCGGTGATCGTGCCCTGCCGTGTCTCCATCTCCCTGTTTTGCCCGCGCTCGTTCCCCAACAACCCATCGCTGCCCAGGAGTACCGCATGACGACGCCCAAGGTATTGTGGAAGGCCGACGAGATCCGCGAACGCGAACGCGCTTTCACGCAGCGGCTCAATCCCGACTCGTTGTTCACCGGGACCGGGCTGTCACGATTGGCCGGGATGCAGCGGGCGCACGTGTCGATTGCGCGCATCGCGCCCGGCCGCGATTCGTTCGCCTATCACGCCCACATGCTCGAAGAGGAATGGGTTTATGTCCTGTCGGGCCGCGGCATCGCCGAAATCGACGGGGTCGAGCATGAGGTCGGACCCGGCGATTTCATGGGCTTTCCGACGCCGTCGGTGCCGCATCTGCTCAAGAACCGCTCGCCCGAAGATCTCGTCTGCCTGATGGGCGGCGAGGACAAGCCGGTGGACGTGCTCGATTACCCGCACCTGGGCAAGCGCTATGTGCTGATCGGCACGCCGACGGGCACCGAATTTTATGAGCTCGGCAATCCGATCAAGCCGTTCAGCCCCGTAGCAGACAAATAGCATCGGTCCGACCTTCCAAAATGGTGAACGAACCCGCTCGAGCCGTGCTCCTGCCTGCGGAGCGAATCGTGCAGGCGATACGCATCTTGCGGGGACAGAAGGTCCTCCTCGATGCGGACCTCGCACTGCTCTATGGTGTGGAGACGCGACGACTGAACGAGCAGGTACGGCGCAATCGCGAGCGCTTTCCCGCTGATTTCATGTTTCAGCTCACCGCCAATGAATTTGCCGACTTGAAGTCGCAATTTGCGACATCAAGCTGGGGTGGCCGGCGCAAACTTCCCTATGCCTTCACCGAGCATGGCACCATCATGGCCGCCACCGTGCTCAACTCCGTGCGCGCCCTCGAGATGAGCATCTACATCGTGCGCGTCTTCGTGCAACTGCGCGAGCTCCTCGCGTCGAACAAGGAGCTGACCGCCAAACTCGACGAGCTGGAACACCGGGTCGGAGCCCACGACCGAGTGATCGTGGACCTGGTCAACGCCATCCGCGAACTCATGCAGGCACCGGAACCGGAAGCACGGCCGATCGGCTTCGTCACCCCGGTCAAATAGCAGCCACGAGGAGAAACGATGTACACGCTCTATGGCAAGAAGGGCTCGGGCTCGGCATCGGCGCAAGCCGCGCTGGGAATCATCGGCGCGCCCTGCCGCATCGTCGAGACGGCGTCGTGGGAGCGGAACGACGCGTTCGCCGAACTCCTGAAGCTGAACCCGCTCGGGCAGATCCCGACGCTCGTGCTGCCCGATGGCAGCGTGCTCACCGAAAGCGCGGCGATCCTCATCCATCTCGGCAGCGCGCACCCGGACAGCGGACTCCTGCCGCGTGACGGCTCGGCGCGGGCGCAGGCGATCCGCGGGCTCGTGTTCATCGCGGCGAACTGCTACGCCGCGATCAGCGTCATCGATTTCCCCGAGCGCTGGTGCGAGGACGCCGACGAAGCGACGCTGCAGCGCATCCGCGCCGGCACGCGGGCACGCCTGCACCGGCACTGGGAAATGTTCGCCGACCTCTTTCCGGCGCGCTCGTATCTCGGCGGGAATGAGATCGGCGCACTCGATCTGCTCGCTGCCGTCGTGTCGAAATGGTCGGGGTCGCGACCGCATCTGCAGCAGGCGCGCCCGGCGTTTTATGAAACCCTGCTGCACATCGAGGCGCATCCGAAGGTGGCCCCGGTGTTCGCGCAGCACTGGCCGGCCGCTTAGAGCTTGTCCGCGCCGCTTATCCACCACAATCGTTGAAGGAGGCAGCATCATGGCCGTAAAACCGATTCCCGAGGGTTACCACAGCGTCACTCCGTATCTCATTCTCGACGACGCCACGCGCGCCATCGAGTTCTACAAAAAAGCCCTGGGCGCCGTCGAGTTGATGCGCATGCCCGCTCCCGGCGGCAAGATCGGGCACGCCGAGATCAGGATCGGCGATTCACCGATCATGCTCGCCGACGAATCACCGGAGATGGGCGCGCGTAGCGCTCGTACGATCGGCGGCTCGCCGATTTCGCTGATGGTCTACGTCGAGGACGTCGACGCACGCGTTGCGCAGGCCGTTGCCGCGGGCGCGAAGCTCACGCGGCCGGTCGCGAACCAGTTCTACGGCGACCGCACCGGCGGCGTCGACGATCCGTTCGGCTACCACTGGTACCTTGCCACCCACGTCGAAGACGTCCCGCCGGACGAGCTCGCCAAGCGCGCGGCGAAGGCGATGGGGGGATGACCGGCTGAAGCCGGCCCCACGAGAACCAGCTCATCGAGAACCAGCGCCGTGGCAATGGCTCGTGGGTCGGGCTTCAGCCTGACTCATCGAGAACCAGCGCCGCGGCAATGGCTCGTGGGTCGGGCTTCAGCCTGACTCATCGAGAACCAGCGCCGTGGCAATGGCTCGTGGGTCGGGCTTCAGCCTGACTCATCCGAACAATCTCCATCTTCGATGAATCCTGCCCTCGCTGTCGTGCTGTCGAACCCTGCCATCTGGCGCGGCGGCGACTGCGCGCCCGAGCCTGCCGCGCTGTCGTCGGGCTTTCCCGCGCTCGATGCGGTGCTGCCCGGCCGCGGCTGGCCGGGAGGCGCATTGACCGAGATCGTGCTCGAGCGCGAAGGCATCGGCGAGATCCGCCTCACGCTGCCGGCGCTCGCGCGGTTGCAGGCGCAGGGCCGCGACGTCGTCTGGATTGCACCGCCGCATGTGCCGTACGCGCCGGCGCTGGCCAGCGCGGGACTCGACCTCGCGCAGCTTCTCGTCGTCCGCTGCAAAAGTCCTGCGGATCAGCTATGGGCGTACGAGCAGGCGCTGCGCGCGCCCGAGTGCGGCGCCGCGTTCGCGTGGCTCGGCCAGCACGACGACCGCATCATGCGGAGGCTCGCAGTCGCCGCGCGCGAGGGCCGCACGTGGGGCGTGCTGTGGCGGCGCCCCGGCCAACGCGCTGTCACCGCCATCGCGTCGCTGCGGTTGGCGCTTGCGCCGCACGAGGGCCGGCTCGCGGTGCATGTGTTGAAGCGCCGCGGCGGGGATCTCGCGCAGCCGGTGTTCATCGACGTGGACGCCGGCATCCACGACCAACCGCCGCTCCTCGATCCGCGCACGAGCGCAGGCCATGCCTTCGCACTGCGCACAGCGCAACCGACGTCGCGAAACGCAGGAAATTGATCCCATGCCTCTCTCCCCTCTCGCCCACCACTTCTTCACGATGGCCTGCAACAACGCGTGGGCGAATCATCGCCTGCTCAATGCGTGCAGCCGGCTGTCGCAGGCCGATTTCGTCGCGCCGCGGACCAGCTTTTTCCCCTCGCTCAAGGCAACGCTCAACCACAACCTCACCGTCGATTGGTACTACGTCGATGCGCTGGAGCGGGCCTTTCACCGCGAGCCGCCCAATCGCGACGTCGATCGCTTCTTCGATCCGGAAGAGCCGTTCGCAGCGTGCGCGGAACTCGCGGCGGAGCAGCAGGCCGTCGATCGCCGTCTCGTCGCTCTGTGCGCCACGGCGACCGATGACGTGCTCGCTGCCCCGGTGCCGGTGATGCGGCGCGCTGGCATTGCGCACGAGAACGCGACGCGCCTGCTCGCGCATCTGTTTCAGCACCAGATCCATCATCGCGGCCAGGCGCACGCCATGCTCGCCGGCACGCCGGTCAAGCCGCCGCAGCTCGACGAATTCTTCTGCGCGAACGAAGCGCACTTGCGCACGGCGGAACTGGCCGAGCTGGGGCTTTCGGAGGCGGCCATCTGGGGGATCGCCGATTCCCGGGTGTCCTGACATGGCCCGCCACGCTCCCACTTGCCGAGTCCCATTTTGGGACTATCGCCGGCAACAGATACCGCCTCGTCGTGTGGATCAATCATGGCTACCGGGTCGTATACGTGCGATTCGTCGGCACCCATGCCCAATACGACCGGATCGATGCGCGTATGAAATTCTCAACCGCACCCGCCCCCTGACGCTGCCCATGATCCGGCGACTGCACGCCCGACTGGGCATCCCCGCCGAATCACTGATCAAGCCTTCCGTCGACCGGAACGCGGCCTGACGTTCCGCCTGGCGGAGTGATCCTGGCCGATGCTCTGGACCTGTCTTCTCCTCCCGTCGCTGCCTCTCGACATTTTCGCGCGGGCGGCCTCGCCCGCTGATGCGGCGAAACCGTTCGCGGTGGCGACCGGCGGACGCACGCCGCGCATCGTCAGCGCGAACGCCGGCGCGCGCAACGCAGGGATTCGCACAGGGCAGCTCGTCTCGGCGTCGCTCGCGCTCTCGCCGGACCTCGTGTTGCGCGACCGTGACCCCGATGCCGAAACCGCGGCGCTCGCCGCCGTTGCGACGTGGGCGACGCAGTTCACGCCGGTCGTTGCTCTCGCGCCACCCGACGCGGTGCTCGTGGAGATCGGCGGCAGCCTGCGGCTCTTCGATGGCCTGCCGAAGCTGACGGCGCTGCTTTCCCGCGGCGTGCGCGATCTCGGTTACGCCATGCGGTCGGCGCTCGCGCCCACGCCCGCCGCCGCGCTGCTGTTCGCGCGTGCGGAAACGGCAAACGGAAACCGCCTTTCCGGAAGCATCGCGGGCAAAACCGGAGCAACCTGCCGACAGGCGCCCGCCTCCGAATTCACCGCCGCGCCGATGACGAATCCGCAGGCATGGTTCGACGCGCTTCTCCCCATGCCGCTCTCGCTGCTGGATGCCGATCCCGCCGTCGTCGCCATGCTCGCCGCCGCGGGCGTCACAACCTTCGGACAGGCGTGCGCGTTGCCGCGCGCTGCGCTGATACGGCGCGTCGGCGCGGACTTCGTCGCCCTCCTCGACCGCGCCCGTGGCCTCGTCCCTGACCCGCGGCTGCCGTTCGTGCCGCCGCCGCGCTACACGGGAAAGATCGACCTGCCGGCGCCCGTGGAAAATGTCGAGGGGCTCGCGTTCGCGGTGAACCGGCTCGTTTTCGAATTGGCGGGATGGCTCACGGGACGCGGGCTCGGCGTTGCCGAAATGTCGCTCGCGCTCGCGCACGAACGTTACGTCGGCATTGCGACCGGCGTGCCCGCCACCACCATCCGCTTCGGGCTCGCCGCGCCGGCGCGCGAACCCGCGCATCTCGTCGCGGTACTGCGCGAGCGGCTTGCACGCGTCGTGCTGCCGGCGGCGGTCGAGGCGATCACGCTCGCGAGCCTGGCGACCGCCACGCTCGCCGGCCGCAATCTCGGATTGCTTCCCGGCGACGATGTGGCTGCGACCGTGCCGCTGCTCGACCGCTTGCGCGCGCGCCTGGGCGAGGACGCAGTGACGCTCGTCGCGTCGCACGCCGAGCACCGGCCGGAACGCGCATGGCGGGATGTGCCCGTGAAAACCGTGGGGCCGGCTTCAGCGAATGCCGTGGGGCCGGCTTCGGCGAATGCCGTGGGGCCGGCTTCGGCGAATGCCGTGGGGCCGGCTTCGGCGAATGCCGTGGGGCCGGCTTCGGCGAATGCCGTGGGGCCGGCTTCAGCCGGCAGCGTACGGCCGTGGCGACATGTCCGGCTGAAGCCGAACCCACGGGCCCAGCAACCGGGACTGCCGCTGCCCGCGGCGCCGCGCCCCGTCTGGCTGCTCGCCGAGCCGGCGCCGCTCGGTCATCTCATCGAGACACGGCCATGGGTGCTGAAAGACGGGCCGGAACGGATCGAGTCCGGCTGGTGGGATGGCGCCGACGTGCGTCGCGATTACTTTGTCGCCGAGAATCCGCGCGGCGAGACAGCGTGGATCTATCGCGACCACCGCTACGGGATCGACGACGGCGAATGGTTCCTGCACGGCTTGTTTGCCTAGCAGGAACCCTCTCCGCGGCCGATCAGGTCGTACCAGGGCCCGCTCAGATTCCCGCGAACCACTGGTAGCCCTGGTCTTCCCAGTAGCCACCCTTTCCGCCGGCGATCTTCTCGAAACTTTCGACGAGCTCGATCCGCATCACGTATTTCGCGTGCTTGTAGCCTAGCTGGCGCTCGACTCGCAACCGGATCGGCGCGCCATTGGCAATCGGCAGCACCGCGTCGTTCATCTCGTAGGCGAGAATCGTCTGCGGGTGGAACGCATCCTCGAGATCGATGCTTTCGTAATACGGGCTGGTGCCATCGTCCTCCATGGGGTCGGCGCAATGGAACATCACAAAACGCGCTTCGGGCTTCGGCCGCGCGGCCTCGAGTACCGCGGCGAGCCGCGCGCCTTTCCACTTCGCAATCGCGCTCCAGCCTTCGACGCAATCGTGCCGCGTGATTTGCGTCCGGCTCGGCA
>Ga0315273_10007412_pt1 | contig 13742 bp, 7 predicted proteins | sample YL17G02_0_MG_FD_205753 | JGI IMG/M metagenome (GOLD analysis project Ga0315273, IMG submission 205753) | Sediment microbial communities from Yellowstone Lake, YNP, Wyoming, USA - YL17G02_0 | ecosystem: Environmental > Aquatic > Freshwater > Lake > Sediment | place: USA: Wyoming | collected... | reverse complement strand
ACCGTGCTGCACGGCCGCGCCGCCGATGGCGTGACCCCGGCATGGCACTGAGAGCACGCCACCTTCGCGTGTCTCGAATGCTGGGTCTCGGAGAGGTCGACGAACATCGAGGTCCTGCGACCGGCGTGCGTCCCGCTGAGGTCGCGGCGGCCGTGGCAGAACATGCAGTCGCGATCGGCCATGCCGCCCGGGTAGTACACGCGACGGACCTTGTGTGGCTGATGACAGTCGACGCATGCCGGCACCTGATTGGGGGACTTCTCCCACATCTGCCCGTTCACGACCTTGGCATGCACCTGCTCGATGCGCGCGTGGCATTTCTGGCAGGTCGCCGCGACATTGGCGCGCGCGATGCTCGAGCGCGGGTCGGTGTGGGGGAGCTGGTCGTGGGCCGTGTGACAGCTGGTGCACACGGCGGTGGTGAGGAGCCCCTTTTTGAACAGGCCCTCGCCGTGGATCGACTCCTGGTAGTTGGTCAGGATCGAGTCCTGCGGGATGTGATAGTAGGACTGCACCGGTGACCCCTCGCGATGACACCGGTTGCACAGCAGGGGGATGTTCGCCGTGTAGGTGGCCGACTTCGGATCCTTCGGACTGACCACGTCGTGGGTGCCGTGGCAGCTCTTGCACGTGGGCGCCATCTTCTCGCCCTTGGCCTCGGCCTGGCCGTGAAGGCTCTCGGCGTGCTGACGGGCCTCGAGCGCATGGCACTTGCCGCAGTCCACCTTGCGGAGCTTCTCCTGGTGCGGGAAGTCGCCGTTCTGGAGCTCGTCGTGGCACTTCGCGCATTCGACGCTCGCGTGCGGCCCCGCGTGCAATCCAGCGCCATTGAAGTTGGGTGCCTCGTCCCGACCGAGCCTGGTGGAGGGCGGCCCCGGCTGATGGCACATGGTGCAGTCGTCGGAGCCGGGAAGCGTGGAGAGCCTGGCGACGGGAGCGGAGTGGGCCCACGTGGCGGCGGCGGCGATCCCGACCGCGGCGAGCAGCGCGATGGCCGCGATGCGCGATCCGCGCGGCCCGCGTCCCGTGCCGGATCGGGGCGCTTCCACGCCCACTCCACCGGACGCCTGGTGCCGCACTCGCTCCATCGTGGGGGTCGCTCCCTCGGCCGATCGTGATTCCGGACGGCGTCGGTCGCCGTCGCCGTCCGCCGTCGGACGGTCCGGGTCCGGTGGGTTGTTGAGCAAACGAGAGGCCGGGACGAAACACCCTGCTCGATGCAGCCCTGCAAGCGGATGCGCCACTCCCACGGAGCCGGTCCCCGGTATTCACCCGTCCAGGCCTGTCACCCTGACAGGCTGGGTGGCAGGCTGACAGTCGAGCGGGCCCTGGGCGAGGCATGCGATCGCCCGTTCTCCCGGCAAATCCAGCGGTTAGGCAGGCCTGGCCCGCGCTCGTCCGTGGTCCGACAGTTGCGAACCTGAACGGACGCGCATGCCGTGCCGGACGGCTCCACTCGCCGGGTGATAGTTCTCGACGCACGGCGCGCGGCGGGAGGGGTCGGGATGCTTCGCCTGTGTGGTCATGGATGGAACCGCGCCGTCCGAGTCATCGGCTTCGGCGGCCTCATCGGTCTGTCGATGCTCGTCACCGCGTCCGCGCACGCGGCGCCCACCAATGACGAGTGCCTCATGTGTCACCAGGAGGGGTCGCTGGGACGCTCGGTCGGGCGCTCCGGGTCGCTCTCGGTGGATGCCCACGGCTTCGGTGCGTCGGTCCACTCCAAGCTGGCATGCGTCGATTGTCACCGCGCCGCCCGCGATTCGCGGCATGCCCCCAAGCTCCCGCCGGTGTCGTGCACCGGGTGTCATCTCAAGCAGCGCGACCTGGTGAGCGCTGGCACGCACGGCCGCATCGGGGCGAGCGTCGAGGCCTCGTGCCGGAGCTGCCACGGCACCCACGACGTGGCGAAGGCGAAGGGCACCGGACGCACCATGTGCCTGCGCTGCCACGAGCGCGAGAGCGCGGACTACCAGACCAGCGTGCATGGCGTGGCGCTCGCCAACGGCGACCCCGACGCCTCGACCTGCCAGGACTGTCATGGGAGCGCGCACGCCCTGCTCGGCCACACCGATTCGCTCTCGACGGTGAGTACCGGGCGTCTGGCGCAGACCTGTGCGCGATGTCACGCGGATCGCGCGCTGATGGCGAAGCGGAAGATCACCATCCCCGAGGCCGTCCAGCTGTTCCAGAACAGCGTGCATGGCCGCTCCGGGAAAGCCAAGGCGGCGCATTGCAACGATTGCCACGAGAGCCACCGGCTCAAGCGCGCCAATGATCCGGCCTCGTCGATCTATCGCAGCAACATCCCGGGCACCTGCGGCAAGTGCCACTCCAAGGAGGCCGGAGCGTATCGCACCGGAATCCATGGCACGGCGCTGCGTCGCGGCGTGACCGCTTCGCCGGTGTGCACCGATTGCCACGGCGAGCATCTGATCCGCGGGCCGAACGAGATGGATTCACCGGTGGCGTCGGCCCACATCAGCGAGACCTGTTCGCGATGCCACGAGGCCACCGGGATCCGAGAGACGTATGGGTTGCCGGCCGGACGGCTCTCCACCTACCGCGACAGTTTCCATGGCCTCGCCGCCCGCGGCGGCTCACCCGTCGTGGCGAACTGCGCCAGCTGTCATGGCTACCACGACATCCTGCCCTCGACCGATGCGCGCTCGATGGTCTCGCCGCAGCGGCTGGGCACCACCTGCGGGAGCTGCCATCCCGGGGCCGGCACCAAGTACCGGATGGGGCCGGTGCACGTCGCGATGGCCACCACGACCCAGCCGATCCTTTACTGGGCGCGTCTCATCTACCTGTGGCTCATCGCCGGCACCATCGGCTTCATGACGCTCCACAACGGTCTCGACTTCGGGCGCAAGATCGCCCGCCACCTGCAGGAGCAGCTGGGTCGTGTGCAGGGACATCCGCACGAGGTCCGGCAGTGGTTCGAGCGCATGACGGTGCTCGAACGCATCCAGCACGTGCTGCTCGCGACGAGCTTCTTCACGCTGGTCTATACCGGCTTCGCACTCAAGTTCCCGGAAGCGTGGCCATTCGCATGGCTCGCGCGTCTCGAGGTGGGATATTCGTGGCGCGGGATCATCCACCGCATCGCCGCGATCGTCATGGTGGCGGTGTCGCTCTACCACGTCGCCTACCTCGTCACGCGCCGTGGCCGCCAGCTGCTGGTCGATCTGTTCCCGCGCCCGAAGGACGCCATCGACCTGATCCAGCAGATGCTCTACCTGGCCGGGCTGCGCTCGCAGCCGGCGCGCTTCGAACGCTTCGGCTACATCGAAAAGGCCGAGTACTGGGCGTTGATCTGGGGCACGATCGTGATGACCGTGACCGGCGGAGTGCTGTGGTTCGAGAACTCGTCGCTGCGCGAGCTGCCGAAATGGGCGCTCGACCTCGCCACCCTGGTCCATTACTACGAGGCGTGGCTGGCGTTCCTGGCGATCGTGGTGTGGCACCTCTACATGAACATCGTGAACCCGGACGTCTACCCGATGAACTGGACCTGGCTGACGGGCCGGATCAGCGACCACCAGTTGCAGCACGAGCACTTCCTGCAGTGGAAGCGCGAGGTCGCCGACGTCGAGTCGGCCGCGGCCGCCGCGGAGACCGCCGCCGAACCACCGGCCCACACGACGGCTCCCGCGCCCGGGGGGCCTCCGGCACGGTGACAGGCTCGGGTGGGCGACCGCCGGTGCACGGCAGACCCGCGCCCAGCGGTCCACCGGGACACCGGGCCCCGCGATGCCGGCAGGATCATCTCGGGTGAGGCGACCGTCAGGCGGGTCAGGCCGGCTCTTGGGCGGGGGACCGGCGCCGGGAGGCCGCGGCGCTCAGTCGTGGCACTCGGTGCACTTCGACCTCGGCGGGTGCACGTCGCCCGAGCGGAGGTCGTGGCAGGAGATGCACTCCAGACCCACCTCCGAATGCCCCTTGTGCGAGAACTCGCCCCGGAAGCTCGGGAAGGTGCGCGCGGTGATGTCGCCGTGACACTTGCCGCACAGCGCGGCGCTGGCGCTCGAGACGTTCTTGTGGTGGCACGAGGTGCAACCCGAGGCCCCGAACTTCACGACCTCGGTCTTCGGTCGCTGGTCGTGGGGACGGTGGCACTGCTCGCACCCGATCTGCGCGAACACGACGTGCGGTCCATGGGGGAAGCGGAGCTCCCCGAACCGGCCGGACTGGCCCTCGATGCCGATGTGACACGACGCGCATTTTCCGGCCGCCAGGCCGAGCGACTTCCACGGCCGCGGCAGCGCCGACAGGCCCCTGGCCTTGCGTGCGGTGTTCATCTGCTCGTGCGCCTTGTCGAGCAGCATGTAGGCGTAGTTGACGTTGTGGACGCCGCGCCCGCGCTCGACCAGCGAGTAGTTGTGACGTGCGTCCTCCCACGCGGGCGGCGCTTCGAGCCCCATCGCGCCCACCGTGGATTCCATCTGGCGGCGCAACGCGTCGGTACGCTCGTCCACACCCGATCTCCACTGCTCGTAGATACTCTCGTAGGATGGCCCGTGGCACGACATGCACGACACGGCGCCCGCCTTCTGGGAATGGGGACCCATGGGCTCCATCGCCGCGGTTCGGGTGACGGTGGCCGCGAATTCCGGGTTGTGACAGCCCTGGCAGGTCACGCCGGTCTCGAACATGATGCTCGGCGTACGCGGCACGCCGCGACCGCCCAGTCCCGAGTAGAGGTCCTGCTGCGGCGAATGCCCCGAGCCGTGACACGACACGCATGCGTTGGCGGCATCCGATGCGGAAGCGGCGGCATGACTCGGCAGTCGGCCGTGCTCGATCTGCGAATGACAGTTCTGGCAGTCGACCTTGTGCTTGGTGACGTGCCAGGTGTGGAGGTAGTCCTTGTCGTTGAACCGGGCCAGCCGCTCGGGCTGGTTGTGGCAGGAGAGACAGCGCTCGCGCGCCACGTCACCGGCGCCGCGCACCACGCCGGCATGACACGATTCGCAGTTCATGTCGAGGCGCGCCACCACGTCGTGGTCGAACGCCACGCCCTCGTTGCTCGTGACGCGATCGGGCACCTGGTGGCAGCGCTTGCATTGACCCAGCCCCCGGTTCACGCCCTGGTTCTTGAAATGACACAGCGCGCAGGTCGAGGAAGTCACCGTCAGGTGGGTTCCCTGCACGATCTGTGAGTGACAGGACGTGCAGCGCAGACGCAGTCCGCGGCGTGTCTCGGAGAGATGCGGCGTGTGATCGAACAGGACGCCGTGGTAGTTGACCTTCCCCTCGAGGAGGCGCCGCTCGTGGCACTTGAGACAGGCGGCGTCGTCGACCTCGGCCCACGGCTTGGTGCCGTAGGTGCCGGTGAGGTACTTGGCCACCATGGACATCGCCTCGAACTTCTTCCGCGCCTCGGCGCCGATACCGGGGGAGATGTGGCACTCGACGCAGGCGATGCGGTTGTGACTCGAGTGTTTCCACGACTGGTAGTACGGCTTCATGATGTGACAGGTGCTGCCGCAGAACGTCGGCGTGGAGGAGATCTGGACGAAAACCAGCAGCGCCACCACGCCGAAGCCGAACAAGATGCCGACCGTGGAACCCACCACACGTGTGCGCAGCGGCGGGGGCACCTTCCGGGCGAGACCGCTGGCCCAGCGGGCGGGGAGCGAGTCCGGGCCGAGACCGGGCAGGCGGGGCATGGGGCTCACCTCGACGGACGGCGGCGATCGCGGATGCGGTACAGGATGCCGGCGGTGACCAGCACGTAGAACCAGAACAGGATCAGCAGCAACTTGGCGGTGCGGATGTTGCCGAGCTTGCCCTGGATCTCGGACTGGATCTCGGTGCCCACCGAATGCGCCCGTAGCGAAAACCCGGACACCACGTCCGGCTGCACGGTATGGGTGGCAGTCATCGCCTCGCGCAGGTAGGTGCGGGCTTCTTCCAGGCGTGCCTTGTAGTCGTCCGTCTGCAGTGGCACCGCGTCGGCCCTCGCGATGAGCGCGTCGGCCTTGTCGAGCTCGTCGTTCGCCCGCTGGTAGTCCGCGAGCAACTCCTGCCCGAGAACCGCCTCCTTGCCGCGGTCATCGTGACAATCGACGCAACTCTTCGCGAGCCGCATCGGCTGCGCCGCCGGGATGGCGTGGTCGCCGTGGCACGACGCGCACTCTGAGACCTTCTGGTCCGCCATCGCGCCGCGATGCCTGCCGGCGTTGAAGTAGCGCCGCTCGGCAGTGTGGCACTTTCCACAGACCTTGTTGACGTCGCCGGTCTGCGGCGGTGCCGCACCGTGCACGCCGTGACAGCTCACGCAGGTCGGCGCGCGCAGGTTGCCCTTGTCAAACAACGCGCGGGCGTGGACGCTGGTGAGGTACTCGCGATAGGTGTCATGGAGCTTGCGGCTCCTCATCAGCGTGCTGTCACCGTGGCACGCGCCGCAGGTCCGCGGGATATTGGTGGGGAACACCTTGCTCGAGGGGTCGCTGGGCGCCAGCACGTCGTGAGGACCGTGGCAGTCCGAGCAGACCGCGACGGCGCGGTCGCCGGCCCGGAGCCGCTTGCCGTGATCCGAGGTCTGGTAGAGCGCGTACTGATCCACCGGCAGGTCGTAGGGGCGCATCTTCTCGACGTCGGAATGGCACCCGCCGCACATCTGGGGGATCGACCCGCGATCCACCTTGCCGGTGAAGCCACGGCCGTGAGCCGCGGCCTTTTCGAGCGTGGTGTCGTCGCCGCCGTGGCAGGACACGCATCGTACGTCCTCGCGCGCGTGCAGGCTGTGCTCGAATGCGGCACGGTCGGCGGGATGGCAGACGCCGCAGCGGCCCGAGGCCCGGGTGACCTGGGTCGCCCGAGTATCGGGCGTGGGGGGGGCGACGGTGCCGGTTTGCGCTCCGGCGCCGACCGCGACGCCGAGCAGCAGCACGGCCAGCAGGCGGGCGGGCAGACGCGGGCGCGAGCTCACCGGCGGTCCAGGAACGCGCCCATCACGCTGAGCGCGAGCCAGATCCCGAATGCCACGGCGCCGGCGATCCTGACCCGCTTCTCGTCGAAGCGGCTGTCGCCGGCTCGCGACCATACCGGGAGCAGCAGGAGCCCCAGCGCCACCGCGAGCATGACGCCGCCGGGGATCCAGCTCGGTCCGGGCACGCGCTGGAATACCGCGTAGGGTGCCAGCATGTACCACGGGGGCCGGGCGCCGGCAGGCGTGGTGTAGGGATCGGCCACGCCGAGGAAGTGGAACGGGGCGAGTGTCGCGAGCGTCACCATCCCCGCGAACAGGAACAAGGCGATGATGAGAAGGTCGATGTAATGCTGCCGGAAGGTGGTCACGTTGCCGCGGGTCTGCTCGAGCGCGGCGCTCAGCCCCACGCGCCGGATCGTGCCGAAGGTGATGTAGAGCCCGATCATGTAGAAGAGCGGCAGCAGCGCGACATGGAGCACATAGAAGCGGATCAGGACATCCTCGTTCATCACGCGCCCGCCGAGCATGAACGACAGCACGGGTCCGACCAGTGGCAGCGACCACATCACCTCGAGACCCCGCTCGGCAGCCCAGTACGACTTCATGTTCCAGGTGAGCAGCCGCCCGGTGAAGTCGAGTTGAAGGATCAGCCACATCAGGCTGACCGCACTGAACCACAGCAATTCGCGCGGGGCGCGATAGAGACCATCCCAGAACAGCCGGATGAGCCGCACGGCCACCACCGCGATCAGGAGATACGCGCCCCAGGTGTGCATCTGGTGGAGGAACCCGCCGGCGGGAAGGTCTCGCACGATGGTGCGGGTGCTTTCGAACGCCGACTCGGGGGACGGGCGGTAGTAATACGCGAGGAGCAGACCGGTGACCGCCTCGAGAGCGAACAGGATCGCGGCGAGCACGCCCAGCACGTGCGGCCAGCGCGCATACGACGTGACGGGCGTGGTATCGATCTCGGCCAGCACGTCCTTGAGCGGACGACGTGTGTCGATCGGGGTGTAGACGAGACCGAAGTGGGAGAGGAACGAGAACAGCTCCGTGACGTTCAGACGCTGCTCGAGCCAGGCGAGCAGGCCACGCGAGGGGGTCTTGGGCGTGTCGTTCATACGCGAACGAACACCTCGCCGGCGCGGACCGACACCGAGTAGCTCGGGAGCGAACGCGGAGGCGGCCCCGACAGCACGTTGCCCGACAGGTCGAAGCGCCCATCGTGACAGGGACACACCAGCGCGCGGCGCTCGCGATCGAACCCGAGGATGCAGCGGACATGCGTGCACACCGCCGACAACGCGACGACCCGCTGGCCATCGAGACGGATCACGTAGAACGGGGTGATCCCGTGACGCATCAGGCGGGCCTCGCCGATCGCCAGTTCGTCGAGCATGCCGACGCGCACCAGTCTCTCCGAGCCGGCTTCCGGGCGCTCGGGTGGACGCAGATAGGCGGCCACCACGCCCGCTCCGCCGAGGGCCCACAGCCCCAGGAAGGCACGATTGAGCCAGGTCAGGAACCCGCGTCGGGTGATCCGCGCTGCGGCTGGTGGATCGAGTCGCGGATCCACACCATCCTCGGTCATCCGGCCTCCTGGACCCACCGTGGTGCGCGACCGGGTGCGGCGCGCGGAACGAACGTCAGTAAAGCGAGTGTCCATGATTTGTGCAACCCGCGTGCCGAGTATCGCTTCGACCGACGATATGGATGTCGCGTGGCGCCGATGACCTATCGAGTCCTCTTCCATCGGGAACGAACCGCCGTGCCGGCGAGGCGGGGCCTCCGCGAGAGAAGCGCCGATCCTCGGTGCCGGAGGCGCTCCGGCCATGTCGATCCCCGGAACCGAGTCATTGAATCATGCCAGCTTGTCAGTCGTCCGCCCGATTTGGCATGAATGATCCTTCGTGAATGACCCGGATCCAGGGCCGTTTCAATCTTCCGATCCCGCCAGCAATCGCGCCGACACCGGATTGATGTCCGCGAGCGCCGCGTCCACCAGCGATCGCATCGCGTGATAGCGCGCGAGCGGCAACCCGTGGCCGTCTTGCGCGGTCAGCACCCGGGTCGCGATCACCCGGTGCCCGGCGTCCAGTGTCGCCTCGATCACCCCGTCGTCGAACCGCGCGTCATGCTCGTCGCGCTCGAGCCGGTACTCGATCCCGTCGAAGCGCGCGCGGATCCGGCGGCCACGTCGCTCGACGAGGATGCCGTCGGCCGGCGCGGCGGCGGTGAAAGCCGTACCGGTGACGAAGAAGCGCGGCTTGACCCGGTATGGACCGCCGGACTCGGGACAGAAGGTGTCGCAGTTGCCGCAGTCGTTGCACGCGTCCGCGAACAGTACCCACTGCGCGTCGCGAGTCAGGACGAACCGCGCCGCCTCGTACTCCGAGCCTCTGGCGCCGGGGCGCAACGTCGGCGCGTCGATATCGAGCGGAGGCACGGCGAGCGAGAAGAACGCGCCGTTCGGACACACGAGCACGCAGTTGTTGCACGAGGCGCAGTCGAAGCGTGCGAGCACCCCCTCGCGCACGGGCCCGGCGCGATGCCGCTCCGCGGCGTAGCGCGCGTCACCCGCCACCGCCGTCGCGTAGCGTTCGAGGTTCACGCGCGCCGCGGTGAGCGGGTCGGCGTCGTCTCCGAGGCCCGCGCGTCGACGGGCGAACGACGTCAGGTCGCGTGCGCCGACGAGCTCCATCTCGCGCTCGAGCGCCTTGAGATAGCGTGGCAGCCGGCGATAGCCCGTGGGGCGCAGCAGGTCGGTGCAGGTGGTCACCGGGGCGAAGCCGCAGGCCACGGTGTCGGCGACGTTGTCGGCGTCGAGCCCGGCGCTGAACGACATGGGAACGTGGCCACCGGTCGCGGTCGCGAACCGATGCGCGAGTGTCATCGCGAGGACGTGGAGCGGGGCGCCCGAGAGATAGGCTCTCTCACCCGGCAGGGTATCGCGGGTGTTGCGCACCACCAGGGTGTTGGTGAACTTGACCCCGAGCCCCCGTCCCAGCCGCGTGGCACGGGCGGCCAGGCGTTCGATCATCGGCACGGCCTGCTCGAATCGCAGGTCGCTGTCGAATGCCCCGCGCTCGAGGCTCACCTCGGCATAGCCGAGGCGGTCGTGGAGCAGGCCGTCCACGGCCTCGAACCCGAGCAGGGTGGGATTGAACTTCACCACCACGTCGAGCGCATGGCGCTCGAACAGGTGTTCGACCATCCGCTCGATCTCCTCCGGCGGACAGCCGTGGAACGTGCTCAGCGTCACGGCGTGGATCACGCGCTCGGGCACCGGCACGTCGGCGGCCGCGGCCAGCGCGCGTGGGAGTGCGGCCCGCCACGCGGCGAGCGCGGCGTGCGAGTCGGTCAGGGTGTCGAGGAAGCGCGCCACCCCGTCCGAGCGCAATCCGGCGAGGTCGTAGCCCACCGAGCCGTCGAACACGGTGTCGCCGCCACCCACGCCACGCGCGCCCAACACGTGTACGAGCACCCAGGCGGTGAGGTATTCCGCGGCCGACTCGGCCAAAGTCAGCTCCTGTGACCATTCGACGTTGTAACCGAGATCGGCCGCGTCGATGCAGGGACGCGGGATCTCGAGCCGGTCATTCACCTGCACGGTCTTGAGTTCGAGCACGCGGGCCCCGGCGAGCCACGCCACCACGAGATTGGGCGCCAGCTGTGTGTGTGGACCCGCCGCAGGGCCGAGCGGGGTGGCGGCACGCCCGCCACCGGCGGCCACCGACAGGTCGAGCCCGGGGTTCGGCTGCCAGAAGGAACGCTTCGGGAGACCGAAGATGCCACGGCCACGTTCGATCTCTGTCAGCAGGCGCGCGAGCAGCACCGCGGGCGGCTGGGGCGTCAGACCGGCCACGGGAACGACTCCATGCGCCGCCACAGCGCGGGGGCGGTCTCGCGTGCACGCGCACGCAACTCGCCGATCTCGGCGGTCAGCAGCCTGCCGTGGTCCACGACGACCTGCCCCTGCACGGTGACCCGCTCGGCCACCCGGCGGCCATCCGGGCCGGCCTTGCGGAACCACACCCGGTCGCCGCCAGCAGCGTCGCCGAAGTGCTGGATCATCATGGCGCCACCCGCGCTCGCGCGGGCCTCCAGGCGCCCGGCGGTGGTCGGGTCGTGGTGCTCCCGGGCGAGCCGGCGCAGCGCGGCCAGCTCCGCGTCGAGATCGGCGGGGAAGCCGTCGGTGCCGAGCGCCACGAGATCGCTGGCGCCGAGGGACGCGGCATAGCCGACGCCGTTGTTCGCATTGGAGCGCGGGTTCTGCACCAGCCACACGCCCGATGCCGCGCACCGCCGCACCTGGGCTTCATCGAGATGCACCCCGTGCGCGGCGATCGAGCCGGGCGCGAGGGCGCCGAGATCGAACAGCCGCTCGAGCGGACCCGCATGACCGCGCCGCCGCGCATCCTCGACGTCGGAGCGGTCCTCGGCGACGTGCACGTGCATCACGGCGCCGAGTTCGGAGCATAGACGGCCAGCCTCGCGGATCGTGTCGTCCGAGACGGTGAACGAGGCGTGCAGCGCCATCACGCCCCGCACCCGCGGACGCCGGTTCGAGAGGATGAATCGCCGGCACTCGCCGAGTCCCGCCTCGGCCTCCTCGCGGCCCCCGTTGCGTTCGGTGGCGCCGTAGCCCAGCAGCGCGCGGATGCCGATCGACTCGCACGCGTCGGCGAGCAGGTCGAGCGAGCCTTCGATCAGGTGCGGGGATTCGTGATGATCGATCAGCCCGGTGGTGCCCGCGAGCAGGGCCTCGGCGGCGTAGAGCCGGGCTCCGGCCACCAGTGTCTCCTCGTCCAGAGCGCGATCCAGCCGCCACCACAGAGCACCGAGGATCCCCGGGAAGTCACGGGGAGGGGGCACCGGTGACGGCAATCCGTACGGAGCCAGCGCGCTGTAGAGATGGGTGTGCGCATCCACCCGGCCGGCCAGGCCGGCGGCGGGATCGGCCGGAGGATGGGGCGCGGGGGCGGCGTTCAACGCCACGTCTCCCGGGGCGCATGGGTGCGGATGCGACCCACGGTGTAAGCACGCGCGGCGGGGGAGTCCTTCATCGGGAGCGTGACGCGTCGCTTGCCGTCGAACGCCTCGAGCGCTCCAGCCACGGCGGCGGCGGTGGGCACCAGGCCGAGCTCGCCGATCCCCTTGGCGCCGAATGGACCCTCGGGCTCGGGCGCCTCGATGAGCATGACCTCCACCGCGGGCATGTCCTTCGCGCGCAGCGCGCCGATCTGATAGAGCGAGGTCACGATCGGCATGCCGTCGACGCATGGCAGTTCCTCGGTGAGCGCGTAGCCCAGGCCCATGTGCACCGCACCCTCGATCTGCCCCGAACAGAACGCCGGGTTCACGGCGCGCCCCACATCGTGCGCGGCCAGCACGCGCTCGACGCGGCCGTTCGCGTCGAGCAGCACCACCTGGGTGGCGTAACCGTAACTGGTGTGCGTCTTCACGCGGCCCGGTGCGCCCAGCGGCGTGGTGTCGTCCACCACCACGTCGGCGGCGAACACCTCGCCGGAGAGCGAAGCCAGTGTCGCGCCCGAGTCGAGCGCGGCCCGCAGCTTGCGAGCGGCGCTCACCACGGCGTTCCCGGCGAACAACGTGGCGCGCGATCCGGTGGTCTGGCCGCACCCGAGCGCGAACGTGGAATCGACCCTGGGCCGAAACACCGCCGCCGGGAGACCGGTCACCTCGGAGGCGAACTGGGTGAGGATGGTGAGCAGGCCCTGCCCCATCTCCGTGTATGCGTTGTAGAGCGAGACGCCGCCATCGGCTTCGACCACCAGTCGCGCCTTGCCCCACTCGACGACACCGTTGCCGAGTCCGCTGTTCTTGAGGCCACACGCGATTCCCACCGCGCGACCCCCGGCGTTCCAGGTCCGCCAGCGGTCACGCACCGCGGCAAGTGTCTGCTTGATGCCGCATGACTTCTCGACCGGCTGGCCGGTGGTGAGCAGGTCACCGATGTCGACCACATTGCGCCAGCGCATCTCCCAGCGGTCGATGCCGCAGCGGGACGCCAGTGCGTCGAGAGCGCCTTCCATCGCGAACGCCGCCTGGGGCACGCCGAAGCCCCGCATCGCGCCACAGGGTGGATTGTTGGTGTAGGCGGCGACCGACTCGATGTCGACGGCGGGCACCCGGTACGGACCGCACGCGTGACCGGCGGCGCGTTCGAGCACCTTCATGCCGACCGAGGCGTAGGCGCCCGAGTCGCCCAGCATCCGCGCGCGCACGGCGGTGAGCCGGCCCCCGGCGTCGCAGCCTGCGGTCAGCTCGATCCGGATCGGGTGCCGCTTGGGGTGCATGCGGACCGATTCCTTGCGGCTCAGCGCGAGCTTCACGGGTCGGCCGGTCACCCACGCCAGCAGCGCGGCATGCCCCTGGACGCTGAGATCCTCCTTGCCGCCGAATCCGCCGCCATTGGGAACCAGCTCGGCGAACACGCGCTCCTCGGGGATACCCAGGATGCGCGCGCAGGCGCGCCGGTCGTCGAAGATCCCCTGGCCCTGCGTCCACAGCCGGAGGCCGCCGTCCCCGGTGGGCTCGGCCAGCGCGCACTCGGGCTCGAGGAACAGATGCTCGACGCGCTGCGTGGTCCATACCCCGCTCGTCACGTGCGCGCTGGCCGCGAGTACCGCCGCGGCGTCTCCCCGGCGGATCACGGAGTGGGAGAGCCGGTTGGGGTGGACGGGATTGACCCGCGGTGCGTCCGGTGCGAGCGAGCCCTCCGCATCCAGCACCGCGGGCAACCGCGCATAACTCACGTCGATGAGCGCGGCGGCCCGGC
>Ga0315273_10007411_pt1 | contig 13742 bp, 10 predicted proteins | sample YL17G02_0_MG_FD_205753 | JGI IMG/M metagenome (GOLD analysis project Ga0315273, IMG submission 205753) | Sediment microbial communities from Yellowstone Lake, YNP, Wyoming, USA - YL17G02_0 | ecosystem: Environmental > Aquatic > Freshwater > Lake > Sediment | place: USA: Wyoming | collected... | reverse complement strand
TCGCTCGAACTTCTTCTTGGCCATGTCGTCTAATCCTCCTGAATATGGAGCCCACACTCGGATTCGAACCGAGGACCCCGTTCTTACCAAGAACGTGCTCTACCGGCTGAGCTATGTGGGCGCCTGAACTTGCGGCTGGCGGCCTTGTACCCCTGTGTCTGGGCCTTGCCGCTCACTTGCAGCCAGCGCTTGACCGGTGGGTCGCTGCGCTTGTCAGCGCCAATGAATTAAGGCTCGCATCCGGCGGACCTTAACGGGGGAGCTTCCTCGCCCCCTTCGGCTTGCGCCTCCGTTTATCGTCTCGCCTCGTATCCTCCCGCTGGTGGGAGAATGGTGGAGGGGGCAGGATTCGAACCTGCGAAGCCGTCAGGCTGCGGTTTTACAGACCGCCGGTTTTAGCCACTCACCCACCCCTCCGCTGCGGACGAGCTTTGGAGCCCGAGGGGGGATTCGAACCCACCAACCTACCGATTACAAATCGGTTGCGCTACCATTGCGCCACTCGGGCACGCCCCCTCTAAGGCGTAACAAAAGTAGGCCCCCGTTAATCGGGGCTTATACTGTACAGTAGTATAGGTGTTGCCCTACGCAAAGTCAATCCTTGCGCTTCCAGGTGGTGCCCTCGCGGGAATCCTCCAGCGTGACGCTCAACTCCGCCAGCCGGGCTCGGACGCGGTCAGCCAGATCGAACTGTTTCGCCTCTCGCAGACCGTCCCGCACCTCTAACAGAAGGTCGATGAAGGGCTCTGCTGCCAGGGTGGACGCATCCTCCGTCTCCTGGAGGGTGAGCCCCAGGACTCCGGCAAGCTCCTGCATTACGGCCTGAGCCTCCTTGATGGCGCGGCTCTCGTCGCGGGCGCGGTTGATCTCCCGCGCTAGATCGAACAGGGCGGCGACCGCCTGGGCGGTGTTGAAGTCCTCCTCCATCGCCTCGATGAAGCGCTGCCGGAAGGGCGTGCCGTCTAGGGGATTGCTCCCGTCCTCCGGTGACGCTGCATGCACTGCCGTCCGCAGCCGCTCCACCCCTCGCTTGGCCGCTGCCAGCGCCTCATCCGTGTAGGTGAGGGGGCTGCGGTAGTAGGAGCTGAGTATGAGGAGGCGAAGGGTATCGGCGCCGTGCTGGGCCAGGGACTCGCTGATCGAGATCAGGTTGCCCAGGGAACGTGTCATCTTCTCCTCAGTATCGCTGAGGCGGGCCAGCCCGTTGTGGACCCAGAAGCGAACGAAGGGCTTCTTGCCCAGGTAGCTTTCCGACTGCGCCTTCTCGTTCTCATGGTGGGGGAATATCAAGTCCTGACCACCGCCGTGAATGTCGATTGTCTCGCCCAGGTAGCGCAGGGACATGACCGAGCATTCGATGTGCCACCCGGGGCGGCCCGGTCCCCAGGGACTATCCCAAGATGGCTCGCCCTCCTTAGATGCCTTCCAGAGCGCAAAGTCCATCGGGTGCTCTTTTCGCTCGTCGATCTCGATCCGCGCCCCCGCCTGCAGGTCGTCCAGGGAGCGTCCGGATAGTTCGCCGTAGTCGTCGTCACTGTTGACCCGGAAGTAGACGTCTCCCTCCACCTCGTAGGCGTGCCCTTTGGCGATCAGTCCCTGGATCATCTCGATCATCCCCGGTATCTCTTCCGTGGCGATGGGGTAGACGTGGGCCCGCTGGATGTTGAGGGCGTCCATGTCTTTGAAGAACTGCTCCCGGTACTGCTCGGCCAGCTTGCCGATGGGTATCCCCAGCGCCTGCGAACGGGTGATGATCTTGTCCTCGATGTCGGTGAAGTTCTGGGCGTGGCGTACCTTGTAGCCCTTGTACTCCAGATAGCGGCGCAGGACGTCGAAGATGACGTAGCTCATAGCGTGGCCCATGTGACAGGGCGCATAGAGGTTGGGCCCGCAGACGTACATTTTCACCGTATCGCCCGCCGGTTCGAATTCCTCTTCCTTTCGCGTGAGTGTGCTGTAGAGCCTCATTCTCCGCTTCCTTCTTCCGACTGCTGCCTTCCCTGATGCTGAGAAGCTATATGCTCCTCCAACTGCTTGACCCTGTCCTCCAACGCCTGGATGCGGTCCCATTCCGGGTCGGGCAGACGGATCATCGTATCGTTTCCGGGGTCGTAGTAAGCTACCACGTGCCCGGGCACGCCGATCACCGTGGCGTTCGCGGGGACGTTTGTGACCACCACGGAGCCCGCCCCGATGCGCGCGTTCTCGCCCACGTGGATAGCGCCGATGACTTGAGCACCGGCCCCCACAACTACGTTATTACCTAAGGTCGGATGCCGTTTCTCTCGTTTGGTGCTGGTACCACCCAGTGTCACGCCCTGGTAGAGATGACAATTATCGCCGATCTCCGACGTCTCGCCAATGACGACGCCCATTCCGTGATCGATGAACAGCCTTTCGCCGATCTTGGCGCCGGGGTGAATCTCGATCCCCGTCAGGAACCTGCTGACGTGAGAGATAAGCCGCGGCAGCAGGGGAACCCTAAGGTTGTAGAGGGTGTGCGCCAAACGGTGAAACTGGCGGGCGTGAAAACCGGGGTAGGCGAGGATGATTTCCAGGTTGCTGACCGCTGCCGGGTCTCGCTCCCGGGCAGCCCGGATGTCTCGTCTTATGCGGCCGATGACCGACACCGTTTCCTACCTCCTTCCCTGCGGGATACTCTCACCTTCGAGCCTGTCGAGCTGTCGGGGTACCCCAGCGGAGTGGGGCACCCCTTCCGACAGACGCAACGGGAGTTCCTGGCCCGAAAGCAGGAAAGGGCCGGGCTCTGTGAGTAGGTCTCTCGGTCGGCTATATCGTGATTCATCGACAATATCTACTTTAGCAGGGTCACAGCCATCGCCGCGACCCCTTCGCCTCTGCCGATCGCCCCCAGGCCTTCGTGGGTCGTCGCCTTCACACTGATGCACGCATCCTCCACCTCCAGGATGGGGGCGATAGTCCGGCGCATCCGGCCTATGTGATCCTGAAGCCGCGGCCGCTCGGCGATGACAGTGACATCCGCGTTCTCGACCGTATGGCCGGCTTCCTTCAGCAAGCGCATCACGTGCCGCAGCAGGTCCTTGCTGTCGGCGCCGGCGTACGCGGGATCGCCGGGAGGGAAGTGCAGACCGATGTCGCCCAGGCCCGCTGCCCCCAAAAGGGCGTCGATTATCGCGTGGAGGACGACGTCGGCGTCGCTGTGGCCGTCGAGCCCCTCCTCCCCCTCGATGAGCACGCCACCTAACATCAGGCGCCGTCCCTTGCCAAAGGGGTGGACATCGTACCCTATGCCGACGCGCATGCCTCTACCCGCGGTGCCATCTTATCAGGATCTGAGCGATGACCATGTCGTCCGGTGTCGTCACTTTGATGTTGTGATACGACCCCATATATGCTTTCACTTGGCGACCGAGACGCTCCACCAGGGTAGCGTCGTCGCTGGCAGGGGGCTGCTTGGCGGCGGCGCGGTGGGCCTCCACCAGCAACTCGTATCGAAACACCTGCGGCGTCTGGACTTGCCACAGCCGTCGCCGGTCGAGGCTCTTCTCGACTAGGCCCTGCTCGCTGACCAGCTTGATCGAATCATGGAGTGGCACGGCGCAGGTCGCGGCGCCCGTAGCGCGCGCGGCCGCCAGCCCTTTGTCGATAAGCTCTCGCGTCACCATGGGACGGGCGCCGTCGTGAACCACCACCCACTCGCAGGGGCCAAGGGCCACCAGTCCCGCTCGCACGGAGTCCTGGCGCTCTTCCCCGCCTGCGCATATCGCTGCCACCTTGTGGAGAAGTGAGTTTTTTATGAGGGTCTGCCCCAGCTTCTCCCGGCCCGGGGCCAGTACCAGAACGATCTTGTGGATAGACGGGCAATGCTGGAAGATCGCCAGCGTGTGCGCCAGCAACGGCCGCCCGCCGAGCGATACCCAGAGCTTGTCGCCACCGCCCATGCGCCGGCTGCGCCCCGCCGCCACGATTATGGCGCCGACGCCGCCTGCCTTCGCAGGAGTCGCAGTCTCGTCGGATGATGCTGTCATTGTGCTAGCCGTTCCCCCTTAGGTTGAGCGAAGATCATTCGCCCCGCTACCGTCTGCAGGACCCGCGTAACGACGATCTCTATCTCATCGTTCAAGTAGCGGCGGCCCCCTTCTACCACTACCATCGTCCCATCGTCCAGAAACCCCACACCCTGCCCGATCTCCTTGCCTTCTTGGATAATCCGGATAGCCATCTCCTCTCCGGGCAGGACGACCGACTTGACGGCGTTCGCCAGTTGGTTGATGTTTAGGACGCGCACCCCCTGTAGCTCGGCCACCCGGTTCAAGTTGAAATCGTTGGTGAGGATGGGACAGCCGTACAGAGATGCCAGTTTCACCAGCTTGCTGTCCACGTCCTGGATGTCATCAAAGTCGGTGTCTGTGATCTCGACAGGGACAGGCGACTCTTTCTGCAGACGGTTAAGGATGTCCAGTCCCCGCCGGCCACGGTTGCGCCGGAGACCGTCCGGCGAATCGGCGATGTGTCGCAACTCATCGAGAACGAAACGCGGCAGGATCAGTGTCCCCGGTGTAAAGCCTGTCTCCGAGATGTCGGCGATCCGGCCATCGATGATGGCGCTGGTATCGACCAGCAGTTTCTGCTTCGAGTCCGTATTCTTGTAGGCAAAGCCGTTCCAGTTATGCCTGTTCCCCCCCGGGACACGCTGCTCCCAGATCGACGCTAGCTCCTCCTGTCGACTGAGCATCACTCCGATTCCGAGGATGACGGCAACGACCGCGACCGCTAGAGACGCTATCCAATCAGCCGGCGCTGGAAGAACAGAGAGGGCAGGCACTAGCAGCGCGGAGGCAACCAGGCCTGCCAGAAGTCCTACAACGACGAGACCTAGCTGCAGCAGCGATAGGGACCGGAACCAGCGTCGCCCCTTCGCCAGAGGTCGCAGCACCAGATACGGAGACCCCCAGGCCCCTATGACCGCTGCTAGCACTAAGAGCATCGAAGAGAGCGCTAGTGCGGCGGGGTCTTTGCTCTCCTCAGTTACCAGCCAGCCCAGGCCGAATCCACCGCCGCCCAGGACCACAGCCCCCAGGATTCGAACGACCAGTTCCGCCATAATAGCTCCTCCCAACCCAAAGAAGAAAAAGGGCGTGCACCAGCACACCCGGAGCAGAGATCAAAGATGGCTGAATCTCTGAGATCAATCCCGTCTCTCCTGACGAACTAGCGCCGCCAGGTCTCCGCATTTAAGATCGCTACTTAGGGATAATATCAACTATCTCAAACGCCGTAAAGCAGGCGTCTCTCTCTATTAGTCGAAGAGCCGGTCGATCAGTCCTAGGCTGGCTACCCCGGTCGCTGCTATCAGTATGTCCTTGACTGTCTTGCCCAGCCAGACCGAGAGGAAGAAGCGTCCCCAGGACATCCTCGTCGCTCCTGCGATTATCCCGGCGACGTCGAATATCGGGTTGGGGATGGCGGAGAAGACGAACATCGTGATCGTGCCGTGGCGTTCCATCCAGCTCTGCACGAAGCGGTAGAAGCCCCGATTCTGGATCGCGGCGCTACCGCCGTACCCTGCCGCATATCCGGTGAACTCACCTATTGCCTCCCCCAGGCCCGCGACCAGTCCTACGAGTATCGGCGTCGGTATCCCGAGCAAGGGGTCGAGCAGGACACCGCCACCAAAGACGGCGGCAATGCTGGGAGTCGGTAGGAAGATGGACGCTGCCCCAATCAGACTGATGGCGAAGACGCCTAGATAGCCATAAGTCCGCAGCTTTGTGATGTCGAGCTCGAAGTAGAAGAAGGCAAAGGCGACGGCGGTGACGAGAACGACCGCCGCCACCAGCAAAGCGTAGTCACTTTGCCAGAGGAAACCTTTCTTTCCCCTGATCGTGAGAGGGGCCGTCTCCTGTAGCGGCCGGTCGTCTTCGGGTTGGGTCATGCTGTCCCATTTGTGGTTTTGTCGAGATTGCCTAACGGAAGCCTAACCTTCGCTTCTCTGGCAAGTCAAGGGCCAAGGCCATGCTTCGATGGTGTGTGCGCAAATTGCCCGCGCCTACCCCTTCGGCTATGATGATCTTGTATTCGGCGATGGAGAAAGTACGTCAGGACATGCAGGACATAGACCACATTCTCGCCAAGGTGAACCGGCCGGCTCGCTATGTCGGCGGCGAGTGGAACTCAATCGTGAAGGACTGGGATGCCACAGGGATACGCATTCTCCTCGCCTATCCCGACATCTACGACATCGGCATGTCCAACCTGGGGCTGGCCATCCTCTACGACATCCTCAACGCTCAGCCCGACGTCTTGGTCGAGCGCGCCTACGCCCCCTGGACGGACATGGAAGCGGAGCTGCGTGCCGCTGCCGTCCCCCTCTTTAGTTTGGAGACCCGCCATCCGCTGCGTGAGTTTGATGTCATCGGCTTCTCTCTCGGCTATGAGTTGACCTACTCTAATGTCCTCAACATGCTCGATCTGGCGGGCGTTCCCCTGCTCGCCGCAGAGAGAGACGGCTCGCATCCCCTGGTGATCGCCGGCGGTACCGCAGCCCTGAACCCGGAACCCATGGCCGGCTTTATCGACGCCTTTGTCCTCGGCGACGGTGAAGACGTGGTGCTGGAGATCGTCGAGGTTCTGAGACAGGGGAAGGTTAGAGACGGCATCTCTCGCCCCGACCTCCTGCGCCGTCTGGCGGCCGTTCCCGGCGTCTATGTGCCCAGCTTGTATCAAGTCGACTATTACGACGATGGCACCATCCGGCGCCTGGAGCCAGCCGACCCCGCGGCGCCGCAGAAGGTATCCCGGCGTTTCGTGGAGCCCTTGCCGCCGCCGCCCTTGCGGCCCATCGTCCCCTTTCTCCAGACTGTCCACGACCGGGCGGCGGTCGAGATCCAGCGCGGGTGCACGCAGGGCTGCCGGTTCTGTCAAGCAGGCATCGTCTACAGGCCGCGGCTGGAGCGGGAATGCGACGAGGTGATAGCGGCGGCGCGGGAGACCATCGCCAACACGGGGCACAACGAACTGGCCCTACTCTCCCTTAGCACTGCCGATCACTCCCAGATCACGCAGATAATCGAAGGACTGCGAGGATGCTTCGAAAAGCCACTAGCCATCGCCCTGCCCAGCTTGCGTGTCGATAGCTTCTCCGTCCGCGTCGCTGCCGCCGCCAGTGGTCAGGGTAAACACAACATTACTTTCGCCCCCGAGGCAGGCAGCCAGCGTCTCCGCGACTGTATCAACAAGACGACAACTGAGGATGACCTCTTGCAGGCGGCGGAGGCGGCCTTCAGTCACGGCTGGACCAGCATAAAACTCTACTTCATGATTGGCCTGCCTACCGAGACGCTCGATGACGTTCAGGGCATCATCGATCTCGCCGCCGCTGTGAAGGAGATAGGTCGCCGCTATCATGGGGGAAGGGCGCAGGTGCGCGTCAGCACCTCCAACTTCATCCCCAAGCCGCACACGCCCTTTCAGTGGGTGCCGCAGATGGGCTTTGCTGAGCTTCGACTGCGTCACGACCAACTCCGGCGTGGTCTGAAGCGTGTCGGTGTCGCCTTCTCCTGGGAAGAGCCGGAGCAAAGCCTCCTCGAGGCTGTCCTCTCGCGCGGCGACCGCCGTCTCGGTCGCGTGATCCATCGCGCCTGGCAGGCTGGGGCCCGTTTCGACGCCTGGAACGAGGTCTCTGACCGGTCGCTCTGGCAGGCCGCCCTGGCAGCGGAACACCTTGATCCATCGTTCTACGCCCACCGCGAGCGCGGCTTCTCCGAGATACTCCCCTGGTGTCACATCGACGTCGGCGTCACCACCGCTTATCTCCGCGGTGAATGGCAGAAGGCGCTCGAAGGTCTTACGACCCCCGACTGCCGGAAGAGCCCCTGCAACGTCTGCGGTCTGCAGACCGGCGAGTCCCAGCGCTGCGCCGCCAAGCTGGCTGAGCGGGCCGCGATGGGACGGCGGCAGCGCCCGGCCTAGGCACGGCTGGAACTCTCCAGATATTCTGACGATTTCTTGGCTTTCTCGCGTGATCTTGTGCTCATTTGAGGGTTGACAAGGCCGGACGAGTATGTTATCTTTATCACGAACGAACGCTCGTTTTTAAAATCGAATAGTTATTTCCTGCCAGGGTCAATAGAGTGCCATGCCGAAAATGAGCAACGCTCACCTGGAAGCCCGCACCAGCGAGATACTGGATGCGGCTGAAACGTGCTTCCTCCGCAAGGGTATCCACCCGACGACGATGCACAATATCTGCGAGGAAGCTCACCTGAGCCCCGGCGCCGTCTACCGCTACTTCAAGAGTAAGGAAGACCTCATCGATGCTGTGGCGGAGCGGCGGAGTCTCCAGGAGATGGAGGTCATCAACGAGGCGAAGGCGCAGACGTCCCAGGCAAGCGAGGCTCTGGCAATCTTGGCTGACCGTTTCTGGGGTCAGTTCCGGAGGGACGATTTCGAACACCGGGCTCGCCTGGACATCGAGATCTGGCCGGAAGCCTTGCGCAACAAGAGGCAGCAGGAGCGGGCAAAACAGCAGCGGGCAGCCTTCCGCGCTGCTCTGACCGACATCTGCCGTCTGGCCATCGAGCAGGGGACGATAAGCCCCGACACCGACCCCGTGGCTGTAGCCACGATGCTGATGTCGCTGTACCGGGGCTTGCAGCTACATAAAGCGATTGACCCCACGGGGGTGGACACTGACGAGGTATTGCGGGCCCTCCGCATTTAGTCTGACATTTAGATACGAAGAGGGTAGCGCCCGGGGGCCCGCGATCTCAAACGAATATGCAGCCGGCGCTCGCAAAGAGAAGCGTCATCAAGAGGAGAAGTCCCGTGTTGGACCCAATCAGCATCGACTACTACTACAGAGCACTAGCGCAGGATCTTGACCGTGAGGTGGAGCGCACACTTCTAGTGATCAGAGCGGAGAAGGGCTGTCAGCCGTGCGCTGGCGTCACGTCAGCGCGGTCGGAGTCCGAGGAGCATCGCCACCGAACTGGCTCTGGTCTGAATCTGAGTCCAGCCGGCAAATAAGTCTTGCAGTCCTCGCTTCAGCAGCGAGGTTATTCCCCGCCACAAGAAAGCCTCGGTTCGTCAAAACCGAGGCTTTCTCCTTTGTCAGCAGTTAGCAAATGAGACTGGCTAGTCGTCCGTCTCTGCTGTCTCCGCGTCCTTCTCGGCCGCTTCCTCCGTCTCTTCCGATTCGTCGGGCTCGGCCACGAACGTCTGGAGGAAATCCGGCGACAGGGATTTCGTCTCTTCCTCGACCTCTTCCTTCACTGCCTCGCCTTCCTCCGACGGGGAGAGCTCCGATGACGATGAGAAGAGCTCAGCCATTAGCGCCTGGATAGACTCGTCAGACTCCTCCTCCCGACCCCGTCTGGCCTCCAGCGGCAGCAATTCGCCTTCTTCCGTCCTCTCCGGTAGGAAGAACTCCCTCACCGGCTCTGGTGGTACCTCGATTTCCGCCCGCGCAGGGATCAGCTTTCCGATAATGACGTTTTCTTTGAGGCCTACCAGTCTGTCGGTCATACCGCTGATGGCGGCCTCTGTCAGCACCCGCGTTGTCTCCTGGAACGACGCCGCTGCCAAGAAGCTGTCGGTGCTCAGAGATGCCTTCGTCACCCCCAGGAGAACAGGCACGGCTGTGGCGGGCTCGCCGCCCTCTGCCAGTACCTTGGCATTCTCTTCCTCGTAGCGGAGTCGGAAGGCCAGCTCGCCGGGGAGGAAGTCGGTGTCGCCGGGCGTATCGACCCTCACCTTCCGTAGCATCTGCCGGACTATCACCTCGATGTGCTTGTCATTGATGGTCACACCCTGGGAGCGGTAGACTTTCTGGACCTCCTCCACAAGGTAGAGCTGCACCGCCTCCGGTCCCATCACGCGCAGAACGTCCTGCGGGTTCAAGGCACCGTCCGTGAGCTTCTGGCCGGCGTGGACGTTCTCGCCGCTCTCGACGAGGATGCGGGCGGTCGCTACCACCGGATACTCACGTTCCTCCTTCTCTTCATATATCACCGAGAAGCGGCGGCCCTTATCCAGGCTCACTTGGCCGGCGATGCGGGCGATGATCTTCTCCTCGCTCGGGACTTCGACAAGCGCTGTCTCAGTTGTCTCCTCGGCTTCTCCTTCGGCTTTAGCCTTCGCTTTTTTCTTAGCTGCCTTCTTACTGCTGGGTGCCGGCATCTGGGCAAGGGTCATCCCTTGATCGACCCAGTCGCCGTTCTCTACCAGCAGCTCGGCGCCCTTAGGCAAATCGTAGTTGTCCCGGTAGAATTCCGAGCTGGTCAGCTTGATCCAGCGCGATTCGCCGTCGTGTACGATCTCTGCCACGCCGTCGATCTCGGAGATAATTGCGTGGCTCTTGGGGATGCGCGCCTCGAAGAGCTCTTCTACGCGGGGTAGACCGCTTGTAATGTCGAGACCGGCCACACCACCCGTGTGGAACGTCCTCATGGTGAGCTGGGTACCCGGCTCACCGATGCTCTGGGCGGCGATGATACCTACTGCTGCGTTCTCCTTGACGAGGTTGCCGTGGGCGAGGCTACGTCCGTAGCAGAGCCGGCAAAGACCGTGCCGCGCCTGACAAAGCATCGGCGAGCGAACGTGGACTCGCTCGATCCCTGCTGCCTCTATGAGAGTGGCCTTCTCCTCGTCGATCTCTTGATTCCGTTCAACAAGGATCTCGCCTGTCTTCGGGTCGGCGATATCCGACGCCGCGGCGCGGCCGATGATCCTCTCCCGCAGTGGTTCGAGGACGCCCTTGTCCGTCGGCCGCGCCAGCCAGACACCGCTTTGAGTGCCGCAGTCCTCTTCTAGGATGATTACGTCCTGTGCCACGTCGATCAAGCGGCGGGTCAGGTAGCCGCTGTCCGCAGTCCGCAGGGCTGTGTCAGCCAGACCTTTTCGCGCTCCGTGGGTGGAGATGAAGTACTCCAGCACACTGAGCCCTTCCCGGAAGCTGCTGCGGATCGGCAGGTCGATAATCCGGCCGGAGGGGTCGCTCATCAGGCCGCGCATACCGGCCATCTGGCGGATCTGGGCGATATTGCCTTTGGCGCCGCTCGAGGCCATCAGGTACACCGAGCCGTAGCGGTCGAGGCCATTCTGGATCGCCGTCTGGACCTTTTCGGTGGTGTCGCTCCACACGGCGACAGAAGCGTCGTATCGCTCCTGCTCTGTGATCAGCCCACCGTCGAACTGGTCCTGGATCTCGGCGACCCGCCCGTCCGCCTCTTCCAGTAGTTGTGCCTTCTCTTCCGGAGTCTTGATGTCGTTGATGGCGATGGTCGTGCCCGATTTCGTGCAGTAGTGGAAGCCGACGCGTTTGATATCGTCGACTACCTGGGCTGTGCGGTCGTTACCCAGGCGCTTGTGGGTATCGGCTACCAGCGCTTTGAGGGCCTTCTTGTCCATCTCTTCGTTGCGGAACCCCATCTCCTCGGGCAGGACCTCATTGAATACGATCCGGCCGACGCTGGTCTCGATGAACTCCCCGTTTGTCCTGTGGTCGCGGACCTTGATTCGCGCCTGGAGGTTCGTCAGACCGAGGTCGTACGCCAGCTTAGCCTCCTGGAAGCTCCCGAAAAGCCCCTGAGGTGGGACCCCCTTCCGGTACTCCCCCTTGGCGTTGGGCTTGATCATCGTCATGTAGTAACAGCCGAGAACGATGTCCAGGGTCGGCGCCACCGTGGGGTCGCCACTGCTCGGCAGCAGCAGATTCTTGGTAGAAAGCATCACCTGCCGCGCCTCGGCCACCGCTTCCCGCGACAGAGGGACGTGTACGGCCATCTGGTCGCCGTCGAAGTCAGCGTTGAAGGCGGCGCAGACCAAGGGGTGGATCTGGATTGCGCTCCCCTCGACAAGCACCGGCTCAAACGCTTGAATGCCCAGCCGGTGGAGGGTAGGGGCGCGGTTCAGGAGGACGGGCCGCGTCTTGATGACATCGTCAAGCACGTCCCAGACCTCGGGCCGTCCCCGCTCGACGATGCGTTTCGCGCTCTTGATGTTATGGGCCATGCCCTTGTTCACCAGGGCGTGCATGATGAACGGCTTGAACAGCTCCAGGGCCATCCGTTTGGGCAAACCGCACTGGTGAAGCTTAAGGTCGGGGCCGACGACGATGACGGAGCGACCGGAATAGTCGACGCGCTTGCCCAGCAGGTTCTGGCGGAACCGCCCCTGCTTGCCCTTAAGCATGTCGGACAGCGACTTCAGTTTGTGATTACCCTGACCGGAAACTGCCCGTCCGCGACGGCCGTTGTCGATAAGAGAGTCCACCGCCTCCTGGAGCATTCGCTTCTCATTGCGGATGATGATCTCGGGGGCGCCCAGATCGAGCAGCCTCTTAAGCCGGTTATTGCGGTTGATCACCCGCCGGTAGAGGTCATTGAGGTCGCTCGTGGCGAAGCGGCCGCCATCAAGCTGGACCATCGGCCGCAGGTCCGGCGGTAGCACGGGGAGGACAGTGAAGATCATCCACTCCGGCTTATTGCCGCTCTTTCGCAACGCCTCCACCACGCGCAGGCGCTTCACGGCCTTCTTTCGCCGCTGGCCGCTACTCGACTGGGTCTCTTGCTGCATCCGCTCCCGAAGCTTGTCCAGGTCCAGGCGCTGGAGCATCGTGAAGAGCGCCTCCGCTCCCATGCCGGCGGAGAAGACGTTTCCCAGCCGCTCCTCCAGCTCGCGGTACTTGGCGTCGGTTAGGAGAGTGATGCGGTCGTGGATGATGGGGTCCTTGACCTCGTCCAGTTCCGCCAGCTTCTCGCGGTATTCATCGTTTAGGGTCTCTCGTTCCTCCTGCATCTTCTTGTGCAGGGGCTCGGTCTCCGCTGCCGCCAGCATCTGCTGCTCCTGGACTGCGACCTCGGATCGCAGTTCCAACTCAGGGCGCTTCGCCGCAAACTCGGCCTCCAGCGACGAAACCCGCGCCTGCGCCGCCTCTTTGAGCTTTTCGATTGACTCGTTGACTACCAGCTCACCCTTGGAGACTATCGTGACGCCATCCAGCGCCACCTCCTTCGTTGCTGCCTTGCCCATCCGACCGGCAAGCTGTTTCTCCAGAGACGCTGCCTTCTGCATGACGGCGTCGACGCCCGTTGCCATCTCATCATCTAGGGCGGCGAGCGCGGCATCGCGGTCCGCGTTGATCTTGTCGATTGCTTCATCCCGTGCGAGCTCGATCTCGGTGATCCGCTCGACGTGCTGCAGTTGGCGCGCCTTTGCCTCGCGCTCCATCTCCTCCTCTAGCTGCTCGATGACGTGCTTCTTCGCCTCCTCGTCGACATATGTGACGATGTGCTGCGCGAAGTAGAGGACCCGTTCTAGGCTGCGAGGAGAGATGTCGAGCAATAGACCAAGCCGGCTGGGGGTGCCTTTGACGAACCAGATGTGGCTCACCGGTGAGGCAAGCTCAATATGCCCCATGCGCTCGCGGCGCACCTTGCTCCGGGCTACCTCCACACCGCACTTGTCACAGATAATGCCCTTGTAGCGCACCCGCTTGTACTTGCCGCAGTAGCACTCGAAGTCCTTAGTAGGGCCGAATATCTTCTCGCAGAAGAGGCCGTCCTTCTCCGGCTTCAAGGTTCGGTAGTTGATCGTCTCTGGTTTCAGGACTTCACCGTACGACCACGACCGGATCTGCTCCGGTGAAGCCAACGCGATTCGGACGGCGTTGAAATCGTTAACTTCCAGCACTTAGCAAATCCTCCCCTTCGAATCCCTGGAGATTGATCCCGAGGTTCGGCTCCTCTATGTTATCCGCC
>Ga0315273_10007409_pt1 | contig 13743 bp, 15 predicted proteins | sample YL17G02_0_MG_FD_205753 | JGI IMG/M metagenome (GOLD analysis project Ga0315273, IMG submission 205753) | Sediment microbial communities from Yellowstone Lake, YNP, Wyoming, USA - YL17G02_0 | ecosystem: Environmental > Aquatic > Freshwater > Lake > Sediment | place: USA: Wyoming | collected... | reverse complement strand
CCAGCTTGGCGCCTTCCTTGATACCCGTGTCGATGTAACCCTTCACGCGGTCAAGCGCCATCTTGGTCACCAGCGGGCCATAGTCGGCTTCGCGATCGGTCGAAAGGCCAATGCGCAGCTTCTCGACCCGGGGCACCAGCTTTGCCATCAAGGCGTCAGCGGTTGCCTCGCCTACAGGGACTGCAACTGAGATGGCCATGCAGCGTTCACCCGCCGAGCCATAGCCTGCACCAATCAACGCATCAACCGCCTGGTTCATGTCAGCATCCGGCATGATTACCATGTGGTTCTTGGCGCCGCCAAAACATTGTGCACGCTTGCCGGTGGCGGTTGCCCCCGCATAGACGTACTGCGCAATCGCTGTAGAACCAACAAAGCCCACGGCCTTGATGTCGGGATCGTTGAGGATTGCGTCGACGCTTTCCTTGTCACCGTTCACCACGTTAAGGATGCCGGGTGGCAGGCCTGCCTCAAGGAACAGTTCGGCAATGCGCATGGGGCAGGAGGGATCCCGCTCCGATGGCTTGAGAATGAAGGCATTGCCCACGGCGATTGCCGGTGCGCACTTCCACAGGGGAATCATCGCCGGGAAATTAAACGGTGTGATGCCGGCTACGACACCAAGTGCCTGGCGCATGGAGTACATATCGATGCCAGGACCGGCGCCATCGGTGAATTCACCTTTCAGGAGGTGCGGAACGCCACAGGCAAATTCAGCCACTTCAACGCCGCGCTGCAGGTCGCCCAATGCATCGGGGACCGTTTTGCCATGCTCCATGGAGATGAGGGTTGCGAGTTCCTCCTTGTGCGAAGCTGCAAGTTCCAGGAACTTCATCATCACGCGGGCGCGGAATTGCGGGTTTTTGGCTGCCCAGGCAGGCTGCGCTGCATGGGCATTTTCAACCGCAGCCCGAAGGTCAGCTTGGCTCGCGAGTGAAACCTTGGCCTGTATTTCGCCCGTGTTGGGATTGAATACATCGGCAAACCGGCCGGACGTGCCCTTGACGTGCTTGCCACCAATGAAGTGCCCGATTTCCTTGACCATTGTCAGTTTTCCACCATTTGAATTCATTAACGCCTCACCATAGGCTTAGCTTGTATAACCCATCCAGATCAATATTAGAATAAATATTTCGTTATTTCCAGAAAATAGAATTTTCATTCCAATGCCATTTCTGACACACAGGCGACCAACCGGTCAATTTCCATTTCTGTATTATAGTAGTGGGGAGACGCCCTGGCCACAGCCGGCAGGGATCTCGCCTCTGCATCCAGTCGCGTGCTGGCGGGTGGCGACAGGCCAATAGTGATACCCCGCGCCATCGCTGTCTTTACAATGGCCTCTGCCGGGATCCCCTCCAGGGTAAAACTCACGATGGCTGAGGGGTTGCGCCCAAGATCGCGAATTGTCAGTCCCGGAATGGCAGCAAGCCCTTCGCGCAGCCAAGTGGCCAGTGTGCGGCACCGAGCCTCGATTTCATCGAGGCCAAGCTCCAGCGCGTAATCGATGGCCACACCCAGGCCAAGTCTGGTCGCATAATTGTTCTCCCAGGTCTCGTAGCGCCGGGCATCGTCGCGCAACTGGTATCTGTTGCGGGCAACCCAAGGGGCAGCGAAATGATCGATCATCGGCGGTTCAAGCTGCAACATGAGTTCGCGCTTGATGTAGAGAAAGCCGGTTGCCCTCGGCCCCCTCAGGAATTTGCGCCCCGTGGCCGAAAGCATGTCGCAGCCCAGGGCCTCTATGTCCGCCGCCATCTGGCCGATGGCCTGGCAGGCATCAAGCAGGTAGGTAATGCCGTGTGCCCTGGCAATTTTCCCCACCGCCGCTGCCGGGTTGGTGAGACCGCCGTTCGTCGGGACCCAGGTAATAGCGATCAGCTTTACCCGTTCATCAATCATCTGTTCCAATGCATCAACATCAAGGGCGCCTGTCGCATCATTCGGCACCACATCGATCACGACACCGTGGCGCCTGACCACTTGCAGGAAAGCCACGTAATTGGCCGCATACTCTGCATGGGCAGTGAGGATGCGGTCGCCCTGCCTGAAGGTGAGCGAGTAGAAGGCCATCTGCCAGGCCACCGTGGCATTTTCGGTGATGGCGATTTCGGCAGGCCTCGCATTCAGCAGTTTTGCAACCGATTGATAAACCCCATCAAGTCGCAACGCCTCTCGATCGGCCGCCGCATAGCCGCCGATACGGGCCTCCAGGTCGATATGATCCGTCATGGCTGTAACCACGGCCTGGGTCATCAGTGCGGAACCTGCATTGTGCAGATACGCACCATGCGCGACACCGGGTGTACAATGTCTAATTCTCTCGATGTCCATGATGGCTTCTTTCCTGTCGGTGTTTCTATCACGGCGTAGCATTTATAATTCAGCATTTATAATTCTTGATCAAATGGTCAACAGTCGATAGCTTTCCGACAACAATAAAAATCGCCCTGGAGGGGTCATGGCGGCACAGCCCGTAATCGATATCAGCGGTCTCAGCCTCACGTTTACTACGGCAGATGGTCCTGTTTATGCGCTACAGGGCATTGATCTCAGGATAGATGATGGTGACTTCGTCTCCTTCATTGGTCCCTCGGGATGTGGAAAAACAACCCTGCTGCGCGTCATCGCCGACCTGGAGCAGGCAACGGTGGGCAAGATTTCAGTCAATGGCATGACACCCCAGCAGGCACGTGAGGCCAGAGCCTACGGCTATGTATTCCAGGCGCCGGCCCTTTATCCCTGGCGAACGGTGGAACAGAACGTGGGCCTGCCCCTGGAAATCATGGGAACAGCGGACGCTGCCACACGCATCAGGCGCAATCTTGAACTTGTGAACCTTGCGGGGTTCGAGAACAAGTTTCCCTGGCAGTTGTCAGGCGGCATGCAGCAGCGCGTGTCCATCGCCCGCGCCCTGGCCGTTGAACCCAAGCTGCTGCTCATGGATGAGCCCTTCGGCGCCCTCGATGAAATCGTCCGCGACAAACTGAACCAGCAACTGCTCGAACTCTGGGCCACCACGCGGAAAACCGTGGTGTTCGTGACCCACTCTATTCCTGAAGCCGTGTTTCTCTCCACCCGCATTGTCGTGATGAGCCCAAGGCCAGGCCGCATTATCGACATGATCGAAACCAACCTCGCCACCAACCGCACGCTGGAAATGCGCGAAACTCCGGAGTTCCTCAAAGTCGCCCACCGCGTGCGCGAGGGCCTGAAGGCAGGGCACAGCTATGAGGATTGAAAACTCAACGCATCCCATCAATTGCGCACGTCAACCCGGTAGAAGCCAGGACCGAGATTGTCCCGATTCTGCCGTTGCGGCGAAAGTCACAATCCCTTTCAGGATTAATTACCAGGGGATCGGGGTTTTCGCCGAGACGGCGGTTTTCCGGTGAACATCAAACCTTCTCAAGGACACGTCCTGCCCGTCACCATCGTGTGCCTTGTCATACTCGTTGCCTGGTACGTGGCGGCCATCTTCATGAACGCAGTGGTCGCCCAACCCAAAATTGACGCCGCGGGCGGTGGCCTTGCCAATACAATTGCCGTCTCCTGGAGCCTAGACCGTCCTGTCATTCCGGCGCCGCACCAGGTGGTGGCCGAGGTATGGAAATCGGTATTCACAGTCGCACCCTGGACGGTAAAGTCGCTGGTCTATCATGTCTGGGTCACCCTTTCTTCAACCCTTGTGGGCTTCGTGCTCGGGACCCTGCTGGGCATAGCGCTGGCCGTGGCCATCGTGCATGTGAAAATCCTGAGCAAAAGCCTGATGCCCTGGATCATCGCATCGCAAACCATTCCCATTCTCGCTATCGCCCCCATGATCATTGTGGTGCTGGGAGCGGTCGGCATCACCGGCCTTCTCCCTAAGTCCATCATCTCCATGTATCTCTGCTTCTTTCCCGTCACCATCGGTATGGTGAAGGGCTTAACCTCGCCCGACCCCATGCAGCTTGACCTGCTGTGTACCTACAATGCCAGCACCTCACAGGTGCTCTGGAAGCTGCGCTTTCCGGCTGCCATGCCCTTCCTGTTTGCTTCGCTGAAGGTAGCGATTGCCATAGCGCTCACCGGCGCCATCGTCGGTGAATTGCCAACCGGTGCGCAATCAGGCATCGGCTCGCGCATGCTAGCCGGATCCTACTACGGGCAGACCATCCAGATCTGGGCAGCCCTGGTGGCAGCCTCGCTGGTGGCAGCAGGCCTGGTCTATGGCGTGGGCGGCATTGAACGCCTGGTGGGCCGGCACATGGGAGTGCGGGCATGAAGAAGTCCTCCGCCAGCGATATCCTGGCTCCCGCCATCTTTGGCCTCGCCGTGCTCACCATCTGGCAATTCCTGGTGCGTTATTTTAATGTGCCCTTCGTGATTTTCCCCGCCCCCAGCGATGTCTGGGCAAAGCTCGTAACCTCACTCCCCACGCTCTATGCCGATTTCGTGCAGACCTTCGTTCGCGCTGTTATCCCAGGCTGGATCATCGGCTCTCTGTCTGGATTTCTGGTGGCCTTGCTGTGTGACCGCTATGGTTTCCTGCAGCGCGGCCTGCTGCCACTTGGCAACCTGGCCGCAGCCCTTCCCATCGTTGGCGTAGCCCCTATTCTGGTGATGTGGTTCGGCTTCGACTGGCAGTCCAAGGCGGCCATGGTCGTCGTGATGACATTCTTTCCCATGCTGGTGAATGCCGTGGCGGGCCTGCAGGCCTCTGGCCATCTCGAACGCGACCTCATGAGGAGCTACGGCGCCAGTTGGTGGCAGACGCTAACCAAGCTGCGACTTCCCGCCGCCATGCCATTCATTTTCAACGCGCTCAAGATCAACTCGACATTGGCCCTGATTGGCGCAATTGTGGCCGAGTTTTTCGGAACCCCAATTGTCGGCATGGGCTTTCGCATTTCGACGGAAGTGGGCCGCATGGGGCTGGATATGGTTTGGGCTGAAATCGCCGTGGCAGCACTGGCGGGTTCGGCATTCTACGGGTTGCTGGTCGCTGTTGAGCGGTGGGTGACTTTTTGGCATCCGTCCTACCGCAAATAGGGCGGAGAATTTTAACAAGGAGGAAGAGTACGATGAAGAAATATCTCATGGCCGCAGTGGCCGCAGGCGCCCTGCTGGCGAGTTCCACCGGCGCCTTTGCTGAAGCCGTCAAACTCCAGCTGAAGTGGGTGACGCAGGCGCAATTTGCCGGTTACTATGTGGCCCAGGCCAAGGGCTACTATAAGGATGCGGGCCTTGACGTTACCATCATGCCGGGTGGCCCGGACATCAATCCACAGCAGGTATTGGCCGGCGGCGGTGCCGACGTAGTGGTTGACTGGATGCCATCGGCCCTCGCTACCCGCGAGAAGGGCTCCAAAGTTGTCAATATTGCCCAGCCCTTCAAGAGGTCCGGCATGATGCTCACCTGCCGCAAGGATTCCGGTATCACCAAGCCGGAAGACTTCAAGGGCAAAACCCTTGGCGTCTGGTTCTACGGCAATGAATACCCCTTCCTGTCATGGATGAGCCAGCTCGGCCTTGCCACCACTGGCGGTGCTGATGGCGTGACCGTGCTGAAGCAAGGTTTCAACGTTGACCCGCTACTGCAGAAGCAGGCCGCCTGCATTTCCACAATGACCTATAACGAGTACTACCAGCTCATCGAAGCCGGCATGAAGGCCGAAGACCTCGTGGTATTCAAATATGAAGACCAGGGTGTGGCCACCCTAGAAGACGGACTCTATGTGCTGGAAGACAAACTCAAGGATCCCGCCTTCGTCACCACCATGGGCAAGTTCGTGAAGGCCTCCATGAAGGGCTGGGATGACGCCCGCGCCAACCCGGCGGAAGCCGTGAAGGTTGTTCTCGAGAATGATGCCTCAGGTTCACAGACCCAAGCGCACCAAACCACCATGATCGAGGAGATCAACAAGCTCACGGAAGGTTCTGACGGCACGCTTGACACAGCAGCAGCCGAACGCACGGTCGAAACCCTGATGAAGGGCGGTTCTGATCCCGTGATCACCAAGCAACCGGAAGGCGCCTGGACTGATGTGGTGACCAACGCCGCCAAGATGTAATTGAAAACTTGAGGGGGCGGCCAGAGTCGCCCTCTTTTTGTTCTTTAGACGGAGAAAATCATGACCACACTTATCCGCGGCGGCACTGTTGTCAATCACGACCATTCAGCAAGGGCCGATGTGCTCATTGACGGGGCCAGGATCATCGCGGTTGGCGAGAAGCTCTCAGGCGACACGGTTATCGACGCGGGCGGCTGCTTCGTCATGCCGGGGGGTATTGATCCTCACACCCACATGGAATTCATGTTCATGGGTACTGTCTCTGCCGATGATTTCGAGTGGGGCACCAAGGCAGCCCTTTCCGGGGGCACCACAATGATCGTGGATTTCTGCATTCCCGCTCCTGGTGAAAGCATGCTCGCTGCCTACCAGGCCTGGCGCCACAAGGCGGAAAAGGCGGCCAGCGACTATTCCTTCCATATGGCTGTCACCTCCTGGAGTCCCCAGGTGCACGACGAAATGGAAACCGTCGTGAAGACCTACGGCATCAATACCTTCAAGCACTTCATGGCCTACAAGGGCGCGCTGATGGTGAATGATGACGAGATGTATAACAGTTTCAAGCGCTGTGCACAGCTTGGTGCACTTGCCCTCGTGCATGCCGAAAATGGCGATGTCGTAGCCCGCATGCAGGCTGACCTGCTGGCCCGCGGCATCACCGGACCTGAGGGTCACTCATACTCGCGACCACCCGAGGTGGAAGGCGAAGCCGCCAACCGCGCCATCATGATCGCCGACATGGCAGGAGCCCCCCTCTACGTGGTGCACACCTCCTGCGAACACACGCATGAAGCCATCCGCCGCGCCCGGGCCGCCGGCAAGCGCGTCTACGGCGAGCCCCTCATCCAGCACCTCATGCTGGATGATTCGGAATACCAGAACAAGGATTGGGACTATGCTGCCGGCCGCGTGATGTCGCCTCCCTTCCGCAACAAAAGTCACCAGGATTCCCTGTGGGCAGGCCTCCAGTCCGGCTCGCTGTCGGTAGTGGCCACCGACCATTGTTCATTCAAGCTCGCCCAGAAGCGCATTGGCGCCAAGAACTTCACCATGATTCCCAACGGCACCGGCGGCCTGGAAGATCGCATGCCGGTATTGTGGAACGCCGGCGTAAATTCAGGTCGTCTCACCAAAGAGGAGTTCGTGGCGGTAACCTCGGCCAACATCGCCCGTATTCTCAACATGTATCCCAAGAAGGGCGCAATTGCTGTGGGTTCGGATGCAGATATCGTCGTTTGGGATCCCGCCGCCACCAAGAAGATCACTGCCAAGAACCAGATCAGCCGCATCGAATACAATGTCTTCGAGGGCTACGAGTGCAAAGGTGCGCCCAAGACCGTGCTGTCGCGCGGCCGCATCGCCTGGGCCCAGGGCGACATGCGGGCCAAGCCCGGCGACGGGGATTTTGTGGCACGCCAGCCCAATGCACCTGTGAACGTAGCCAACGCCATCTGGAAGGGCGTTACGTCGCCGAAGCCTGTGAAGCGGTTGGAAGTGACGCCATGAACAATTGTTGAAGCAGGCTTGAGAGAGGCGAAGATAACGAAACTGGACGCCATGCAAAGCCCCTCAAGACCACCCCGCAAGATGGCGCTCACAGCAGAGCATGTCGCTCTTTGCCACCGTGAGGTCGCAGATTCCGGGCCAGAAGTCGACTATGATTATTTTGAAGACGCCGACTATAAACGCGCCACAGTAAAATTCTTGGCGGAACGGCCCGCGGGTCCTTTTTGGCTGTTTGCCCATGGTTCGCTTATCTGGAAACCGGAATTCGAAAGGGGAAGAGACCTTGCTGGGCGTGGCTGAAGGTTGGCATCGTTGCTTCTGCCTGCATCTCGAACGCTACCGTGGGACACCGCAACAGCCCGGGCTGATGATGGCACTAGACCAGGGCAGGCGTTGCGAAGGTGTGCTCCAGCGCTTGCCAGAAAATGCTGTGGAGGTCTACCTCGACCGATTGCTGCAGCGGGAAGTGGCAAGCAAACAAGCGCTGAAAAGTGTGCGTTGGATTGACGTGCAAACCATAAAGAGCCCAATCCGGGCCCTAGTCTTTTATACCCATCCTGCCCACCTCGATTTCTATCGAGGCGGCCTGCCTCTTGAGAAGGCGGCCTGCATTCTGGCCCGGGCCTGCGGCCACTGGGGTTCTGGCGCGCAATATCTCTACCAGACTGTTTCCAAGCTCGAGGCGTTTGGCATTGACGATGAAAACCTCCGGACGCTGCAGCAACTGGTGGCCGATGAGATTGAACGCCATAATTCTGCTATTCAGACCAACCCATAAGTCAGCGTCAAACCAACGAGCCCAAGAGATCCACAAGAGATCCACAAGAAAGCCACAAGAAAGCCCACGGTCATGTCAAACACCACCATCAACCTCACCGGCGCAATTGCCACCTACTACAATGGGCACGCCTATCGTGAGCCTGCCGTGCTGGCCGAACTCAGGAGCATCACCGCCAGGAAGGCGGGCGGCAATGCCGGCATGCAGATCGCCCCGGAACAGGGGGCATTCATGGGAATGATTGCCGGCCTGATGGAGGCCAGGCACATTATCGAGATCGGAACCTTTACCGGCTATTCATCCCTGGCCATGGCGCTGGGGAGCAAGGCCCATATTACTGCGGTAGACGTGAGCGAGGAGTGGACGTCCATTGCCCGCGACCATTGGCTCAAGAGCGGTGTGGCCTCCCGCATCACCCTCAGGCTTGATGGCGGCCATGCGGCCATCGCCGATCTTCTTGCCAGGGGCCGTGGCGGACAGTTCGACCTATGCTTCATCGACGCCGACAAATCTTCCTATGATGCCTACTACGAGGGCGCACTCACGCTGCTGCGGGTGGGTGGCCTGGTGATGATCGACAACGTACTGTGGGGTGGCGAGGTTGCTGATAATAGTATCAATGATGCCGATACCTCGGCCCTTCGCGCCCTCAATACCAAGATCAGGAGTGACCCTCGGGTCAGTCTTGCCATGGTACCTATCGGTGACGGCCTGACGCTGGCACGCAAGCTCTAGCGTGGAATACTACTGTTTCGTGGCGCAGGTTGAAACGCCGAGAATGCTATAGGAAGGGCAATAGCCGATGGCGGCTGTTGCCAGTGGAATAATTCCTAACCAACCCAGATAATGCCATTCGCCAGTTCCCATGACAGCAAGTGCCAAGAGGAAAATACCGGCAATGACGCGCGCTATCCTGTCGAGTGTTCCGACGTTTGTTGTCATGTGAGCCTCTCCTTGTTCATGGAAATGACGAACTCATTTTGCCACCTTTAGGCTGTTCAGGTAAGCAATGATTGCCAGCGCCTGATCAGGGTCAAAGGTGAATTCCGGCATCTCATTGTGGCCGGTTACAATGCCTTCAACGAGGGCTTCCTCGAGGTTTTCAACGGGATAGCGCTTGACTACCGCGCGGAAAGGCGGTGCCTTGGCCAACGGACTGGCACCTTCAAGTCCAATCGCATGGCAGCGACTGCAATTGGCCTCCACCAGCCGCTGACCGACCGCCACTTCGGCTGCACCAACAAATGTGCTGATGGTCATGACAATGAATAGGGCCAAAAAAATGCGCATGGTTTCATGTTAGCCAGAAAAGGCCGTGTCACATTGATCAACATCAATGAAGAAGAAGGGTTACTTCACATGAACCGAAGGAATCCAGCAATACCCGTCGTCGTCCAGGATCATGCATTCCCGCAACCCATGCGGCTTGTCTAGACAACCTGCGAGGACGGTCCAGCCACCTGCCCGGGCCTGTGCCTCGGCAGCATCGGGGTCGCAATTATAGACCTGGAGCTCAATGCCAACACCACGCGCCTCTGCCGCAGCTACGATTCCCGATAGCGGGTTGTTGCGATAGGTGCGGTCATCATGGAACATGAAATCGCTGCCATTCAGCTTCATGGCGGCAAACATGTCGTTGGCGTAAAACACCGTGGCACCAAGCACTTTCTCCGCAAACTTCACAGAACGGTTGACGTCCTTCACAATCAGGTTGAAGCCGATACCACGAAGGGTGCGGCCATAGTCGGGAGCGGAAAGGGGAGGGTCTCCGGCTATCATGCCAGCATGAGAACGCTTTCGGTGGCGTCTTGTCCATTCCACTTTACGCTGCAGGCGGGAATCCGCTTGGCTTCGGTCACCCCGAAGCGCCGCATGGCGAGCAGGAAGAGAACGGCAGCATCGGTCACGAGGTCAGTCATGTCTTCGGAATCGAGATTGTCTTCCAGCATTTCGCTCAATCGCTGACCAGCCAAGGTGGTCATGGCATTGAGCTCTTCAGGTGGCAGGGCGGCGGCGGTTTCCCAGCTTTCCACCAGGTCGTTATAGGTAATTTCGGCGATCACATCATTGCCGATCAGCAAAGGCAGATTACCGCGCATCTGGATTTCCTGCACGCGCGCATCCAGGCTGTCTTCGCCGGGGCATGTCAGGGTAAAGACTGGAATTTCATCATGGTGAAGGGTTTCGCTACGCATGGGGCACCTGTACTGAGTATCGAGTGTGCGCCGTTATCCTTGCTGATCGGTTAATGGGCGGTAGCACACCGCTTCAATATTGTTGCCATTGGGATCCAGCACGAAGGCCCCATAATAATGCTCATGATATTCGGGCCTGACCCCGGGTTTGCCATTGTCGCGCCCGCCTGCCGCAAGGGCTGCTGCATAGAACGCATCGACAATTTTGCGGTTTTCCGCAGCGCAAGCCACAGGCACTTGAGGCGAGGTTTTTTTGGCATTACCGATCCAGAAAAACGCTCGGTCGGCGCCATAGCCCAGATAGCTTTCATCACCGCCGGTCATCTCAGCTGTGACTTCCATCAGGACCTTGATGCCGAGCAGCGCCTGTGCATGATCATAGAATTTTCGCGACACTTTCAAGTCACCAATTGAAAATCCCATGTGATCCAACAAGGCATGTCTTCTTAGCGTGCAGTGTCATAGGCCATTTCGGCCCATGTCTGTTGATAGGCTTCAAGATGTACAAGACCCTGGGGCTTTATCGTGGTGAGGGAGAGCGGGATATGCGGAAGCTTGCCATCCGGCATCAGCGCCAGGCAGGCAGCTCCCGCCGTGGTGCCGTCGCGCAGGTCAGATGCCTTAACCTGCTGCCCGCCCCGCAGTCCCGCTAGAACCTGCAGGAAAACAGTATTTTTTGAAAACGGCCCATCGACAATGATGTCATGGGCAGAGCCAATGGCGGTGAGCGACTCCGCTACCATCAGCGCGCAGTAGAGACAGGCGAGCGAGGCCTTGTGCTCATCTCTTTCCGGAACTGGCCCCACGATTTTTCCACGGCCGCCCACATGTGGCACGGGCCCACCGCCATCGGAAAAGCTGGGAAGCGCATGGGTGCCCCGGTCAATCAGTTCTTGAACACAAGACAGGCTGGCCCGGTCACCCGAAATGCCCTCGCCCAAGACTTCAAACTCCTTGCCACCGAAAAACCGGCAGCAGGCCACCAACTTGCCGAACACGTCAGTGTTGGAAACCATGTCCTTATCGTGCGAAAGCGTTGCGACTTGTGCTTCGGTATCGAAGCCGATGATCCATGTCCCGGTGGAAAGCAGCGTAAATCTGCTTTGCCCGCCCGCGAGGTAGCGCAGGTAATTGGCATTGGAATCATGCACGCCTGCCAGGACCCTGGCCTCTCCCCGAAAACCTGTGCCCTTGAATTCCGGTCGCAAGGTTCCAATCACCTCCCAAGCTTTGGCGAGGGGTGGGAAAAATCCTTGCCACCCCTGTCCATGGACCAGTGACGAAAGGGTGTTTTTCTGCACGTTCATCAATTGCGACTGGCACGACATGCCGGAAATCTCGGTGACCAGCGAGCCACTTAGAAGATAGGCCACGTACTGGATCCAGGGCACGACGGTCTTGATACGCGCAAAATCACTGCCAAATTTCTGCTGCTGCCAATAGAGCTGCAGGGCATGGGTAAGCGCCATGGGGAGCAGCGGCCCAAACACCTCCTCGAAGGGAGGCTCGATCTTCCGGTAGGCGGCGATGATGTCGGCGGGCGGTTCGGCGGTATAATCCATCACCGGCAGCGCAAGCGAGCCGTCGGCCGCAAGGCAGGCAAGGGCCGCCCCATGCGCACAGGGTACCACAATGTCGATGGGGAGAGTGGCATCCAATTCGGACAGGGCAGAGCGACAGAAGGCCACCAGTGGGTAGGGATCAATGGAACGATAGGGCGGGCCTTCATGGTTGACGCTCGCTACGGTACGGCTGGCCTGGGGCTTGCCGGCTGCATCAAACAATATGACCTTGGTGTTGGTTTTCCCAGCATCAACAACCGCAATTCCGCGCAGCAATGGTTAATCCCTTTTTTGCTTTCTAAAGTGGGTCAAGACTGTGTAAGGAAAGCCTCTCTGTCAATCCTCAAGCCCTCAAACCGGTAAGCAAATGAAAAAAATAAAGTTTCTCGACCAGCGTAACGACGTCATCAAAACCTGCCTGAGAATGAACGCGCAGGGGATCAACCAGGGCACCTCCGGCAACGTGAGCATCCGCACCAATGGAGGCTTCCTCATCACGGCTTCCGGTATTGCCTATGACAGAATGAAGCCCGCCCACGTGGTGGAAATGGATTTCGAAGGCGGCTACAGCGGGGCCTTTCTGCCCTCCACGGAATGGCGCATGCACAGGGACATATTCCAGGCCAGGCCCGAGGCTGGTGCCATCGTCCACGTGCATTCTACCTATGCAACCGGCCTTGCCTGCCTGCGTAAGGATATTCCGGCATTTCACTATATGATCGGGGTTACCGGCGGTACCAGCCTGCGCGTTTCGGAGTATGCAGAATTCGGCACCCAGGAACTGTCCGACACCATGCTGAAAGCCATGACGGACCGAACCGCCTGCCTCTTGGCCAATCACGGCCAGATCTGCTTTGGCCCTAATCTTGACAAGGCCCTGTGGCTGGCTGGCGAAATCGAACATCTCTGCCATCAGTATTGGGCCGCATGCCTCGCCGGCAAACCGGTTGTTCTGGACGACTCCCAGATGAGAAGTGTGCTCAAGCGTTTTAAATCCTATGGCAAACAGCCCGGCGACCTTGCCAAGGACGAGGAACCCACGGTGACGGCAGCACGCCTGATGATCGAAAAGCCCGACGACAAGGCCAAGAGGAAACGCAAGAAAGGCAAATCATGATTGCGAATGTTTCGGCCCTCATTGCAGAGCTGAAGGCACGCACCGAGGTCGGCAAGCAAGTCACCATTGGCCTTGCCGGCGCAGGCCAGATGGGAACTGACATCATCGTCCAGCTCTCGCTGATGCCGGGCCTACGACTGGGTGCGGTGTCCGAGGTTCACACCGCCCGCGCCATTGCTGCCGCCCTGCTTGCCGGCCACGCCCGTGATGACATTGTCACGGCAGCAAAGGCTGCCGACATTGACCGTGCAATCGAGGCAGGAAAACTTGCCATTACCGATGACCTGAAAAGCCTTACCGGTGCAGGCCGGGTTGATGTGGTGATTGATGCTACGGGAAATCCCAACATCGGCACCACCTTTGCCCTTGATGCCATTCACAACGGCAAGCACGTAGTCATGCTCAATGTGGAGGCCGACATCACAATTGGCCGCCACCTCAAGGCCGAAGCCGACAGTGCTGGAGTTGTCTATACAGGTGCCATGGGCGATGAACCTGCCTGCGCCATCGAACTCATAGGTTTTGCCCA
>Ga0315273_10007408_pt1 | contig 13743 bp, 18 predicted proteins | sample YL17G02_0_MG_FD_205753 | JGI IMG/M metagenome (GOLD analysis project Ga0315273, IMG submission 205753) | Sediment microbial communities from Yellowstone Lake, YNP, Wyoming, USA - YL17G02_0 | ecosystem: Environmental > Aquatic > Freshwater > Lake > Sediment | place: USA: Wyoming | collected... | reverse complement strand
AATACTGTGAAGCCACACAAAGGAATTGATAATCTGACACCGATGGAAAAACTGATTGAATATTTTTATCCTGCAATTTTATAAACAACGCTCTAATTTCTAACACGCTGATGGCAGTTGGAGTTGTTGTCTCTTAAGTGGCTGTAGTTCGTATGGAGGCTCTAGCAACTCTTCAAGCACTTCTACTAGCTCAACATCATCAGTGGGAGGCTAATGCAATCAATATTCAGAATTTTGCCTTCAGCCCTGCAACGCTAACTGTCAAAAAAGGCACAACCGTAACTTGGACAAACAATGATTCAGCTCCGCATCAAATCAAATCCGCAACATTCAATTCCAGCCAATTGGGCAAAGGTCAAACTTTCTCTTTTACATTTAACGACTCTGGAACATTTGATTATTCCTGTGCCATTCATCCTTCTATGCTCGGCAAAATAATTGTTGAATAAGCAAATGATTTCAATAGAATTTCTCAGACAATTCCGTATCGGGGAATATGCCATATTTGACCTTACAACCGCATTCGTAGGAGTTTATTTGGCATCATTTTTGTTGTCAAAGTTATTTAGAAAAATCAGAGTTGATATTCCAAGAATAAGCTGGGTGTTATTGACCCTGCCGATTGGCATCCTTACTCATATAATCATCGGCAGAATAACGCCTATGACCAAAAACTTTTTAGATATACAGGGTCATTATGTCTTAAAGATAGTAATTATAGGTTTATTAATTTTTGGATTGAGAGGCATAAAAATAATCAAGAAATGAAAAGAGACAGCATTTTCTACATTTTATTTGTTTTGACTATTTTAGTGATAAGATTAGAAGTCTTTATTTTTCCAGCAAATAAAATAATGATTGATGGGTTGAGAGTTAACCATTTTTGGATTGGAGCAGTTTTAGTTTTGTTTAGCCTGTTTTTATTAAAAAATTATAATGCACTTAAAATAATTATCTTTCCGATAGGGCTCGGGTTAGTAGCAGATGAGTTAACGTTTATGATTTTTAGCCACAGAACAAGTAACGATTACTGGTCAGTTTATTCCATCGCTGGATTGGTTATTATTATGATAATGGTTTTTGTATTCAGGGAAAAATTATTGAGTAAAACTTATAATTAATTAAATTTTATGGAAAAAAATTATATAAAAATTGCAATTAACTCTCTGCTCATATTCACTGTTGGTGTCTTTATGATCGATTATTTTTCTCATTTGTTATTTTCAAATCCAATGGAGACAGTGCCATATTTTGTTGCAAAAGCGACTGTCTATTTTATATTCTCGGTTTTATTTTTGTCTGTTTTGAATCTGGATAAAAATGAGTTTATCAAGGTGGCTATTGGAGGAATTGTCGTTGCATCGCTTTGGGGAATGTATTATAACGTTTTTCCAATACTGTTTAATTACAATCCCTTTGGGATTTCCTTGAGGGGTTTAACTTTTTTGGGAATGGGACTTTTCGGAACTGGTTTTGCTTTTGGGACTATTCATATCCTCGCATTTGTAGGTGGATATTATTCTTCCAAGTTTATATGCCATTATCCTAAAAGTTCTAAAATATCTGAGAAAATATAGTGAGCGACACTGTGGGGTAATTATATTTTCAAATCTGGAATATACAAGTACTCTTTTCTTTTCATAAATATAGTTCTAACGTCCTTCACTAGCCCATGCTGATGAAAACAAGGATTATTTGATCCTTGTTTTTTGATAAGGCTCGTGGAATTAGAACTTTTATGATAAAGTTAATTGTATAAATTTATTGCAAGACCATTTCTACCACTATTGACTTATCATGCAACATTCTATATAGTTCACGGTAATTTATTTATCATATTAAAATGCAATGATAAGGATAAAAATACATACTCAAATTCTTGAAACCGAAGGAAAATTACTTAAAAATGAGAGGAAACTCCTTGGAGAAATAATAAAAAATCATGCCACCAATGCAGGGTTAATTTTAAATGTTCCCATGGTAAATATAACGATATATCCAAATCCAGATTTTACGATGTTAGAAACTGGAGAAGGTGGATATACACCATCAATGGATTGGTTTCATATATACATAAATCCAACAAAGAAGAAAATAGAACTAGATAAAATTATTAAAAATATAATACCAGCAACGATATATCACGAGATGAATCACGTTTCTAGGTGGAAAAATACTGGATATGGCAGCAATCTTTTGGATGTTATAGTAACAGAAGGATTGGCAACTGTTTTTGCAGGGGAACAATGGAAAAAATATAAAGCCCCTTGGAATAATTATTCCAAAAAAGAAATTATTAAATTGTTGGACTTACTTAAAAAGAGAAAAAAGAGCGATGACAAAAAATATAATCACGATGAATGGTTTTATGGAACAGGGAAATCGCCACGCTGGACAGGATATAAGCTAGGTTCATATATAATCCGATTTTTTAGAAAAAATAATAAAAATATGAAATGGAAAGATATAATGAAAATAAACACGAGAGAAATCATTAAAAAAAGTGGAATAGATTTGAAATAAGTATTTTGATAATTCATGTGAAACTATAAAAATATTTTTTGAGAAACAGTCAATGAGAGGTTAAAATCTGGGTTAAAAAGTCAGTGTTGGGATGCGTTTTTATTGACAAAATATACAATGTTTGTTACAATATAACGTTAAAGAATAAAATAAGAGGTTTACAAATAATGCTTGTAATTATTGATTTAGCTAAGGTAAAAAAGTCCGGATAATTTGCATAATAACCCATATTGCAGAAAAATAAGTTCTTTAAATCTTTAAATTTGGCAAAATAATTTCAAAAGTTTGTTGCTGTTTTTTATCGGGAGCCAGATTGTATGTTGCGAGTTTATTGCCTCTCCGCCCGAGGCGGATCGGGGCAGACCTGCCTGCTGGCAAGGCAGATTGTATAGAATTTGCCAAGATTTTTTGGGTTCAATCGCCACCTTTTGCGAAAGCAAAACGCGGTTCCCTGCCCGCCTATGGAGGGGAGCCAATCCTTTTGAGAAAATCCCGTCCCGCGACGGGATTTTCTTGTAAAGCGATAATTTTGGCTTGTTGAGCCGCTAAAATGAATTGTCTGGCTAATTCAAGACTGGGGTTCCGCCGCCGAATTTCGTATTTCGCTTTGCGAAATGCGCCGCCAAAGAAGATGTTGCCCTTGCCCCAGCCCACCCGTGCGCGGGCAACAGATTTACTCCCCTTGTTATCATAACCTATTTTGGGTTATACCACAATAGGATATACAATACAAATAGGTATGTCAAAATCAATTTATTCAAAAGAATATAAAGGTGTTTTAGAAAAGCTTAAAAAAGCCCGTTTTGAAGCTGGGCTGAAGCAAGAGGACGTGGCTCAGAAATTAAAAAAGCCCCAATCTTATATTTCAAAAATAGAAAGGGGCGAGAGAAGAGTTGATATTACCGAATTAAAAGAATTGGCAAAAATTTATAAAAAGAATATAAACTTTTTTGTTGAGTAATTATGTCTAAAATTCAAGAATTATTATCAGGCAAAACGGATCAAGTTGACTATGAAAAAATAGTCAAAGATTATCCATGGATTATAAAAAGGGGACAAAATTGTATTTTGAGTCCAGATAGCGATGGTTTATTATGTGGTCTATTTATGTCCACTTATTTAGATTGGCGAATAAAAGGTTTTTATGACGGGAAGGTAATGTTGTTAGATAAAGATATTTCGGCTAAAGATTGCGTATTCTTGGATATGGAAGTTTTTAGAAAGGGTATAAAAAGTGTTGGCCACCATATGATCCAATTTAATAAAAAGAAAAAGCCGTCAAATTGGGATAATTATAAAAATTGTATTCAGCCAAATAATATACGAGATTACGACGGATATAATGATTTTCGTTTGAAATATCCGTTAGCAACAATACATCTTTTAATAGGAATAGTTGGCTCAAAAATAAAATTCAAAATACCAGAAACCGCAATCCGTGCTTTATTTTTTACCGATGGAACTTTTAATGTGCTTTTTAAGTATCCTGAAAATGTATTGAATTGGCTGAATTTTTTACGGGCATATGAAGATTCCAATCCGTTAAAAGATGTTTTTGAAAACGAAAAATATAGTGTCTTTTCTCTCATGAAAGCGATGGACGAATTTTTTAGAAAAAGAGACGAAATTAGCGTTATCAAAGAAAGAGGAGATAGATTAAGAATATCCGAAACTGACGGGTCGCCAATCAATATCGAGAAATATAATGGATTTTATAAGATAAATTTAGAAGCAAAAGAAAGAATTGAAAAATTTATCAAGATTTTATCAGATTTAACTGGTTGGAAATATAATCAAGGAAGCTGGACTTGGGAAAATCTTAAATTGCATAAATTTACAAAGGGTGATTTTACCGGTCAAAAAATACGCTTAAATAATAAAACATTCGAAGAGTTTCTATTGAAAAATCCACTTACTTGGGCAATGACAAACGGTCAAAATATTGAATACACTCTTGAAAAGCCCGATAAGCTACAATAAGGTTTCCGGTATCCTTCGTATTCTTTCTTTTGCTAAATTGCAATATTCTTCCGAAATATCAATACCTATATAATTTCTTTTTAAATGTTTTGCCGCAACAGCAGTTGATCCGCAACCAATAAAAGGATCAAGAACGATTCCATTTGGCGGACAAAAACATTGAATAAAATCTAAAGGTATCTTATCGGGAAACACTGCGGGGTGTTTTCTTTTTAATTCGTCTTTATCGCCGGCCATCAAATAATCCCAAATTGTCCCCCTGCATTTCATTAGGTTTATTGGTCTAGTTACGGTTTTTGTCGTTGTTCCGTCCGTTCTTCTATTACCGCTTCCTGTCATAATTTTCCCACCGTGTTTTGACGGTACCTTTAATGGTTCTTTATTAAAATATTTTGGTCTTTCGCCTTTCAAAAAAATTGGCATATACTCATGATCAACTCTAAATCTATATTTCCACCACGCCCCTTCGGTTCCGTGTTTTCGATATATAACAGTTTCAAATAACTTAAAACCGATACTATCAACCCAATCTACGATAGTTCTAAAAGAAGTTAGCGATTTGCCAAAATCTTTTGTTTGGTCTTGGATAACCATAGCTGCTATGCCACCTTCTTTCAGAACGCGATATATTTCTTTACCGGTAGCGTGTAAATCAAAGTTAAAGCCGTTATATTTTCTGATTCCGTCGTAGGGTGGAGACGTAACAACCAAATCAACAGAATTACTAGGAAATTTTTTAAGTTCTTCCACGGCATCTCCGCAAATTATTTTATTTAAAGGAAGTTTGTCGAGTTTTTTTAAGGGTTTTTCTACTTCAAACTTCTCCTTTATTTCCGGAGAGAGTATCTCATTTTTTATCACATCAACAACGAGACCCTGGATAACAATTTCTTGCTCACCCCTTTTTATAATAATCGGCTCATATTCTTTATTAGCTGGTTGCAGACGAATTTGATTTCTTTCTTTATAAAATGTTTTTAGCGTTGCCTCATAATTATCTATTAATGCAACAACTTTCTGCCCGTTTTCTGCAGATTGTTGTTCTTTCACCAAAACAATATCGCCGTCATTAATATTTTCATCAATCATGCTATTTCCAGCTACTCGCAATGCGTAAAAGTTTCCGCCTTTCATTACTTTTGTTTTTGGTATAGCGATAGTTTCTTTGACTTGGATAGCCTCAATCGGCTGACCGGCAGAAATAACTCCCATTAAAGGAATTTTTACCATTTGCTGGCTTTCGTAAACAGATATTGATCTCGGACTATTTTCTTCTTTGTTTAAAAAACCCTCATCTTGTAATTTTTTTATGTGAAAATGAATCGTAGAAACAGAGGATAGTTTTAAATGCTTTTTAATTTCTTCCAAAGAAGGCGCAAAACCCTTCTTTTTTTGAAAAGAAGTGATAAAATCCAATATTTGTTTTTGTCTTTTTGTAGGCATAAATTTATGGTTATTGACTTTCGATTTACTTTCGATTATACTACCAGTATAGACAATATAAAAAATGTCGTCAATACCTTATAAATAAAAAGCATGGCAATACCAGAATCACAATTAGAAACATGGGCAAATCAAGGCGCAATTACAACTGCCAAGTCGACAGCCGACTCTATTAAAAATGCTCTGAATTCTTACGATGATTGGCCAGTCGGTGTTGATTTTGAAGTTTATTTACAAGGTTCCTACAAAAATGATACTAATGTTCGCGGTGATAGTGATGTGGATGTTGTCGTTCAACTTAATTCAACTTTTTACAGCAATCTTTCCGAAGATCAGAAAAATATTTTAAGCTTAACCCCTGCTTCTTATAGCTTGCCAAATTTTAGGGCAGATGTTTTGAAAATTCTAAAAGACTATTATGGACAAAGCCAAATAATCGAAGGGAATAAATCAATAAAAATTAAAGCTAATAATGGAAGGTTGCCCGCTGATGTTGTTGTTTGTTCGCAATACAGACAATATAAAACTGTAAATAGTTATGATTATATTGAGGGGATGTGTTTTTGGACAACAAATGATAATAGACAGGTTATAAATTTTCCAAAATCCCATTACGACAACGGAGTCTCAAAACATCAAAATAGTAATAAATGGCACAAGCCGGTAGTGAGATTGTTCAAGAATTGTCGTGGAAGTGTTTCGGACGACACAACTCCATCGTATTTTTTAGAGTGCATGCTTTATAACATACCTAATTCAAATTTCGGGACGAGCTATGGAGATACTTTCTGTAATATCGTAAATTGGCTTAATAAAAATAGTTTAGATAATTTCGTCTGCCAAAATGGACAACTAAATCTTTTTGGCACGTCACAAGAGCAGTGGAACACAAGCGAAGCAAAAACTTTTATTAATAATCTTATTTCTCTTTGGAATAATTGGTAATATGCATACTTATTCAATAGATACAGAAGAAAGAAAAAATATTTTACTATTTTTAGTCGTAGTCAGCATTATTTTTTCTTGGAGTTTTTACAAAATACTTGGTAATTATCAAATTTCTTTGCCGTGGTGGGTTGAAAGTCCATCGGTGTTGTTTTTTTACGGATTATTTTTTATGATTTTTGATAAGTGGCTTTGGCAATACCTCAAAAAAATAAAGTTTGTAAAAACTCCTAATCTAAATGGTGAATGGAGCGGTAATTTAAAATCTTCTTTTGACAGCCACTCTACGGAAGTAAAAGCTACATTAAAAATTTTTCAAACCTGGACAAGGATTAAAATTTTATTGACAACAGATCAATCCTCATCTCAAAGCGAAACAGCCTCGATTGTAATTGACGCGCCCGAAGGTAACTATTTAAGTTATCAATATATTAACGAGCCAAAATCAAACGCTGTTAACACAATGAGTATTCACAGAGGAACTGTGAGATTGATTTTTGGCGAAAAGGAAAACACTTTGAATGGCGAATATTACTCCGGCAGAGATAGACAAAATTTTGGTAGTCTAATTTTCAAAAAGAATACAAACAGTAAAATTATTTGATTATAATTTTAGGCGGCGCGCCAACGAAGTTGGCACGAAATTCGGCGGCGGCGGAACCCCAGAAGCAGTCCCGCTGTGGCGGGACGCTACGGGGCAAGAAGCGAGGGCGGGCAAAAATTTTTACCCCGTAGGGTCGCGAAAGCGACTCCTTCGGGGCCTTCCCCCACAACCCCCTTCCTTTTTGCTCGCCTCCGCCAGAGGCGGATAAGTGTCCTGCCACGCGAGCCGACATCTAAAATAAGGCTCATACAATCCTGTTTATTTATAACTCAATAGGATGTTTGGTATTTGCGTAGTATAATTTAGAAGGATTAGAATTGTTAATAAGCTAAAAGGAAACTTGTGAAAGAATGCCTTAATTATAAAAAAATCGAGAAACAGACCGTACAATGTCTGGCGTGTTCCCATTTTTGCAAAATTCCGGAAAGAAAAACCGGCATTTGCGGAATACGGCAAAACATCAGTGGAAAATTGTATCTTTTGACTTATGGTAAAGCGGTGGCGGCTCATATTGATCCGATTGAGAAAAAACCATTTTTCCATTTTCTGCCCGGCTCAATGGCGTATTCTTTCGGAACCATCGGCTGCAATTTCCGGTGCGCCAATTGCCAGAACTATGATATTTCACAGATGTACAATCTGAAAGGAAAAGTTAAGGAATATGAAAAATTGAACTGGGGATACGATCTTTCACCTCAAGAAATTGTAAAAGAAGCGCTGAAGACCGGTTGTCGCAGTATTGCCTACACTTATACCGAACCCACGGTTTTTCTGGAGTATTGCTTGGATACGATGAAGCTGGCCAGAAAAAAGGAGCTCAAAAATGTCTGGGTCTCCAATGGTTTCATGTCTCAAAAAACCCTGGACACAATCGTGCCGTACTTGGATGCTATTAATGTGGATATTAAATCCTTTGATGATGAATTTTACAAATCAAATTGCGGCGCCAGGTTGAATCCGGTTTTGGAGAACTGCAAGCGATTGGTAAAAGAAAGAGTATGGTTGGAAATCACCACTTTAATTATTCCCACCTTAAGCGACGATGAAAAAATGCTGAAAAAGGTCGCTCAGTTTATTAAAAAAGAATTGGGGGATTTTGTCCCCTGGCACGTGAGCGCTTTTTCCGGAGCAATCTCCTGGAAACTGAAGCATCTTCCCGATACACTCATTGCTAAAGTGAAGAAGGCTTATGCCATAGGCAAAAAAGAAGGCCTTAGGTATGTGTATGCCGGAAATATTTGGGAGGATGATGTTGAGAATACCCGTTGTCCTGGGTGCGGAAAAGTTGCGATCAAAAGGGTTGGTTATAGCGTGGAGCGTCTGGATAAAAACGGAAAATGCTTAAGTTGCGGAAAAAAATTGGATGGAGTTTTAGAAGTTAAGTAATTTTTTTGTCTAATTTATGATTGCCTTTGCAGCCATTGTCCCTCATCCACCTTTACTGCTGCCCTCGGTCGGATCGGAAGAGGATCGAAAAAAAGTGAGAAAAACTTTGAGTGCTCTGGACAGTTTAGCCGGGAGATTTAAAAAAGCAAAGCCGGATATTATTGTTATTTCTTCTCCGCATCAGGATTGGGGATTTGAGGTGCCGCTTTATTTTTTGGCCGGAGGTTTTAAGGGAAAAGTAGAAACCTTTATGACTGGATTTGAATCTCCCCGCGAACATTTCGAAAAGGGTCGGAAATTTTTTGAGAAATTGCCGAAAAATAAGCGCTATGCCTTTATTGCATCCGGAGACCTTTCTCATTGCCTGAAAAAAGAAGGATCATATGGATTTCATTCTGACGGTCCAAAGTTTAACAGGGCGATTCAGGAATATCTAACGCAAAAAAATATTGATGATTTTTTAAAGCTCGACGATGCCTTTCCGGAAGCGGGGGAATGCGGCCTGCGGTCGTTTTCTTTTATCTTAGGAGCGTTGGAAGCAGCCCGAGCAGATTGGCAGCCGGAAATTTTATCCTATGAAGACCCTTTCGGAGTGGGATATCTGGCGGCAAAATTACTTTGATTTTTTTCTTATGGATCTTTACGTCAAACTGGCTAGGAAAGCCATTGAGGAATATGTAAAAAATAAAAAAATTATTCGCGTTCCCGGGAACTTGCCCGAGGATTTTTTTTCCCGCTTGACGGGAGTTTTTGTGACTATTCGCAAGAGGAAAGAGCTGCGGGGATGCATTGGCACTTATTTGCCGACCAAGAAAAACATCGCCAAGGAAATAATCAGCAATGCCATCGCGGCTTGTACGCAAGACAATCGTTTTTATCCGGTTGCCGAAGAAGAACTTTCTGATCTAAGCTATGAAGTCAGCATTTTGAGCGAACCAAAAGCGCTCAAGAATATCAAAGAACACGACCCCAAAAAACACGGAGTGATTGTTCGCTCTGCCGATGGGCGCTGCGGCCTGCTTTTGCCCGGTCTTGACGGCGTTGACTCTATTGGCCAGCAGATTTCTATTGCTTGCCAAAAAGGCGGGATTGATCCAATAACAGATGCAGTGGAGCTTTATTTTTTTACTGTCAAAAAACACATTTGACAAATATGATAAAAATTATTAAAACGGAAAAGATTCCCATCAAGCTCTGGCTTTCACGAATCGAACCGGGCGCTTTGGAACAAGCAAAACACCTGGCCAATTTGCCGTTCGCTTTTCATCACATCGCTATCATGCCGGACGCGCACGTTGGTTATGGGATGCCGATTGGCGGAGTGCTTGCGGCCGAAGGAGTGATTATCCCCAATGCAGTGGGAGTGGATATTGGCTGTGGAATGTGCGCGGCGAAAACTACGCTCAAAAAGATCAGCAAGGATAAGCTAAAAGAAATTTTCGAAGAAATACGCAAAATAATTCCAACGGGCTTTTCTCACCATGAAAAACAGCAGAATTTAAATGCAATGCCGGAGTTAATAAATGATTTACCGGTGATAAAGTCTCAGTTTGAAAGAGCCAGAAGGCAAGTAGGAACGCTGGGAGGAGGGAATCACTTCGCGGAAATTCAAAGAGGATCAGACGGTTATATCTGGGTCATGGTTCATTCAGGGAGCAGAAATATTGGCAAGAGAGTAGCGGATTATTATAACAAATTGGCGATACGACTACGAAAAAAATTCCAAAGCGATATTCCTCTCAAGTGGCAGTTGGATTTTTTTCCAGCAGATTCGGAAGAGGGGCACCAGTATTTTTCGGAAATGAGTTACTGTGTTGACTTCGCTTTAGCCAGCCGGAAACTTATGTTGGGAAATATCGACGGAATTTTTAGGACAAAAACTTCCGGCGAACTTCTTTTGGATGAAATGATAAATATCGCCCATAACTATGTTTCATTTGAGAAACATTTTGAGAAGGATGTGATCGTTCATCGAAAAGGAGCGACGCAGGCAAAAAAGGGACAATTGGGAATTATCCCCGGATCCCAAGGAAGCAGAAGTTTTATCGTGCGCGGAAAAGGAAATCCGGAAAGCTTCAAATCCTGTTCTCACGGCGCCGGCAGGAAAATTGGAAGAAATGAAGCACGTCGAACCTTGATTCTCGAGGAAGAAATAAAAAAACTGGATCAAAAAGGAATCCTGCATGGAATTCGGGGTCGGCGCGATCTTGATGAAGCGCCTGGGGCATATAAAGATATTAACGAAGTAATGGAAAGTCAGGCTGATTTAGTGGAAGTTCTGGCTGTGCTGGAGCCACTGGCGGTAGTAAAAGGGTGATGGCTGAAAAATCAGATTCAATAGATATTTTCGAAATCCCTTCAAAATTAAACTTTCGAAAGCTGTCCATCCAAGCGAGCTAACTACTAAACTTTTCAAGTGTTCGTTTTACACCGGTGGGAAAATCGGGGGAGAAACTAAAAACACGATTTTTTAATATCGTGTTTTTAGTGTCTCAAGATGTCTATTCGTGGGAACGTAATCGGAATCAAACTGATTGGCGTTCAGATTTATACGTTATTACCGGATGTACTTGATGCTGCCAATTTGTTCAGCTCTGATTGAACTATTGCAGGTATAATTATTCCAACCAAAATATATAAGATAAACCAAAGTATGGCGTTATTGTCTTTCTTTACATTCTGAGCAAAACCTTCACAATATTTATATATCCAATAAAGATTTGCTATCGGAATTATTATTAACCAAGCTGTAGGTATCTTTGCTCCCAATCTGTTCATTTCATTTTTTGTTGAAACTATCCAGTATAGGCCATAGATTCCAAAAGTTATCATTGAAAAAAAATATACCAAAAATATATTCCTGTGTTTTATCATAATTTCACCTCCTTTCATTTTATTATTTGATACTTGCGCACCTCACGAGGTTTGCATATGATTAAATGTTAGACATTTTTTCTTTCTTAGTTCAATTATAATGAAATATTTGGATAATGCAAAAAACCGAGGTAATTATTATATCCGAGTAGGATGAGAGAACTTTTCGTGATAAAATATAAAAAATAGATTTTCAAATAATTAGGTGATTTTCAGTATGATGACTATTTTTTTATTTTTCTTGTTATTTTGCATATTTTGCTTGATAATTTTTTTATGTTCAAATATTTTTTATACTTTTTTATTGAAAGTGCCAATGCTTTCCACAAATAATACTGCTATTAAAAAAATTCTAAGAGATATTGATTTCAGTGCAGCAAATAAATTCTATGATTTGGGGGCAGGGAATGGAAAACTGATTTCTCACATAGCCAAAAGATATCCCGGCCTGGAATGTGTAGGGATTGAATATAATTTAGTGGCTTATTGCTGCGCAAGATTGAGAAATGTTTTTTCAAGAAAGAAAGTTATTTATCGAAGGGGGAATTTTTTTGAAATTGACATAAGCGACGCGAATATAATATATACCTATCTTTTCCCCAACATCATGAATCGCTTGGAAATTAAATTCGCCCGTGAGTTAAAAAAAGGAACGTTGGTTATTGTCAATTCTTTTCCGTTGAAGTCCAGAGAACCCAAAACAATTATCCAGGGAAAAGCTGGTGCGCTCGATACCTTTTATGTTTATGAATATTAATCCTTGTTTTTTATACTCGAGTAGGATGATAAAATTGTGGTATAGTTAAAATGTAACTTGATAAATAAAATTATGAAAAACAAATTACCCCAACCACACAAAGACGCAATTATTTATGAGGACAGAAAATTATATGCGTGTTTAGCTAATAACCCGATTGCCCAAGGGCACACAGTTATAGTATGGAAAAAGAAGGTTTCCGACTTGCACCTGCTTTCTAAAAAAGATTATGAATATTTAATGGATAGGGTGGATGAAGTCAGAAATGCTATTTTAAAAACTTTAAAGATAAAAAAAGTCTATCTAGTATATATGGATGAGATAAATCAAGTCCATTGGCACTTGGTTCCGCGGTATAATAAAAAAGGGGTTGGAATTTTCTTGAAAAAGCCAGGCAAAATAAAAGATTTTCATTTGGACGATAGAATCAGAACGAATTTGAAAATTCAAACCTAATTGCCATTATACAAAAAGGGATTGCGTCATCATTAAACAGGTTCTAATATTGACTTAATTTTTGGGGTATGCTATCGTTAAGCTATGTCACAGTGGCATGCAATAGTAGTATAGTCGAACTTTTTTTGCATTAAACTTAAGTGTGCATTTAATTAATCTTTTACTATAAAAATGGCAAAAGGAACAATAAAGAGACTGACCGATCGTGGATTTGGTTTTATTACCGAAGAAGGAAGCGATAAGGATCTTTTCTTTCATTCAAAAGAACTTCAAGGTGTAGAGTTCAATGATTTGAAAGAAGGAGATGCTGTTGAATTTGAAGTGAGCGAAAGCCCAAAAGGACCAAATGCAACCAACGTATCAAGAGTTTAGTCTGGATTAAAAATAAGCAACCTCAGTTTTTCTGGGGTTGTTTTTTATTTCAGGTACATACATAGTACACCTGCAATTTAAGAGCTTGATTGGGGATAATAAATCTGTCTTGAAAATTACTCAGGAAATAGAAAAAATTTAGAATAATTGGAAGTATAAAAACAATTCTAATACAAGAGATTTTGGACAAAAAATCAAAGGATAAATAATAAAGCTTTGAAATCGGGATTATTTTTACAGATTACCTGTTCAATTTGGTTTTAGGAAAATAGTGTTGTAAGGTGGACTGTCTGTCAAGACAGTATTTTAGCTTCAATTAGATGGATTTGGTTTTTAAAAATTAATTGATTATTCGGTAAATATATTTGAGCCGGGATTTGGTAGTTGAGCGATTGGTGAATCC
>Ga0315273_10007407_pt1 | contig 13745 bp, 10 predicted proteins | sample YL17G02_0_MG_FD_205753 | JGI IMG/M metagenome (GOLD analysis project Ga0315273, IMG submission 205753) | Sediment microbial communities from Yellowstone Lake, YNP, Wyoming, USA - YL17G02_0 | ecosystem: Environmental > Aquatic > Freshwater > Lake > Sediment | place: USA: Wyoming | collected... | reverse complement strand
GGCAATTGGGCTGACGGGCAGTGGCACCGATATGACATTCACGCAAAGCTGAATACGACCGGGATAGCAAATGGTGTCGTGGAGTTTTCGTTTGATGGGATTAAGAAATTCAGTGCCTCCGACGTTATGTTCAAAATATCAGGAAGCAACGGTATCGGCTGGAACGCAATTATGATCGGAGGGAATCATCAGACCGATTTCCCTGCTGGTGAACAATGGTACGCGATTGACGACGTAGTGATCAGCACCACTCCCATACCCGAAAACTATGTCATCGGTGGAGGAAGTAGTGACACCCGCGCTCCCGCCGCGCCCACTGGGTTAAAGGTGAATTGATTATTTATGAATAAAATGAAGAGAAGAATCATTTTAACAATGACACTGGTCCTCTTCTGGTCCTTTCCCGTGTTAAGCACAGTGTGGGCGGGGATCATTTTTGAGGATAATTTTGATGCCACTCCGGATTGGAATGTGCAGCATGAATATGATGGCGAGTGCCCGGTGGGATTATGCGCTGCAAATACTTATCCCGGCAGCTGGACTCTCTATAGAATTGTGCCTGGGGCCGGAGGATTAAGTCCTGTGGGATCGATCCGCAGGCTTCCGGGGAATGCCCCAGATCATACTTCAAACACGGGTAAGGCTTTTGTAGTGTATAATGAGTCGGTTCCGAATGTGAATTGGCCGGGTGATGCGATTCTTGGCAAGTATTTTGGATCTTCTGCTAATTATAATGAACTATATGCCAGATTTTGGCTGCGAACCCAACCTGGATGGCAACAAGTTTCAGGCATGTCCAATAAAATATTCAGGGCATCTCATTGGCGGCAGGAAAGTAGTTATCCTAACTATTTTCAATTGGCTGATCAGAACACGCCGCTTCAAATTTGGTCTTTTGGGGCAGCAAATGGTAATGCGGCCTTTATTAATTCTTATCGGTGTGAGGCGACTCCGTATACTTCAAATGGTAGGTCTGGTGATTATTATTGCGGCAGTCCCACCTATGCCGAATGCATTTCAGCAGGCGGAAATACCACGGAATGTACGCGTCTGTATGTTTATCCAAATGGGGGTGATTTTCGTACTGACAATTACCAAGTGTTTAATGGAGGTGTGCCGACCGCCGCAGGCAATTTTGCAGATGGGCAATGGCACCAGTATGATTTTCGGCTAAAATTGAATGATTCGGGGGTTTCAAATGGGACATTCGAATGGAAATATGATGGTAGGGTCATGGAATCATATAGTCATGTTATGTGGAAAGAATCATCTGCGTCCTCCTCAATTGGTTGGAATGCATTTGCTATTGGTGGTAATAGCGACAATATTTTCGGTGGGAGCACAGTAGCTGAGCAATGGTATGCAATTGATGACGTGGTTGTAAGCACAACTCCTATTCCGGCTGATTACGTTCCGGGCGGCGGTTCAACCGGTACGACTCCGCCCGCGCCACCGGCAAATTTGAGAATTCGATAAGGCATCACGGTCGACGCCGGCTGCCCGCCCTTACTATTTTTCTATAGGCTCTCTGGTTTTGGGCAATTGGAGGCTCCCCGTCCTTATGGCCGATCCGCCACAAGGAGGGGAGGGGGAGAAAGGAAGTTAGGCCAGGCGGGTTACATCTTCGGCAACCTTCGGGAAGTCATTGAGCATGATCACATCATGACCCGGGAAGATCAGGTCGATCGAGGATGCCTTGGCTCGCAGCTTCTCACATACGACCCAGGGGGATTTGATTCCCGTTAGGGCAGTCTAGGAAAGGGCGCCTATCTTCCTTCGATCAGCATGCTTCTGAGCTTCCGTTTCAGGACTTTACCAATGGCGCTCATGGGCAGTTGATCCATGAACTGGATCACCTTAGGTACCTTATACGGTGCCATCTTCTCTTTCATGTAGACGATGAGCCTTTGCTTCATTTCTTCGCTCTTTTCCCGCCCCGGCTTAAGAACCACTGCGCACGCTACAATCTCAGAACCTGGCCGGGCTGGATCAGGCAGGCCGACGGTGCCTGCCTTGTCCACGTCGGGGAGCTCCAGCATGACCTCGTCCACCTGCCGAGTAAAGACTTTGAAGCCGGAAACGCTCACCATGTCCTTGAGCCGGTCCACGATGTAAAAGTACCCGTCCTCATCCATGACCCCGATGTCCCCGGTGTAGATCCAGCCCTCCCTCAAGGTGTGGGCAGTCTCCTCAGGATTTTTGTAGTACCCCTTGGTAAAGACTTGAGGTCCTCTAGCCACGATTTCACCGGGCTCGCCTTGAGGAACGACCTCCTTAGATTCCGGATCAATCAGCTTCAACTCAGTGTCGCTCAGAGGGATACCAGCCGACCCCACTATTTTCACTCCATTGAAAGGAAGGGAAGTGAGAACCGGAGTCGTCTCGGTCATGCCGTAGACCTCGATCAGTTTTCCTCGGGCGACCAGCCCTTCAAATTCTCGGATGTTTTCCGCAGGAAAGGGAGAGGCTCCGCTGGTGAATTGCTTGACTTCCGAAAAATCAAGGGCTCGGAATTCCGGCAGTTTCATGAGCTCTAAGTAGATGGTGGGAACGTTGACGATCCTGGAGGGCCTGAACTTTCTGATTGCGGAAATGATAAATTGTAAATCCCTTGGGTTGGGGATCAATACCTGCGAGCTTCCCATGGACATCGCCCACATGGAGAGAAAGTTGCCCGCTTGATGAAACATGGGAAAGGCGGAAAGAATTACAGCTTCTCCCATTTTCGCTCCCGTCCAGGCGTTCGTCTGGACCAGGTGATGCACAATGTTGTTGTGGGTAAGAATGGCTCCCTTCGGTGACCCTGTTGTACCTCCGGTGTACATCATGAGACAGGGATCTTCAGGGTTTACTTTCACCTGAAGATATTCATCGGGCATATTCTGAAGGACCTCCATAAATCGGACCACGGGGATTCCCGAGAATGAATCCAACGTCCCTGCTGAAGCCTGGGGGCGGAGAAAATCGTTCAGGGAAACGACCAGGACGGTTTTCACGGGCCGTGTTGCCCACTACCTTGCTGACCGAACCGAGAAAGAAGTCCAAGGTTACAAGGACCTTGGCCCCTGAATTATTGAGCTGGTATTCCAGCTCATCCGGGCTCAGCAGAGTACTCACCCCCATATAGTACAACCGATTTTCTGGATGGCGATGGAGGAAATATAGCAGGCGGGGATATTGGGCAGATGAACTCCGACCACGTCACCGGCTTGGCAGCCACATTTTTGGAGAAAGCGTCCCAGTTGGTTGGAGAGGCGGTCAAGGTCTCGATATTTTATGACCCCGTCCATATAATACAAGGCAACCCGGTCCGGGACGCGCTCAAAGGCCTCGCGTGTAGCCGAAGCATAGGACATTTGGGGATATTGCAGCGTATGAGACACCTGCGGATCGTAGAACTTCAGCCAAGGCTTCTTTGCGTAGGCATCTTTCATCGTTCCTTCCTCCCTTCAGGGTAAGAATAGGAAAGCCCTTGCGGACAGCCCCCAGAAATAGCCCCCAATAGCCTTTTTCAGAAGGCCCGGAAATCCAACCGTGGGCGGAATCCCCTTCCCTTCACCTAACCCTCGCCTCTATCGGGAGTTGGCTTTCGGATCAAATGGAGATCCGCTTCAGGACAGGTTATTGGACTTGGGACATGAATTAAAAAGCCTCCAAAAGGGTATTCCATCCCTCTTGGAGGCTTCACAACGACATTTTCCGGGACCCCCACCTTCTCATTTTATTCCTCGGAAGGTTGAAGGTTACGTTCTTGGGTTCGTTGGCTACGGACGGGTATCTACGGTTGCCATTTTAGATCAATTGGGATTCCTGTCAATAGAAATTTATATTTGACACTCCTGGGGGGGCGAGTCAGCCTTACTCGGAGAATATTTTTTGCCAGCGAAATTTGGGACTGGAGCGGTTTTCATCGTTCAACTTCTGAACACCCAAATCAAGATCTACTCAAGAGGTCATGGGATCCCTTGTTTATTTGCCGGTGTGTTTCACACCGGGCCGATCGCAATCCCTATTCAATTGGAAAATCCATCGCACAAACAAAATTCATTTAAACTCGGATAACCCAAGTTCTTTCATTTTGTTTGCTGTCGGATTCCCAGTCTGCCGATCCCAACCTCGAAGGTCGTAATAAGAATCCAGCAGTTGTTCCATTTTTCCTTTCGACAATATCGCCCCTTCGGAAGGCCCGTCTTTTAAGGATTCGGCAAAGAATCTTTCAGGGAGGCGGTCGTCCCTCCGGCTCAGCCCCTCACGCTCATTGTACAATCTCATTAAATTCGTTATCCGCTCGCCTATGATCAATAACTCAGGTGGGGAAAAATCGGTGCCCAGGTAGGCTGAAAGAAGTCGTGCGCAAAGGGTTGGGCCGATTGCGCCCACCGTATTCACGGCAAACAAGCAAACGCCCAAAGAATCCCGTACTGGCCCCATGTCCTCATACCATTTGGTTGTTAGGGCGATGCTTTCAAGGGTAGGCTTTAATGGAGGCACGTGTAGTGGTTTTCCATAGATTCCTTCTTTAATAGCTGCCGGCATGTCCAAACTATTGAGAAACCAACTAGCATATTCTTCGTCTTTCATTCCCTGTTTTCGGACCCAGTCCGGGATATTTTCCACGATAGAATGGGTATTCTTGAGGTCGTCGCCTCCTCGGGCACAGGTCATATAACCTAAAAGGGTCGGCATCCCCAATGTCCGAGGATCAACACCCGAAAGGATTTCCATACCTTTGATTGTGAGGGCATACTTATCGGCTCCCCGCCCAATGATCTTTGCTGCTCTGGCGCTCCCTTCCGCCAAAGCGTCACCAATCCCTTGGCGATAAGCTATTTTATATAGCAATCCATTTATAGCCTCTTCATCTCCCCACCGGAGTTCTTTCCCATCAAAATTCTCCTTGGTTAGGATGCCCCGCTGATAAAGCTCAAGGGCAAAGGGAACGGAAGCCATTTGATCCATGCCGTATCGGTTGCATAACTCTCTACATTTCAACATGGAAGTAAAGCTCTCAATGGCGCATTTGCCACCCCAGTTCCATACCGGGTGAGAAAAACTCACCCCCTGCATAAATAAACCCTTGTCTTTTCCTTCTTTCACATCAGCTGTTATGTTACAGCCATAGAAGACCGAGAGAGGACAATTGCCGCAATACGTCGGCCCTTTCACCAGGTGTTTCTTATAACTTTCCGGCCTCCATATTTCATTCGTTTCCGGCAAAATTCCCGTTTGGTAATTCTTTGCCCCCAAGCGCCCCCTTCGGGCTGCCGCAGCGATCAAATAAGTGGATCCCACTTCTTGTCTTAGGCTCCTTTCGGGATAACCTTTAATTCTCGCTACGATTTCCTTTGTAACCGCTTTAAATAACTGCTCGTCTCCTATTTCGATTTTCCGGGTCCCCCTTACTGCAATCGCTTTAATGCTTTTGCTCCCCATAATGCAACCCGCATGGCTTCGCCCCGGAGCATGATGATAGTCCACGATCGGGCAGGCGAATTTGACCAAATTCTCCCCGGCCTGTCCAATCGCCATGACGCTGAAGTCTTTTCCTAATTCCCCTTTAATCGCATCCGTCGTCTCCCAGGCATCCTTTCCCCAGAGATGCCCTGCTGCACGCAGTTCGACATGATCATTGCTGATGATTAAATACCCGGGGTCCTTCAATTTTCCTTTCAATACGACCGCTTCATAACCCGCTTTCCTCAGATTTGAGGCAAAAAGTCCCCCATAGTTCCCCGTTCCGAAAATCCCCGTCAGCGGAGATTTCGTGGTGATCTCTCCTCGATGAGCTGTCGGTGCCCCGGTGCCGTTCAACAACCCTGCCGAAATCACGACGATATTCTCGGGAGAGAGCCCATCGATCTGAGGGCCTATTTCTTCAAAAAGAATCTTTGCATTCAAACCGAGTCCGCCGAGACATGTCATGAATACGCCGGCGTCAATATCCTCCGGAATCAATCTTCCATTAGACAGATCGACCCGCAGGATTCTACCCAGGAACCTTCGAAAATCACCTGTTCTCCCCCCCATTATTCCTCCTTAAGAAAAACCCAATCTCTAGAGCCGCTAGGCGGCACAGCCGAGATATCATTCTCATGTTTCATTATTTTTTTCTTTCACTTCCTCAGCCTTCAGCATCCGGGTAATTTCATTTGCTTTCCGGAAGTTCTCATCGACATATTTTTTCACCTGGGTCCGGTTCATGTACATGGGCGGGGTATACATCCGCTTCATCACGCGAGGGATTGCAATAGTTGATGAACGGAAACGAAATAAGTACCGCAACCTAATGCAACCACATACCCCTCTTCCGTGGGGTTACTTACCCGATACTCGGATGAACCGTAAGAATAAACGAGAAACCAACAACAAGGCGGCCATTATAAGCAGCGTTACCGATATTGGACTCGCGAAAAAGATGCTCAAGCTTCCTTCGGACAGAATAAGGGACTGGCGAAATGAATTTTCAAACATCGGACCCAAAAGGAGAGCCATGATAAGCGGAGCGGCGTCATAATCGAATTTCTGCATAATATAACCAATCACTCCGAAAATCATCATGATTGCGACGTCAAAAACACTGTTATTAACAGTGTAGGCCCCAACGATGCATAAACTTATGATGATAGGGAATAGAATGTAATAAGGTACCCTCATTACTCTTACCCAAAGGGGAATCAATGGGAGGTTCAGGACCAATAACATGACATTGCCAACATACATGCTTGCAATGACTCCCCACACTATATCTGGATGCTCCTTCATCAGCAAAGGGCCTGGTTGGACGCCATGAATCATTAACGCGCCGATAAGAATGGCAATCGTTACGTTCCCAGGAATCCCCAAAGTCAATAAAGGCAAGAAAGCACCAGTCGCCCCGGAGTTGTTGGCGGTCTCAGGACCAGCTACACCCTCGATAACTCCTGTGCCAAACTGTTTATTGGACAGTCTTTTCTCTAATGCGTATGAAGCAAAGGAAGATATAAGGGCCCCCCCTCCCGGCAGAAGGCCCAAGAAAAAACCGAGAAAGGAGCCTCTCATGATGGGACCGAAAGAATCTTTCCAGTCCTGAAGATTCGGGAAGAGATTTTTGATTTTTGTTTCGAAAATTTCCGCCTTTATTGTTGTTTCGAGGTTCGCAAATATTTCTGCGATACCAAAAAGCCCCATGGCAACGGGGAGAAAGTCAATTCCATCCATGAGGCCCATGATGTGATAAGAGAATCTTGGCTTACCAGAAATCTGATCCATACCGATTGTACTGAGAAAAAGACCCGCTAATGCCATCATTAGGGCTTTAGTTATCGATTTACTGCCCAAATAGGCAAGAAGGACGAGGGCCAGCACTAGCAGGCAAGTAAACTCAGGCGCTCTAAATTTCAGTGCCCAACTTGCTAAGGGTGGTCCCATGCATACCAACCCTATGAGAGAGATTGTTGCTCCGATAAACGAACCAAATGCCGCTATGCCTAATGCTGGACCTGCTCTTCCTTTGCGGGCCATAGCATATCCATCAAGGCAGGTCACGACGGATGCTGCTTCGCCTGGTATTTTAAGAAGGATGGAAGTGGTAGACCCGCCATACATCGCCCCGTAATAGATACCCGCCAGCATAATTATCGTGGAGGAAGTCGGGATATGGTAGGTGATGGGCAGGAGAACACATATTCCCGCAGTTGGGCCAAACCCGGGGAGGATGCCGACTAGCGTTCCGAATAGGACACCAAGGAAGCAAAAGAAAATATTACCGGGTGATAGGGCCACACTAAATCCATATAATAGATGTTGTAATATACTAAAGTCCTGCATCCTTTTTTGCCCGTTTCTAATCCTTCAGAAGACGCCTTTGATGAAAATATATAGATAAATCTAAAAAAAAGCCTATCCCTAGAAGGGCTGATGTAGCTTATTCACATCGCTAACTCTAAAAAACCAAGAATCCCTGCGGTAACTGAACCCTAAGCACGCCTTTAAAGAAGAAGTGTGTGATAAAGGACACCCCAATCGCCACGGATACCGTTATCCACCAGGATTTGGCCTCTAGAACCTTGAGAAGAAAGGCGATCAAAATAGCCGTAGAAATGCTAAAGCCGACTCTGTCTAATAAAAATGGATAGGCGAGAACATTAGCCGTAAGCGCCAACATTCTTCTCATCGGGATGGGCCTCTTGCGGCTAGCGGCTGGTCTTGCGGCGAAAAGGCTGGCCAGGAGCGTAGCCGTAGCTAATCCACCTAGCAAGATACCAAGAAGGAATGGGAAAAAGCCCGGCTTAGGTGAGCCGTAGGTGCCAAGTCCTAATTTATAGGATTCCACACAAATAGCGGAAGAAAGCGCGATAAGAAAGAGTAGGCCTCTATCAATCCTTTTTTTGGTCATTTCGGTCCGCAATAATCGGTAACATTTCTTCTAATGATAATTGATGTTATCGTAAAAATTCGTCACTCCGGTGGAAACCGGAGTCCAGAGAATTCTTAAGTATTTGAAATAACTGGATCCCGGCGCCTGCCCCGGACCCGATCTGGGGTTCGCCGGAATGACGGAAATACGTCTTTTCAGACTTTTTACGAGATCATCATAATTAATTTAGAAACAATCTATTTTTTCGCCTTTCCCAGGAGCCCAGAATAAAATTTTTCCTCCCATTTCCAATAATCAGCGCATTGCTGAGGTGTAAAATACTCAGGCACATAGCCCACTGCCTTAAAGATGTCCTCGACTTCCTTTGCTCGGAGGGCTTCCTTAAACGCCTTTGTGAGCTTTTCTGTTACACCCATTGGCATACCCGCAGGACCAAGCAAATGGTTCCTACCCGCTATAAAGACATCAAATCCTTTTCCCTTTTCCGTTATCGCCGGGACATCAGAATATATAGCGTTTCTCTCTGGTCCAAAATAAACCAACCACCTAAAATTTCCTGATTTCACATATGGGGCTGCTGGCGTGGCCGCTACAATAGCGTCGACCTCACCAGACAGCAATGCAGTTACGGTTTTACCACCTCCAGCATAGGGAACCTGAATCATCTTCTTGAAGCCTAGGAATTCAGCAAAGTGAGCCTGAACGACATTATTCATTGATCGACTCCCGATAGAACCAAATTTGACCGGATTTTTTTGGGCATAATCCACAAACTGTTCATATGTTTTCCAGGGGGAATCGGATCTTACTGTCAAGTAAAGATAAGACTTGTGGGAGGAGCCCAAAAAGGCAAAGTTGTCAACACTAAAAGGCAAACTTGGATCTTCTATTTTTTCGAATACGGCGTACGCATAAAGGCCGTAAAGCAGCATGTAACCATCCGGCTTTGCATTTGCCACATAAGCTGTAGCTATTGATGAACTTCCACCGGGCTTATTGACAACAACCATTGGTTGCCCAAGTATCTTTTCCATTACCTTACATATGACTCTTCCGTGCACATCCGGGCCTCCCGGTGGAAATCCGATATATACATTAATTTCTCTTTTGGGATAATCTTCTTCCTTTGATAGCGCCTTATGATCCCATCCAAATATTACGAAAATACCGATAATCATCGCAAGAACAATCGTGAAAGGTTTATTACTATCTTTCATTTTACCAACCTCCTTTTTTAATCAGCTCCTTAAGATTAAAGCCGATGATTCTGTGACGTGGCCGTATTATTTGAAGCAGAGGGGCCGGCCAATTAGCTGAACATCAAGACTGAAGCTCAAAACAAAACAAATACTTATTGGCATAACTCAACGTCGTTGGCCTAGGATGGAGCAAAAACGGCTCAGCACCTAAATAGCGTACGAGCGAACAATTGTTCCCTCCGGTACCACCAGTTGAATAAATGCACATTCCAAGCGGGAGACCCCTTTGACCCTGGTAGCAGAAAGGGAATCCCACGGCAGCAAATAGCCTGCCATTTTCAGGATTTGCCTGAAAAATCAATTTCGGAATTTGTGTCAGGTTATTCGCGGTGTATCTCGGCGTAAATCATACCTGATATAAGCATTGGTAAAAAATATTACTCTTTTCGCAGCTCCTTTTTGTAAATTGTTGTAACCATTACTTTTCCGAAATCCCTTATGGCCACTGATTTACCCGATTGTTATCAGTCTGATTCAAGCATTTTAGATTACCCTACTCCTTTCGAAGGATCCTCCCCGCCGATACTTTTTTATAGTCACCGTTATCTATAACGACTTCACCATTTACCAGGACATAGTGAATTCCAGTGGGGAAACTCCTCGGCGTAGTGTACGTGGCGGTATCCGCAACCGTTGCCGCGTTAAAAGCTACGACGTCTGCAGCCATGCCACGGCTGAGAATACCCCGGTCTCGTAAGCCAAGCCTCTGGGCAGGCAAAGAAGTCATCTTCCTTATTGCTTCCTCTAGCCTAAGGACCGATCGTTTCCTCACATATTCGCCAAGAACCCTTGGAAAGGTGCCATAGAGCCGTGGATGAACAAGACCTTTCTTGTTCAGGTTGTCTGAGTCTTCACACCATCCATCGCTTCCAATCGCAGCATAAGGATACTTTAAAATTCTTTCGAGATCTTCTTCACACATCATTTCAATAATCATTCTTACTACGCCTTGTTCTTCTATCAGGAGGTCAAAAAGGGCATCATAAAGATTTTTGCCCATTTTCTCAGATAGTTGGGGAACGGTTAACCCCTCTACCCAACTGTTTTTATCTGACGCAACAGATATAAGGGTTACCTTTTCCCACCCTCCCGCCTCACGCACCGGATTCCACCAATTGGGGTACCCTTCCTCGATTTCGGTGCTAACCCGATGGCGGGTATCTCGGTGAGCGATTCGTTGAAGTAAACTTTGTAACCCCCCCTCATGGAGCCATGGCGGTAATAAAAAAGCGACACTTGTGGAAGCAGCAAGGTAGGGATATACATCGCACATAACATCCACGCCTTGGAGTCTGGCATCGACCATCATTGCGATGGTTCTCTGGGTTTTACCCCAGTTGCTCCGCCCCGCGGCCTTATGGTGGGAGATCTGAATAGGGACTGATGTATGACGCCCAATTTCAATCGCCTCGTTGAGCGCCTCTTCTAAACCATTACTTTCGGAGCGGAGATGAGTGGCGTAAAACCCCTTATTAGCGGCTACCACCTTGCATAGTTCAACTAATTCTTGTTGAGTCGAGAAGGAATCAGGGGGTTTTATCAATACCGTGCTCATGCCAAACAATCCTTTACGGAGATGAGTGGTCAGTATTTTTTCCATCTGTGACATTTCTTGTCTTGAGGGGTTGAGATTGTCCATTCCCATAACGGCAACACGAAGGTTACCGAAACCAACCAGGGGTACCACATTGATAGAAAGGCCCAATTCCAGCAGTTGGGTAAAGTAGCCTTCCATGTCGTTCCACGTCAGGTCGGCGCCGGCCATTAGGGTCCTAGAGTATTCCACCAAAAGGTCAGTCTTACCAGGTTGGACGGGGAAAGGTGAAAACCCACAATTGCCAGTAACGACTGTAGTAACCCCCTGTCTTAAATGGCTTTCTGCTTTGGGGTTAGTAATTAAACTGAAGTCTGAATGACTATGGATATCAATAAATCCAGGACAAATAGTAAGGGATGAAGCATCGATCAATCGGCGGAATTCACATCCAGAAAGATCTCCTATTTGTTCGATTCGCCCACGGCGAATCCCTAGGTCGGCATAGATGCAACTATTTCCCGTTCCATCCACCAGTTTCCCGCCATGGATAATTAAGTCAAATTGACTCATTTCTGCATTCCTTATCTTATCCGCTAAAAGGCCTTCTATTATCTAAATTTTGAAAGATCATTGCCATTTTGTCTCTCCTTCTCCCCTCACCATGATATGGTGAATAAGACCGGAAGCATCTACCCGGGCTTTCTGGAGCACAGGTCAATTATATAGAAGTCATCTACTTGTGTCAAATAAAATTTCCCAGTCGAACTTCTCATGGGGCCCAAAATACTCCACCTAAAACCTCAACGTAACTCTTACACCTAGGAGTCTTAACCTCGATGGCATTTGGAGTTGACGATTACGAATAGGGATATTGGTAATATTTTTCTATGCGCTCTCGGGTCTTAGGCGATTAGGGGCGACCCCTCCTTGTGGAGGATAAGCCACAAGGAGGGGAGGGGGAGAAAGGAAGTTGGGCCAGGCGGGTCACATCTTCGGCAACCTATTTCTTGGCCGGATTCCAGAAGCCCCACGGTTTCAAGCCGAGATCCTCCGGTTTGGTGGCTGGGGGAACCAGGGAATTGTAAACCTGTTTGGCCAGGGCCTGACATCGGGTATACGCTCTTAGGGTCTTGCTCCACATATACACTCCCTGGTTTCCTCCGGCCCGACCCCCTTGAACCCGATCTTCATAGTAAAGGCCTTTATGCCATTCAATCGCGGCCTCATTGAATATCTGGTCCAGAGGGGCGTAGGCATGATCCGAGTAGCTCAGTTTTCTTAGCTCCTGATTGGCATAATAGAGTTGGTACTGCGCCCGATCCTTGGCGGCTTTGCTAACTTCCTGCGGATTGGGAGCGAGCTTCAGCTGGTAGTACGAATAGGTGGGAGCAATACGGTAGTAATGCCCATAGGGAAGCAGAGGATAGGCGATCCGTGCCGGGCACCCATGGGATACGTAGTACAACCCCTCATTTCCGTTGTGAGGCAGCATGATTCCGACCAGGGCATTTTCCAGGTCACACATCTTGGTATCCCAACCCTTGCCTTGCGTCTTGTAGTACGCCGCATCCGCTTCTTCCAGAGTTGGATAAGCCGGGGGCTTGCCGGGAAAGCGCGAAACCATTTTGGCGAAAGCCAGATCGACTTGACCATGATAATTATGGAGCATGTTCCAGAGACCCAAATTCCGGGGCACACTGCTGATGGTTGCGCCGGTTCCCAGCCATCCTCCATGGGGAATATAAACGTTTCCTTTGGGCGGCGGGTTCTGACAATGGCCTAACTCCTTGCAGAGGGCGTTATTGGTGGAATAGATGAAATCCCGTTCGTCGTAATCTCCGGGCCGCCGGATGGCCCTCGGGTTTTCCCGGCTTTCGATGACATAGGCATCCCCCTGGATATCCACCCAAAAACCACCCGCAAACCCGTCACCACTGGGGTAGGCTAACTGCATATCTTTCGCTTCGGCAGCATTATTGGCAAAGCGCAGGGTGTGCAGGTTGGCAAGGCCTTCGCTGATCCCTTCGGTCCACTGCTCCTCGGGTTTACTTCGGATCCAGTGCGTCGCCCCATGATGGACATAGGCGAGCCCTTTATTATTCATGCCCGGATGGCCCCCCAGCCATCCAAATTCCGTAGGCCAGAAGGGGGAGATGATGAAGTTATTACCCGTCTGGGGAAAGGCAATTAAAGTAACTTCGAAGGTTACCTCGTGGTCTGTACTCCCGAGGCAAATTAACCGGCCATTTTTGGTAGACGTTCCCCAGGCGGCGAAACTGCTGCAATCTGTGGGGGGTCTTATTTTTAGGGTCTTTCTCCTGACAAAATGGGCCAGCACCTCATCGTAGGAAAGGTAAACACCCGCAGCCACTGCCCCTTGGGCCATGCCTTTAAACATCTCTTCGAATTCGGGAGCGTACTGTTTGATGTACTGTTCATAAGCGTTTTTGATCTTTCGCTCATTTTCAATGAACCGATCATCGGCCACCCTTTCCAGGATCCAGGGGCCGAATATCTGGATAAGCTGCTGATAGAACTGATACCCCATTTCATAATCTGAACCGCTGAGGATAATAACCGGCCTGACATTCGG
>Ga0315273_10007405_pt1 | contig 13746 bp, 12 predicted proteins | sample YL17G02_0_MG_FD_205753 | JGI IMG/M metagenome (GOLD analysis project Ga0315273, IMG submission 205753) | Sediment microbial communities from Yellowstone Lake, YNP, Wyoming, USA - YL17G02_0 | ecosystem: Environmental > Aquatic > Freshwater > Lake > Sediment | place: USA: Wyoming | collected... | reverse complement strand
GACATGTAGATGGAATGCCCGCCGGGCGCGCCGCCGCAGCGGGCCACCTCAACGTACTCGAGGGTGAGCGGACCTGTCTCGTAGTCCGAGCCAAGGATTCCCTGGTCCGGGCAGTCATGCATATAGAGATCGCGGATCGTCATGTAGGCCGCGCGGTAGCGGATACCCCGCGCCGACCCGTGCTCGATCTCGAAGCCCTCGAAGATGGTGTGATTGCTGAGCAGGAAGTGCACGGCCATCTCCCCACCGGAGATCACCGGGCGCTTCCCGTTTCTGCGCAGGCCGCGAATGGTGATCGGCGCCTCCGCGGTGCCCGCGCGCGTGAACTCCACTCCACCCGGGTAGACCGCGTCCCCGTCCACCTCCACCACATCGCCTGGCTCGAGCAGAGTCACCACTTCTTGGAGCGTGCAGTGCTTCCGCTCCGGACCGACCTCGTAGCGAGCGGCGGCCAGAGCCACCGCAGATACCAGTATCAGCAACAGCAGTATCATTCCTCCGGCCTTCCTTCCTCCATTCCAGGCGTTCCACGCATCCTGTGTGCGCTCCTGCGAGATCCAGAGGGTCTCTGCCCTGCTGGGTAGAAGGAGAGCGTTCGACACCCCATGCGGCAGGAGAGGCAGCGCATGCAGATCACTCCCGATATCTATCTCATCAACGGATACCCCTACGGGCGCCACCAGAACGGCTATCTCCTCCGGGCGCCGGAGGCGCTGATCGTCATCGACTCGGGAGACATGGAGGGTGACTCCTTCGGAACGGTGAGCGCCGCGTGCCGCCGATGGGGGTACGAAGTGGAGCAGGTGACGCATCTGCTGGTGACCCATGCCCACTTCGACCACAGCAGCCACGCCGCGCGGTTCCGGCGCATGGGGGCCAAGATCCTCGCCAGCCCCGACACCGCGGAGGCGATGGCCACCGGCGATGACCGATGCATCGGCTACGCAGTGAGCCGCGACTTCGAGCCGTGCGAAACTGACATCCTGGTCGAGGACGGCAAGTCTGTCGACCTCGGTGGGCTGGTAATCCGCGCCATCGAGGCGCCCGGGCACACGAACGGGCTGATGGTGTTCGCGGTGACGCTGCGCGGGGAGCGGCTCTGGTTCTGCGGCGACCTGCTCAAGGTGGGACAGGAGTGCGAGTCCGTGCAACTGGGCTGGCCTGGCAGTCCCGACCTCAACCGTCCCCTCTACCTCGAGACTCTCCGCCGTCTGGTCCATCTCCCTCCATGCGATATCTTGCTGCCCGGCCACGGCCCGGCTGGAATCGGCGTGGGGAAGAGGCTGGTGGACATGGCCTATACGAAGGCGATGGTGGAGTGGAGATAGGGCCACCGCGGATCGCGGGGCCAGTGAGCGGCCGTTGTGGACATGCGAGTGTGTGCACCACGGCAGACGGATCTGGTGGGATTCGCTGGACTAGGGCCCTACCTGCGGCGGGCACCAGTACCGTATGCCCTGCGTCGCCAGGCCCATGTGCGTGTGTTGAGCGGCAGTGAGACCGCCGTGAAGGCCTCCGGCTTGGCGAATGAGCAGAGGGCATCGGGACTCGAGAGGCGTACAGATCTGGTTGCCACATAAGTGGAACCAGGGCCTAACCGGTGCCCCGCGGCGCGCTTGGAGTGGCGTCACCGGGCATCGACACAGACAGAAGGTCCCATATGGTGGAATCTACAGGACTTGCAGACAAGCCTACAGGGCTGCCAGGAGTGTCCCATCGCCATTTGACATAGACAGTGGCCCCTGGAAAGACATCGCGGCGGTCGGTGCTCGCCGTGATCTTGACGGGGGCTTGCTTCGCCTCCACCATCTTGCGCGAGAGTGCTTCCGCGACTTCCAACGCCTCGGGACCGGTATCCACGAGCGCCAGGTCGATCTCCTGCCCACGGCGGATCATGTCAGACACCAGCCCGCGGGTGAACATCGCGCTCCCAGCGCCTACCAAGACGATCTTCTCCTTCACTCGTCGGCTCCTCTCGCGTCCGCGATCTACACGTAAGCATTCACTAGGTATCCCGCCTCGGTGCAGGCCATGGTACACCGCACAGAGACGGCGCAGCAACGCAAAGCCAGTGCGGAAACCCTCCTGCGAATTGGACATTCGCGCGAATCCGCCGGATCACCCTCCGGGTCGCGTTCGCGACGTGACTGGGCCTGCAGGAGATGGACTGCCGGTCACAGTACGCGCAGAACGGAGGTAGAAGAAGCTATGCAGGGATCGCTCGCGCGGGTACGCCAGGTGATGGAATCGCAGAAGCCGGATCGGGCTCCGCTCTTCGATCTGCTTCCGAATGATGCGGTGCTGCGGCATTTCAATGGGGGCGTGCCGGTAGCGATCGGGGATGATCGCAGCGGCGCGCGGGCGATAGCTGCAGCGGTTGACGGGTCGCGTTCGGCGGCGTTCTCACCATCGGAGGAGGCAATCAAGCGGCACGAGGACGGACGGGTAACGCGGCGGCTGCGCTGGACCGCGTGGAAAGAGCGGGTGAGGTACGGTTCGAGCGAGGAATACCGGGAGGCGAAGCAGCGGGAGCTGGCGGGATGGGAAGACGAGGTGAGCAGGCCGATTGGATCAGACAACAGCGGCCAGGTGGAGGTGAAGTCGTGGTTCGGCGGTGATTTCTACTACCTGTTGTCGGCGCCGTGCCCCGGGTTGATGGGGATCTGGTCGGAGGTCGGTCTGGAATCGTTCAGCTACTATCTGTATGACTGCGAGGACGTAATCGTCGAGCAGCTGGAATGCAACACGGCGCACGCCTGCCGATGGATCGACGGGCTGCCCGAGGATGATCCGTTCGAGTGCGTGTTCGTCGGGGAGGATATCGCATTCAAGAATGGGCCGATGATGCAGGTGAAGTGGCTGGAAAAGCAATACTTCCCGAGGCTGGCGCGGGTGATCGCGTCGCTGCACGCGAAAGGGAAGAAGGTGATGTTCCATTCCGATGGCAACCTCAACGCGATCATGGACGGACTGGTGCAGGCGGGGATCGACGCGCTGAACCCGATCGAGATCTGCGCGGGGATGGATCTGGCGGACCTGCACCGGCGCTACCCGAAGCTGGTCTACGCGGGTGGTATCGATGTGAGCCATTTGCTGCCCTTCGGTACGCCCCAGCAGGTGCGCGACGCAGTCGTGAAGGCGATCGAGGACACGGAGGGCCAGATTCTTGTCGGCTCCAGCACCGAGGTTTTCGATATCGTGTCCCTGGAGAACTTCCTGGCGATGCGCGAGACCGCAATGGCGTACCGGTTCTGACAGTTGAGGATGCTGTCTCCCGCCTCTGTTGCGACACGAGAGAACCTTCCAAGAGAGGAGCATCATCGATGAGCCCGCGAGAGATCACTTACTTGCCGACCGCGGTACCGTCGGCCAAACAGCTTGCTTACCAGGATTGGGAGTGGGGGCTGTTCCTCCACTTCGGTATCCGCACGTTCTATGAGGGGCATGTGGATTGGGACAAGCGGCCCATGAGCCCCGAGGGGTTCAATCCGACCCAACTCGACTGCGATCAGTGGGTGAAGACGGCCCAGGCGGCCGGCCTGCGGTATGTCATTCTCACGGCGAAGCACCACGACGGCTTCGCGAATTGGCCCTCGCGCTATACCGACTTCTCGGTCGCCTCGTCTCCGTGGAAGGGCGGGAAGGGGGACATCATCCGGGAGTTCACGGCCTCCTGTCACCGGCATGGGATGAAGGCGGGCCTCTACTATTCGCCCGCCGAGTGGCGGCCGCTCTTCGAAGATTCTGCCGCGTATGACGACTACTTCGTCGGGCAGATCACCGAACTCACCAGCAACTACGGCGAGATCGATGTGCTGTGGTTCGATGGGTGCGGCTCGGAGGGGCACACGTTCGACTGGCCCCGCGTCATCGCCGAAATCCGCCAGAGGCAGCCGGGGGCCATGATCTTCGAGGGCGGCGATCCTGACTATCGCTGGGTATGGAACGAGGCCGGGGTCGCGCCGTCGCCCTGCTGGAACACGATAGATGGGAACCGTTCCATAGACGTGCCGGACTCGTTCGCGCCGGTCGCCGGCGCACGGCCGATCTGGCTGCCCGCGGAGTGCGACTGCCGTCTGCGATCCCAGAACTGGTTCTATAGTGACGCGGATGAGGACACCATCAAGGGCATCGAGGAGATGGTGGGGCTGTACTACTACTCGGTCGGACGGGGGTGCAACCTCACGATCAATGTGGCCCCGGACCGGCGCGGGCTACTGCCGGATAGGGATGTGGCGCGGCTCCTGGAACTCGGGTCCGAGATCCGGCGGCGCTTCAGCCGGCCGCTGTTGACACTGGATGATTGGGTGCCGCGACCAGGCGGCTGGCAGGCCGACTTGGCGCAGCCTCTCCTCATAGACCACGTCATCATCCAGGAGGATCTCACGCAGGGAGAGCACGCGCGGCGTTTCGCCGTCCGCGCCCGCCCGCCGCACTGCGGAGAACCGATCACTGTCTACGAGGGCTACAACATCGGTCACAAAGCCATCTGCCGATTCCCGGCTATTCCGGCGGAGCACATAGCGCTGGAGATCCTGGAGGCGGACGGCCCGGTATCCCTGCGCCGACTGGAGGCACACTCTGTGGCTGACCTGGAGTGAGTGGCGGGCAGTGCGTCTCGCTGAAGGGGGCCGCGGCGGTACCAGGGAAGGTACGGCCCGTCAGTTCCTAGGAGGTTATCACGTGGCGGAGGCGACGCGCGAGCTTTCCATTGTCGGTGTTGGCGCGCACTTGGATGACTGCTACCTCGGGATGGGAGGGGTGGCCATCAAGGCGGCCCGCAGAGGGCACCGCGTTACCCTGGTGCAGGTCGTCTCTCAGTACGGCGCCTGGCCCACGGTGAGCGGCCGATCGGAGGAGATCAAGCCCCTGCTGGCCGAGTTGGCGGCGCGCGCCGGGGTCTCGGTGGTCACCCTCGGGCATGACTATATGCGCTTGGAGAACGGGGCCGCCCTCGTAGCCGAGGTGAGCGGCGTGCTCCACGAATTGAGGCCGGACCTCCTCTTCTGCCAGCACACCGTTGACACCAATCAGGATCATGTCGCCTTGGGTCAGGCCACCCTCACGGCGGCCCTGCATGGAGCCTGCTTCGTAGGGCGCAGCTACGTCGCGCCCCGCGAGATCTATCGGTATACCACGGGCGCGCAGACCCTGGGCTTCGCCCCTGACACCTATGCCGATATCAGCGAGGAGCTGTGGGAGGTGTTGGAGATCACGGCCGCGGTGGATGCGATGTACGCCCGTGGAGAGCCCAACTCGCCGGAGCGAGTCACCCTGACTGGGCCCGACCTGGGTGAGCGGAGGGTGACCGTTACGACACACGGTCTGGACAAGCTCGCGACCAGCATCCTCTGGGGGATGCGAAGCGGCGCCAGCTACGCGGAAGGGTTCGCCGCCTATCCCTACCGCCGCGCCGGGGCCTGTCTGCTCGATCTGCTCTAGAGCATCTCACTCGCGGTAGTAGTCGGCGAGTCGAGCGAAGGCCGGGTGTAGTGGTTACTTCGCCGAAGGACTGTTCTGGCCTCGCTCTGACGGCGTCCTTTGATGTATCGTTGGCGCTCGATCTTCCTCGAGTCTGCTGCCGCCATGACCCGCTCGCCCTGAGCCTGCAGGGGCAGTTCCATCGCCGCGCAGCAACCACACTCGGGCAGGCGCGCCGTTCCCGCGGGGCGTAACTAAGCGCATGAGCAGGTGGAGTGTCATGCCAGGTAGTCTGCTGCTGGGCGTGGACGGCGGTGCGAGCAAGACAGCGGGAGTGCTCATCGACGAGGAGTGCCGCATCCTGGCCTCCGGCCAGATCGGCGGCTCGGCGATCATCGGCGAGCCGAATCCGAAGTCGTGCGCGGCGCTGTCAGAGCTCGTGGGCGCCTTGTGCGCGGAGGCCGGGCAGGCGCGAGACGCGATCGCGCACTGCGGGATTGGGCTCAACGGCATTGACTTCGATGACGAGTTCCCCGTGCAGCTCACCGGCATCTCCCAGGCGCTTGGTCTTCCCGCCGCGCGCGTGACGCTGGTGAACGACGGGATCGCTGCGTTGTGGGGCGCCAGTCCGGCACGGGCCTCCGTGATCGTGCAGCACGGTTCAGGGTTCACCGCCAGCTACCGGAGCGACTACGGCCGGGAGATGCTCTTCGATCACCTGCACGTCGGCGACGTGCTGGACATGCGCTACGCGCTCACCTCACTGGTCGCCCGCATGATCCTCGGTATGGTCCAGGCGACGCCGCTGAAGGAGGCGACGCTGGCGGCGTACGGAGTGGAGGAGGGCCGCTACTGTGAGGCGATCTACCGGAGGGAGATCCCGAGCGAGTGCATTCGGACCACGGTGCCGATGATCTTCGCAGCCTGGGAGCGCGGAGATGCAGGCGCGGCGACGCTGGTGGAAGCGGCGGCGGCGGACTACGCGCTCGCGGCGAGGGCGATGATCGTGAAGACGGGGAGCGACCGGCCCGCGGTGACGTTGGGCGGCGGGCAATTGCGGTCCGCGCCGGACGCGTTCCGAGAGTTGATCACAGCGCAGATCCGGGAGCAGTACCCCGAGGTCGCGACGGCCTCGGCGCCGCGGCTGGCTCCGGAGTACGGGGCGGCGCTGATGGCGGCGCACGCGGTGGGACTGGAAGCGGAGGCGTTGTTCGGAATGCTAGAACGAGGGAGGATGCGATGAGTCGCGGGGCGGCGGTGTGTGTGGTAGGGGCAGGGAGTTCCTACACGCCGGAGTTGATCGACGGGATTCTCGCGCAGACTCCGGAGGAACTGCCGATCGGCCGGCTCGCGTTCCACGACATCAACGCGGAGCGGCTGGCGGTGATGGCGGGGTTCGCCGAACGTGCGATCCGGCATGCAGGCCGGGAGATCGCGGTGACGAGCGGCACGCGCCTGCCGGCGATGCTGGAGGGGGCGGACTTTGTGCTCACCCAAATCCGCGTCGGAGGCATGCAGGCGCGGCACCTGGACGAAAGTATCCCGTTGAAGTACGGCATCATCGGTCAGGAGACCACCGGGCCGGGCGGGATGCTGAAGGCGCTGCGCACGATCCCGCACATGGTCGAGATCGGCCGCACGATCGCGGAGGTGTGCCCGGACGCGTTCGTGTTGAGCTATACGAATCCGAGCGGCATCATCGCGGAGGCGGTCAGCAAGTACACGCGGGCGAAGATGATCGGGCTCTGCTCCGGCATCCCCGGCATCCAACAGGACCTCGCGTGGCGGATGGCCGCGCACTATCCCGATCTGAGGACCTACACGGTCGGGCTGAACCATCTTGGATTCATCTGTCGGATGGTCGCCGGCGGACAGGACGTGACCCAGGAGGCGCTGGCGCTACTCGCCGCGGAGGATGGGGAGCAGGCCGCGTACGAGCACCGCCTGCTGGGAGCGGTGCCGATCTCGTACCTGCGGTACTTCCTGCACCACCGCGCGGTCGTGGAGAGCGCGAAAGCGAAGAGGACGACGCGGGCGCAGGACATCGAGAGCATCGAGCGCGCGATCCTGGAGGAAGCGGGCCGCCCGGACACGGTGAGGAAACCGGAGGCGCTGGAGCAGCGCGGCGGAGGCGGCTACGCGGGGATCACATTCTCGGTAATGAAGGCGATCCTGCGCAACACCGGCGACGAGATCACGGCGAACGTGCCGAACCGCGGCAGCGTGCAGGGCATCGACGACGACGCCTCCGTGGAGGTGGTGTGCCGCATGGATCGTGAGGGTGCGCACCCGCTGCCGGTGGGGCCAATCCCGCTGGCCTTCCGAGGCCTCGTGCTCGCGGTGAAGGCCTACGAAACGCTAACGGTGGAGGCGGCGGTGCACCGGGATCGGCGCCTGGCGACGCTGGCGCTGCTGAACCACCCCCTGTGCGGCGACCTGGACGTGATCGAGCCGATGCTGACGGAGATGCTGGCAGCACACGGGCTGCAGTTCACCTAGCGCTGCTGCCGGCCGTCCCTGTCAGGGCCGGCTAAGCCGACCTGACACCACGTGTGCTTGTCAGGCACATCTGGGACCGCTAGGAGGAGGGCGGCGAGAATCAGGACGGCTGCTCTCCCACAGGGCGTCTGTCGCGACGGAACGCAAGTTCCCGCGCCATCCAGGCCCGGGCTTCCTTCACCGACCACTTACCAAACTGTCACCCGTGAGAGCTCAGACTGGAGCTTGCACAGACGACTGTAGAGGCCGTCTCCGTCGAGCAACTCATCATGGGTGCCCAATTCGACCACCCGTCCGCGTTCCAGGACCATGATCTTGGAGGCTCTGCGCAGAGTGGAGAGCCGGTGAGCGATGGCGAACGTGGTCCGGTTCTCCACCAGGCGCTCCAGGGCTTGCTGGATCAGCATCTCGGTCTCGGTGTCAACTGACGACGTGGCCTCGTCCAGGATGAGGATAGGGGGGTTCCTGAGAATGGCGCGAGCGATCGAGACCCGCTGGCGCTCGCCTCCGGACATGAGCTGACCTCGCTCACCGGTCAGGGTGTCATACCCGTGTGGTAGATTCACGATGAAGTCGTGCGCGTTCGCCATCTTGGCGGCCGCCACGATTTCCTCTGCGCCAGCATCGGGTCTACCATAGGCGATGTTTTCGGCCACCGTGCCGTGGAACAGGAACGGCTCCTGGAGCACCACTCCGATCTGCTGCCGGAGAGGGCGCAGGGCAAGCTGCCGCACGTCGATTCCGTCAATCAGAACCTGGCCGGACTCGGCCTCGTAGAACCTGCTCAGCAGTTGCACGAGCGTGCTCTTGCCTGCGCCGCTCGGGCCCACCAGCCCAATCACCTCGCCCGGCTCAGCCACAAAGCTGATGTCAGTCAGAATGGGCCTTCCGGGCTCGTAGCTGAAGCTGACACTCCTGAACTCGACGCGGCCGGTGATGTGCGGCAATGTGATCGAGCCGGGGGCATCGGCAAGTTCGGGAGACGTATCGAGCACCTCGAACACCCGCTCCGCCGCGGTCAGCGCGTGCTGCACCTGGTGGTTCATCTCGCCCAGATTCTGCACCGGATAGTAGAAGGACCAGAGCAACTGCGTGAACATCACCAGGGTGCCCGCGCTGGTCAGATTGTGCAGCACCTGCAGTCCTCCCATCCCCTCCACTACCAGGAAGCCGACCGCGGTCATGAGTCCGAGCGCAGGGAAGAATGTCGTCCACAACCTGGCAGCGTTCAGCTCCTGGAGGAAGAGAGCGGTGCTATGCTCGCGGAAGCGTTTCGACTCTCGGCTCTCCTGGACGAAGGACTTCACCACCCGGATCCCGGGGATGGCGTCAGTGAGGGCGGCATTCATCCCCGACCAGCGCCGCCACAGCTTGTGGTAGACAACATGGATGAGCCTGCCGAACCAGACGGTGCCCAGCACGATGAAAGGGGTCGGCAGTAGCGCCAGCGCGGCCAGCGTCGCGTTCGCCTGGAAGAGCATAATGCAGACGATGGGGATGGTGAGGAGATTGATCAGAATCTGCTGCAACCCATCGGAGATGAAGAACTGCAGCTGCATGATGTCGTTGGTCACCCGAGACATGATTTGACCCGTCTGCCGACGACTAAAGAAACCCAGCGAGAGTAGCTGCAGGTGATCGAAGAGCTGGGTGCGCATATCGAAGACGACGCGGGAGCCCAGCCACTGCATCATGTAGCCGCGGACCATGCTGATGCCCGCGTACGCGACCTCGATCACCAGCATCCAGATCACCACGATGGCGAGACCCGGTGGCCATCTCGGTGCCAGGACCTGGTCAAACAGATATCGGGTCAGGTAGGCCGGCAGCAGGCCGACCACTGTCAGCACGATGCTGAGCGCGAAGCCCGTGATGGCGACCGCCTTGTGCGGGCCCAGGTAGCCGACGAGGCGAAGCAGTAGCTGTCTGCGCTGGATGCAGAAGGAGCAGACTTCAGACCAGACGGGGACTGCCCGGCCGCAGGTCTCGCACCGTTTCGCTTTCGAGGCAGACGGGGTGGAGCGGTCCTGACCATCCTCCTCGCTGCCAGCTAGCTGTCTCAGCAGATGGTAGGCGCGGCTCACCTGGGCCGCGACCGAACGGGAGAACCGGACCAGCTCAAGGGCCGCGTCGTCTGTGACGACCTCGAGCACCCCCCCGCCGACGGAGTTCCTCAACCGCACTCGGCGGATATCCGCCAGCGGGAGGTCCAACTCCAGCCAGGCGGAGCCCTCCTCCTGGGCGAGTGTGACCAGTCTCTGGTCAGTCACCACGAGCCAGCGGTCGCCGTAATGACCTGATAGCGTCATGTCCGAGTAGACGGTGGCCAGATGCGTCTCGTCAGGGGTCAGGGTGGCGAGCACCTCCGCCGCCTGCTCGGGCAGATCCGCTTGCAGGTCCTCATCATCCAAGAACGGCTGAAGATCCTTCGTCTGTGCGCTGGCCATCGTCCTCACGCGATCGCGTCGCTGACCGACCAAGGGCCGCTGACAGCCTCCAGGAGCCGGAGATTCGCCTGCTGCCGGGACCAGAGGCCACCATGCCTGCCTCGCCTTGGGCAGAGACGCGAGGGACCGAGGTGAGATCATCGGCTGGGAGTGAGAGGGATATGGTCGGTACAGATCCGGGGAGAGCAAGCTCCTCTCACGCCGGATAGCTGCGCAGGAAGACTACCGCGTACGCAGCCGCCTGTCAATCTTCCGGACGGCCGGTGTGATAGCCTAGCGATTATGTCGTGCTGTAACTGCCGAGGGAAAATGTCGTGTTGGGCGAGGCCTGGGGCTATGGGCCAGGCCGTGGGTCAAGGGGCCGGGCTGTTGTGCGCGCGGGCCGGCTGCGGCAGACTTCGTGGTTATGGACCACGAGCATTTTGCAGTTACAGAGCGGCAGATGAAACGCTGGGAGTTGCTGAAGAAGGTGACGGAAAAGAAGCTGACGTTGGCGGCGGTGACCCCCGCCTTGGGCGTAAGCTATCGCCAGGCGCAACGGCTGAAGGCGACGGCTGCGGTGCAGGGAGTGCGCGGGCTGAGCCCTGGCAATGCTGGCCGACCTCCGGCGAACAAAGCCGACCAAGGGCTGCGGGAGCGGGTGTTGGGGTTGAGCCAGGAACGCTATCGGGGGTTCAATGACACTCAGTTCTGCGAAGAGCTGGCTAGCTGTGAAGGGATCGTGCTGGGCCGGGAGACGGTGCGTCGCTGGCGGCGGGAAGCGGGCATCCGGCCCAAGTGTCGCCGGCGGCCGCCCAAGCATCGGCGGCGCCGGCCCCGAGAGTTGGCGGAAGGCCTGATGATGCTGTGGGACGGTAGCCCCCATCGCTGGTTCGGGCCCGAATCGGTTCCCTGCTGCCTGATGGCGGCGATCGATGACGCCACCGGCAAGGTGCTGGCGCTGCGTTTCGTCCCGCACGAATGCGCCTGGGCTTATCTGAAGCTACTGGAGGAAGTGATCCTTCGTTGGGGGGTGCCCGGTACGGTCTACCAGGACCGCCACACCATCCACCAGCGCGCAGACGACTTCTGGAGCCTGGCTGAGGAGCTGGCTGGCCGGCAGGACCCCACCCAGGTGGGAGCCGCGCTGGAGGCCCTGCAGATCCAAGGAATCTGCGCCCGCTCCCCTCAAGCCAAGGGCCGGGTGGAGCGGCTCTTTCGCACTTTGCAGGACCGGCTGGTGGCGCTGCTGGCACGCGACGGCATCGCCGATATCCCGGCCGCCAATGGCTATGTGGGCAATGGCTTTACCGACGCCTTCAACCGCCAGTTCGCCGAAGCCACACCGTACCCCGAGCAGGCCTGGCGCAAGGCGAACTCACCGGCGGAGCTGGAGCGCATTCTCTCGCTGTGCTATCGAGCGACGGTGGGCAATGACAACGCAGTGCGACTGGACGGCATGGTGATCGACATTCCCCCCGGACCAAAGGGCCGCAGCTATGCCCGCCAACGGGTGGAGGTGCGCCAACTGCTGGACGGCCGCTGGAGGGTGTATCTGGATCGGCAGGTGCTTGCCGAAACCCCCGCCACCGAGCCAGCCGAGATGAGCCGCACCAAGCGCAAGCGCAAGGGGATGCCTGGGGCGTACGACGCGGTGTGGGTCAATCTCGCCTCCCGGCCCCAGCCCAACCCACAGTCACCGATGGGGACTCGCGCCGCTCCCCCCACGCACACCGCGCGACGCGCCGGCCGAGGCCGCGCCATAGGAGCGACGCGTCTTGCCTAACACGACATTTTCGCTGGGCAGCTAATACGACATATTGCCTGGGCAACAACACTTGCGCGACCCTATGCCAAGTATCCCGACGCGCCCCAGCGGGTGCTCGCCCAGCGCCTCCTCAAACACCTATCTGAGCTGTTCGTCTTCGTCTCCGACCCGGCGGTGCCCGCCACTAACAACCTGGCCGAGCGCAGCCTCCGGCCGGCGGTAGTGGCGCGCAAAATCTCCGGCGGCACCCGTTCCCCCAAAGGCTCCGACACCAAGATGGGGCCGGTGAGCCTGTTCGGCACCTGGCAGGTGCAGGAGAAACCCCTGCTCGCCTCCTGCCAGGAACTCCTGCTCTCCACCTCCCCCGCCTGACAGCCCTGCACAACTCACTCTCATCAAGAGTGACTAACGCGGCGGCGGTTGACTGGACGATCCGGTTGGGGGATAATGGTTTCTGTCTGATATTCTGACTTTCAGGCAGGTCTGGTATGGGCAAGGCGTCGGTGCGGGAAACAAGCAAGGTCGGCAAGAGGGGCGCGGTGGTCATTCCGGCAAGGCTGCGCAAGCGCTTCGGCATTCAGGAAGGCGCGCTCGTCATCGCGGAGGAGCGGGACGATGGGATTCTCATCCGGCCCGCGGTCGCGCTACCGGTCGAGGCCTACTCGCCGGAGCGGGTGGCGGAGTTCCTGCTGACCAATGCGGTGGATGCAAAGGACTACGCGAAGGCCGTCGCCCGGGTCAGGAAGATGGGCCTTGATCCTGACTCGATCCCTCACCTCAAGCCCAGGTGAGGGATTCCGTGGACCGGGTCTTCCTTGACGGCAACGTGCTGTTCTCGGCCGCCTACACCCCTTACTCCCGACTGCGCGCCCTGTGGTCGCTTGCTGGCGTGGAGCTTGTGACATCGGAGTTCGCGCTGGAAGAGGCACGCCGGAACCTGCTCGTGCATCAGCCCAACGGGATCGCAGCACTGGACGAACTCTCAGCACGGGTAACCATCACTTCTGGCATTCCCGCGAAGAGCGTCCTGCCGCGGAGCATCGCCATTGCGGACAAGGACAGGCCGATACTCGCAGCAGCGGTTGCAGCCTTTTGCACCCATCTGCTCACCGGCGACACGCGTCACTTCGGGGCACTCCATGGTCGGGAGATCCAGGGGGTCCGGGTGCTGACACCTGCTGCGTATCTGGGCACGCGAAGGGGTCGCCGCTAACCGCGCACACAGGCGGAGTCGGCCATCTCTCAACCCACAAACGTAGGTTTGGGGCATGATAAGTCGGATTCTCGCTCACTGCATGCCACCATCCGGAGGGTGCCAGCGATTCCTCGGCCGCGGAAGCATCGGCACGAACGGGAGTTGCTTGCGGGGATTGACGCAGACGAGCGCGGCATGGTATAACACTAATGTTATAAGGGGGACCGTGCTGAATGGAAAGCAAGCGGCGCTGGAAGGCGGTCTTCTATACCACTGAGGCGGGGCGCTGTCCTGTCCTCGAGGCCATTCGCGGGCTGCCGGAGACGGACCGGGTGGAGATCGGCCAGACGCTGCGGCTCGTGCAGCAGGAAGGGCCGGCTGTCGGCATGCCCTTCACGGAGCAGGTCACGGGTGAGATAGGCGCGGTGAGGGTGCGG
>Ga0315273_10007404_pt1 | contig 13746 bp, 21 predicted proteins | sample YL17G02_0_MG_FD_205753 | JGI IMG/M metagenome (GOLD analysis project Ga0315273, IMG submission 205753) | Sediment microbial communities from Yellowstone Lake, YNP, Wyoming, USA - YL17G02_0 | ecosystem: Environmental > Aquatic > Freshwater > Lake > Sediment | place: USA: Wyoming | collected... | reverse complement strand
TATTTTATGGGCGGATAGATATATCATTTACTGGTGGTATCGGAAATTGTATTGTGTCACAAAAAATATATATCAACTTTCAGAAAGGAAAACCTTTTGAATTATGAGTTTAGGAATAGGCAATGTTGTTTTTCAAAATCAAAATCCTGCAGGGTTTCCCTTTGTGGCCGGATCCGCTGTTAATGGTCTTTCTATTGATGCAGCTACGGGCAAAGTAGTGCTGGGGAATAATGTGGCCGCTGTGCTGGCTACTTTGTTAAGCAACCGGGAAATACCTATGAGTACTTTCCAGCTGCAGCTATTGTGGGCAGCTGCACAATCCTTAACATTTGGTGCCCTGGGATCCGGAACATTTATTAATGCTGTTATAACAAATGCAGCTACTTTGCAGGGATACAATGTGCAACACAATGTTGCAAGCGTTTTTACTGGGTACCGTTCCAAAAATTTTAATTCCCTGGGTGAAATAGAATTTGATTTGGCAAATGATCTTTCAAACGGTTTATTTATTAATGTCTTGGGATCTGCGAAGGCAGGCGGCAATACAACTATTTTTTTGGTAGCGGGCGCTGAAATGCGTTTCAATGCGAGTACTGCAGCGGCCTTTATCCGGTGGCAAACGCAGAATACTACGCGTATGACGTTGCTGGCAAATGGAAATTTGCGTGTAGCTGCTAATAGTACGGATAATACCTGCAAGATCCAGGCGGACGGTGCCGGGTCTATGGACAAACTTGTCTTTGCCCGGAATATTACCCCTTATGCAATAAATTTGAACCAGGATCGCGATAACTTTTTTACAAATGAGGGTGCGAGCGCGCTGATAGTTTTTAATTTACCGTCCGCAGCTGCCAATTTTACCTACACTTTTTACGTGCAAGATGTTGATGGGTTACAGGTAACGGCTGCAGCTGGTGATACAATACGAATTGCAAGTAGTGTTACAGCTGCAGCGGGAAATATATCTTCCCTTGTAATTGGTAGTTGCATAAAGTTACAGGCAATAAATGCTACAGAGTGGGTGGCAGTTTCGGTTGTTGGTAGCTGGACAATATAAAATAAAAAACCATGGCTTTTTTTACAGGCGGTTTTACAGGTGGGCGCAATAGTGCAATATTCAGTAAGGCAGCAAATACAACGCTTGCAGATGTTACGGGTATTACTGTAAATGTTGAGGCTGCGAAGGTCTATAGGTTTTATTGTTATATGTCGGTTTCCGCGGATGCTGTTGGCGGGTACAAAGTGCAGCTGACGGGCACGGCTTCTGCCACAACTATCCGTTACAGTATTAAAAGTGTAAATTTCACCGCTTCGACTATTGTGGGTGTTCAGTTATCAGCGCTAACAACTTCTTTTAGTCCGACTGTAGGTGGTACGGCTTATGACTGTATTATTGAAGGAACAATACTTGTAAATGCTGCCGGCACTTTGAAGGTACAATTTGCGCAGTCAGTTGCAAACGGTACAAGTAGTGTTGAACCGGGCGGAACACTTTTTATTTATCAGATGACTTAAAAATTCAGATCATGGAAAAATCAACTTCGGAACTTCTTAATGAATTGTACCAGGCTATCCAGGCAGCGACTGAGAAACTCTTTATTGATTATCTTTCTAAATTGGAAGATAATAGGATAATTGAAATTCCGGAACAGGATGCGGAACTGCCTGTGGATCCCTTCCCGGAAACTGTTGCGGATGGTTCCAATGGTTTTCCCAGGGAGGCGCTGCCGTTCTAGGATGCTGCGCCGTCTTATTTTGCTGCGGATGAAACAGAAAAACCGGAACAGGATCCGGATAATTGAAAAACAATTTTAATAACAATATAAATTTTATTTTATGGCATTGGGAATAAAGACATTTTACTTGGTTAATACTCCTGTAGTTGTTGCGAGTAGCGTTGCCCTGGTTACTACAGGGTTGACGTCTGCAATTGCGGCAAATGAAACGCAAAAGATACGTGCGTGGATCCCTTTAACGGTGGGTGCCACTGGTGGCATACGGGCACAGCTGGCGGTTCCTGCGGGCGGGGTAATATTCCAGGCAACATTTACGCTGTTTAATACTGTGGCGCCTTCCCTTACTACAGGAGAGCAGCAAGTAAGTGCAGCATTTACAAATGCTTTGGCAAATGCTGGGGATCACTGGCTGATAATTGAGGCTACAGTGGTTAATGGTGTGACTGCGGGCAATGTTGATGTGCAAGTCGCGCAGAATACTGTTGACGTGCTTACATTGACAATTCCCAGGGGTGGCAGCATGGATGTGGTGATTTTGTAAAAAACCGTAAAAAAAAGCTGGTGGGCTACTTTGCTGTAGTCCACCTTTAAAACTATTTTATGGTTATCAGCGGGCGGATAATTGACGGGATAAAAAAAACAGCTATACAGGGCGCCACGGTCACTGTATTAACTGATTTAGGTCAGGAAACTGCTTTGCATACTGTATCCAATAATATAGGCTACTTTATTATTATCAGTGATCAGATTACAATACAAAACAAAGTAGAATTTTCGCACCCCGAATATTATACAAAACAGCTGCCTGTTACTGGTGCATATTCATTTGGATTTGTTGACTTAATTGAAAAGCCTGCGGTGGATATCCCTGCAGTGGATCCGGGAAAAAATCCGGGTGGTAGTTCGTCCTGGTGGTGGGTATTTGGTATTGGTGCCCTGCTTTTACTTTTTGCAAAAAAGAAAAAAAAGTAGTGTGGGGAAATCATTTTTAAATATTGCTGGCTATCCACTGGGACTGCGAAACAACAATCCGGGCAATTTGCGGACAGGTGATAATTGGCAGGGCATGATAGGGGAAAATAAAGGGTTTGTGGTGTTCCAGGATCTTGCACATGGTATCCGGGCGCTGGCTATAGATCTGCGGACGAAAATAAATAGTGGCTACAATACTATTGACTTAATTGCTTACAGGTATGCACCACCGTCTGAAAATAATACCGTTGCCTATATTGCCCGTTTATCTGACTATACAGGGCTATCGGAAACAAGGTTGCTCACTGCGGATGCTGATATACTGAAACGATTGATCCGGGCTATTATCACCATTGAAGTGGGTACTGGCTTTACTGCCCTGGTAACGGATGCGGATATTCATGAAGGTTTGGCAATGGTTCCGGGTTTGGATATTGGAAAAATAGGTTTTGGGATCGCTGGTGCCCTGTTGCTTTTAGCAATTTATCTTTTTTTAACTATGCCAAAACTGCCAAAAAAATAAACTATGAAACACTTTCTTTTGCCGTTTTTTATAGCGGTTTTTTTTGTTGCTGGTGCTCAAACAAAAAGTATAAAAATTCCACCCAATAGGGATACAGTGCTGGTGATTTCCACCACCACCACCACTATCATTCCTGCAACTGTTACCACCACAAATGTTTTAACTTCCCAGGTATTACCTACGGATCCGGGCAATCCACCACCCGGCACTGGTGGCGAATTACAATTAAATTTTTCCACTGAAACTGCTTACTACGAACGTCCTTTTGCCGGGGTGGAAAATTGGAACGGGCAGGATTATGCGCCAATACCAAATGCTGTTAATCCGGCCAAACGCTTAGACTATTATTTTCGTTTCCTGTGGACACAATTGGAAGGACAGACAATTAATAGTTACAATTGGCTTGTGTTTGACAGGGAAATAAACAGGGCAATAACAAACGGACAAAAATTTTCTTTCGGGATAATGCTGCTTTGCCCTGGTGGCTGTGATCCCTTCAATCAACCTGTTTTTTATGGTGGATCAAGTTCCGGCTATCCGCTTTACTTACATAATTTAATGCAGGCAGAACCAGTGAAAGATGCAATAATAAACGGAACATGGATCCCTGCCTGGAACAGCAATAATCTATTATCCCGGATTGATGCTTTGAACATTGCCATAAATAATCATCTTAATACTACTTCCTTTAATGGTGTTCTTTATAAAAATGTAATTAACTACATAGATATTCGGTTTATGGGTTCTTATGGTGAGTGGAACCATGCAGGAATTGTGGATCCTCTAAGCAATTATCCTGCAGGGATGCGGCCTGTAGTATCCGCTTACAAGCGGATTATTGATAGTCATATTATTGCTTTTCCGGATATTCAGCTGGTAATGCTTTTAGCTGCTTTGGATGCTGAAAGGCTGAACAATACACTTACCCCTGTGGAAGTAACAAACTATGCTTTGAACGTCCGGAACAATAAAGCATTGTTAGGTATCCGCGCAGATCAGCAAGGTTCCCTGCAGTGGAACAATGCGGATAACTATGTTAGGCAGTACATGGAAAATAACAATAAGTCCTGGAACGGTGGCGCTGTGTTTAGTACATTAACAATGTCAAGATATAAATTTGCGCCGCTGGTGGGTGAACCGGAAAATAATTCCGATAATCCGCAGCTGCAAACGCTGGTGGCACAGGCGCAACTATATCACAGGAACAGTGTTGGAAATGGAAATTTTACAAGGTCTGCAGCTGCGGATCAGTATATGCGAAATGCGGCAAGTACTATGGGTTTCCGGTTAAATATCACTGGTGGCAAAATTACCTACAGTGCTACGGCTGTAACGGTGTCTTTAAATTGGCAGAATATTGGTTTGGTTCCTGTTTATGAAAAATGGAACACTATTTTGGAAATGGTGAACAGTTCCGGGACTGTTATCAAAACTGTTGTGAGTTCCTTCAATCCTACTTTATTTTTGCCCGCAGCTGGTTCCACCACTTTTGTAGATAATATGGGTTCCGCTGTGCCGGGTTCCTATACAATAAAATTAACTGTGAAAGATCCTAATAACTACAGGGCACCATTGCCACTGAATATTAAGGGGCGCAGTGCGGACGGATCTTACACTTTAGGTTCCTTTACTGTGGTTTCCGCACCTTAGTACTATGGCAAAAAAAGAACATTGGAGAAAAGTTATTTTTGCATGTATTTACTGACGGTTTAAAATCACAGGATACAGCGTTATGTCCTTTCATTTTAAAGGCATCCCGGACAGTGGCGAAGTGTTCACAGCCTATTAAAATATTCATTAAATTATTTTAAGATCGCGATATACAAAAAAAATCCCAGGTACAATTGTTCTTTTTTGTTCTTTTTGGGTTCCACCCTGGGTGCTGCCCGTCCTGGGTGCTGTCCGGTTTGCGTTGTGCGGTTTTTGCACAGCATTTGAACAATACCATGTGCACAATTTTACCGTGTTCTTTTTTGTTCTTTTTTATTTCCTGCCTTCTCCTTTCATAAGTTAGCTGCCCGGATCTGTAGTTAAGATGCTGTTTTTCGGTATCTGCTATGGATTTATATAACGCCCAACATTTCAAGAGTTCCTGAAAATCAATGTATTGAAATTTCATTTATGAATGAATTACCTAAAAATCAATTACCTGTGCTGTGCCGGGTTCCGTCTATGGGCGAAGATTTGACTTTACGAATTTCAGCAAACGGGATTACACAAATTACTGCGGGTTCTTATCGGAAACGATATTTGGGTGGTGAATCTGTTATTGATATTAATGGCAACTTATACCTTACTAAAAAAGACTTTCAGCTGCAGCAACAAAAAGAACAGCTGGAACGTGATAGGCACATTTTAAATATGGGAGGCAAGATAAAAAAAAATGTCCCTGGTAAACCCACTTCGCCAGGGACTGAAAAATCAAATATTAAAACCGTTGCCAAAGATAGAACATATACTATAAACAAAACACAGGTTAACAACCGGATACAGGCAATGTGCAATGCTGTTTTTCCGAATGTCAAACGAAATGCTTTTTTAGGGATGCTGACCGTTACCTTTCCACCGTGTGTAAATGAAGGTCTTGCAATGCAGGCTTTAAATACATGGTTCACTGCCTTGCGCGAAAAGGGGCGCAGAGTTATTAATCAATATCTATGGGTAGCCGAAAGGCAGGACGGGAAACGCTTGCAGGATCCTGGGAAGGCAACAAACACAGTACATTTTCATATTCTAATATTAAATAGGTTGCCTATTGTTTATGTCAATAGGGCAATGCGGACGGTACTTTGTAATATGGTTCGGGATGGCTTAATTGACTACCCACTTTCAGCCATGAAAAGATATAACGGGGTGGATCTTGCAAAGGACAGAAAAACCAGGGCAGTGACAAATTTTATAGATCCGAAAAGCAGAAAATTGCTGTCCTGGTATATTACAAAATATGTCACAAAAAATAAAGATAGTTTTCAGCGGGCGGCCTGGGGCTGTAGTCGCGGGTTTTCATCATTATTTACGGGTATTACTTGCACCTTTAAGGAACTAATATTATCCGGGTGGCAAGATCTTGCTATTCCGGATCCGGTTATAGTTACACAGTGGTTTTTATTTTTTGCATGGCAGAATAAGCCGCCGGATAAATTTACAGACCATTTGGCCGCGCTTAATTTTTACATATTGGAACAAAGAGGGTTATTAAACTGAACAAAAAAGAACAGTATTGCTTTTGTTTTTCCGGTTATTTTATTTCTTATATTCAAAAAAATAATCATTATGAGTATAGACAATTTTAAAACTGATCTGGATAAAATATGCAATATCCACAATGTGGTAGATTACATTATCATTGTTACTTCAGTGGATAGTAATGATCCGGAAATAATTAATCTGAATTCGATCACTGCGATTAATGACATTTCACCATATAAAAAGCAAATGGAAGGGATCCGCCGAATTATTATCACAAAAAACTTTTGGGGCGAATAAATTAATCCGAAATGAGTGAACAGCAAACAACATATTTATTTACAGTTCGTGTGTTTAACAATTCACTGTACCCTAATCCTGTAACGCGGATAGTAAAATCAGTTAGTTTAGATATGGCTTTTGTTGGGTTGAAAAAATTGCTACATATCGTTAACGATAACCAGGATTTTGAAATTTTACACTTGTCAATATTTTAAGCAATGAATGAACAGCAAAAAACATGGCTATCTGTGCAGGTAATTTATAAGCATGGAAACGAATTAAAATCTATGGTTTCCCGAAATTGGTCTTGGCAGAAAGTAAAGGAGTTTCGGGACACTGTGTTCGTTGCCGGATATATGGTGCCCGTATTTGATGAAAATAAAATTGACACTGGTGCCTTTATTATCATTTCGCCCTGGAACATTGTTTCTATTGATGTGCAGAAACAGGAACACTTTTTTAAGAACATTTAAAATCGGTATAGGTGCGGCCAGCAATTTGCACCATTTCTAAGGAGAAAAAAGTGCAGCTGTTTTTACAGCTGCACTCTATTTAAAATACACTTTTTTATAAGTGTACTATTTACTAATAAACTAAAATATCTTACTTATGGCTTACTACTTGTTTATTTTTACTCATATTGAGGATGGGGAAAATTTTTCTGAATCCTATTGTATAGAGGCTTCCTGCTTACTTACTGCACACGAAGATTACTGCCTTTACATAGCGGATTTAGACCAGGTACGTTTGAAAAAAGTAATTATTGAGAGGATAAGATAATGTGAAAAACCAGGATCCGGTTATCCACAAAAAACCCTATTACTTTGCTGTAATAGGTTTTTTTTTTAGGGTAATTGGCCGTTACCCAGGGGCGGAAAAAAAATCTTGTTTGGCGCGTTCCCCGTCCTTTTAGCCAAACTACGAAAAAAAGATGACATTTTGGCTACTTAACATAATGTTTTTTCCACAATCAATTGACTGTTAATATAATTATTTGGATTACACTGCTTTATTGTCATACTCTTGCAGGTGTAAACTAACCACTTGAAGGCTTCCACATTACTTTTGCCCGTTGCCGGATTAATTGCCCTGGGTTTTTATGCTCAAAAAAAAGCGGCTGGTTTCCTTTCTTACTTCATAAAATCTGTTTCCATTTCCTGGGATAACATTATACCTGTTTTAAAGGTCAACATTGACATTAAAAATCCGTCCGGGCAATCATTTACTATCCGCAGCATTTCCGGAACTATTGCGGCCAATGGTAACGCTGTAGGTGATTTTAGTTCGTTCCAGGTAGTGCAGATCAATCCTAATACACAAACTACAATCCCGGTTTTCGTCCGTTTAGCGCCGCTGGCTGTAGTAAGTGATTTGATAACATTGGTTTTAAGAGGATCCGGGAATTCAATAACATTATCACTGAAAGGGGTGGTAAATGCAAATAGTGTGGTAACTGATTTGGATATGACCTTTAAAGTTATTTGACATGAGAATAAGCCCGGAACAGTTATTATCCGTGTTGCCTCCTTTTAATCATAAGTCTATTTTGATTGAAACGTCCCAGGGGGTGCCGGATATTATCCGGGAAGTATTGGAGGCACACAAATATTTTTCAGCTGACTACAATACTATCTGGGATTTTTTCTACAGCAATTCAACTGAAAAAATTTGCAAAAAGTTGTTTCAGTTCTGTAAAGATAATTTGACGTATAAAGTTGAAAGTGAGGCGCGGCAAACAACAAAAAGCCCGTCTGCTATTATTGCAACCGCTGACCTGGGAAACGATTGCAAGCATTATGCGGGTTTTATAGGTGGGTGCCTTTCTGCAATTGTGCGAAATACGGGCAGGGATATTAACTGGAAATATAGGTTTGCTTCCTATGACTTGTTTGAGACGGATCCCGGCCATGTTTTTATTGTGGTGAATGATGGCGCAAATGAATTTTGGGTGGATCCGGTTTTGGATAGTTTTAATAAAAAATTAGTTCCTACTTATTACACGGATAAAAAAATTAAGGATATGCCACTATATAGAATGTCCGGATTTTCAGAAAATACGGACAACGATTTTTTTCGGGCAGCTGGTATAACTGGCTTCCAAAATTCTATCGGGTGGACGGTGGAAACAAGCGCCGGATATACTACCAGTGGCGCCACTATTGTTCCGGTGGTGGGCAGCAAAACATTTGGATCCGATTTTTTGGGGCTGTCAAGGTACGGCACCCCTACTAATACGGATCTAAATGTTTTACGGGATCAGCTGCAGGCAGTAATTGATAAGGGCGGGAAACAGCGTTATACATTGCCCGTGTCGCTGGTGGAAAAAGTTTTGCGCGACAATGTTCAAAACTGGAACTTTTATTTTGCAAACGGCACCTCCCCTATTGCCCGGAACTGGCAGAATGATCCGGAACTGAAAAACTGGTTAATGCTGACAATTACTGAAGATGGCCGGTTGACTTTTGATCGGGATGAAGAACCACCCCACAATGATCCCAGGATACATAAGCTGGTGGATTGGGCAAACTATCTGGTGCAAACTTTTTCGGATAAGCCCTATATTGTTTTAATAGATCATTTAAAAAGATTGGGCAAGGGATGGAAAACTCCGCAGGGTGGTTCACTGTGGCACATTATCCACACTGGTGATGTAAATTTTGCAAAGGTCACAGATTTTGTAAGTAAAATTCCCGGCCTGGATCAGTTCCTTTCCACTTTCGGTTTGAGCATGGGTAGTTTATTATCTGTTGCCAATGGCATTTTAGATAATCCGGGTGGTGCTGTTGTTCCGGGTGCCTCCCTTCCTGGAAGTGGAACATACCAGGGTGCTTCTTTTGGTTCCAATACACTTTTAATATCTGCACTTGCTGGTGCCCTGACATATTATTTTTCCCGCAAACTGTTACTTACTTCGGCTGTAGCAATCGGATCCTATTTTTTATTAAAAAGTAGTGCGGGCAGTGCTGCAGAAAAACCACTTATAAATAATTAGTATGAGAATTACATTTAAGCAGGCAGTACAAAAAGCAAAAAGTTTATACAAGTCCGGGAAATACAAACGTTTTTCGGATGCTGTTGCTGCAGCATATAAAAAGAAAGTGGTTCATAAAAAAAGATCAGTGAAAGGGATCACAACAAAAAGAAAAAAACATGCTGATTACAATAAGCCCACTGTTAATATTCAGATAGGAAAAAAACTATCTGCCCTGCAGTCTGCAAAAAATCATTTGGCAAAAGCGCTTTTAGATTACGATTTAGCGGATACAGTAAAAGGAACCAGGGATGCACAAAAAAGAAAAATCAAGTTTAGAAAATTAGTTAAGTCATTAAAAAAATAAACTTTTTCAGCTGCTATGGTGGCGGCTATTATTCAATTAAATTTTACAACTATGGCAAAAAGAACAAGTAGGAAAACAAAAAAACGTTCTGTCCGCCGCCGCCGTGTTAGCGGGGTTTCAGGGATAGACGGGCAGGCAATTGCGCTGGCAATTGGTGGTGCCTTCATTGCGCATAAGCTACAGGCATTTTTAGCAAAGGATCCCAGCAAAACAATGCTGGTGAATATTTCACCTTTTGCTGGTTTGGCTTTAGGAATTGGATTGCCTATGGTGGTGAAAAATCCAATGGTGCGGGCGCTGTCCGCTGGTATGGTTCCGGTGGGTGGTTTGGCAGTATTAAAAAAATTACTTCCTGGTGCCGTGGGTGCCCTGGATCTTATTCCGATAATTAACGGAACAAGCAATAAATTCCGCACATTGCCACAACCGTCCGTTAATGGTATCGGTTTTCCCTTAACACAAAGTTCTGTTTATAAGGATAGCATGAGTGTAATTTCCGGGGTGGGTGGCACTGACGGTTCGGGCAGTGCTTATTGTTATTGATAAAAAAAAAAACTGATTTTTTAAACTTATTAAATTTTATTTTATGAACAGTATAGATGCGCGTATGGTATTTGAAAACAGTAAAAGGGCACTGGTTAATGCTTTTAAAACTGAAAGGATCCTGGAAGTGGTGAAATTAACCCAGGGTTCTTTGCGGTTTGAGCAGCTACTGGTGGCAGGTCAAACGCTTTACAATTTTCCCGTCCTGGATAATCAAACAATTTTTTCAAATTTGGAAGATCGTTTAAAACTGCAGGACAGTTTTATCATCAGTTCCATAAAGGTTTGCACTGGTGCGCCTACGTCCGCAGTGGATAATACCTTTTTGCCGGATACATATCCGAATCCAGTTAAATATGGTGCAAATGCAATTCCGCTGCAGGCCTGGTGGAATGCTGGCAATTTGCAGATAGCAGTGAACAATGATATAATAACTCCCAAATGGGATTTGGCGCGACACTATAACGCTAACCAAACGCAACAAACGGCTGCGCTGGGTGCTGGTTCACCCAGGGATCAAGACAGGGGTGCTTTTGATGGCTGGTATCCGGTGGAACCAAATATTGTAATGATCGGTCAAAAAGATACAAATATCCAGGTGATATTGAAGGGCGCCGGGATCACCACCGTGCAAGCTTTTTCGCGTGGTATTATTATGGTGCGTGGTGTGTTGGCACAAAATTCAACCGTTGTTTCTTAATTGATACAATTTTAATGATTATGCAGGGCGAAAATACTGCCCTGCTTTTATAAACTATTTAAAACTATTGTATGCAAATAGATAAGATCAAACGGTACGAAATGGTAGAGCTGACCATTGCTGCTAATCAACCGGGGCGCTTCAATTTTGTTACACAGCCACAACTAAGGAACCAGCCGGATCAGATTATCATCGTTAAAGGGATCCAAATTTTTCCTATAACTGCCTATACAAACTCCCAGGTGTCCGCTGGTGTGGTGGGTGTCGCTGTTGCGGAACTGGTGAAGGCTGTCCTGGTGCTTTATGTGGACGGTGAGGAAAGTGTAAAAAATATACCATTGCCACAACTGGTGAACATTAATGCTACAGCTGCGCCGTCTGTTTTTCAGCAAGAGATACAGAACTTTGCGGATCTTAACAATGTGGCCTGGGAAAAATCTTACGTTCAATTTAGTGTGGCCGCTGCGGGCACTCCTTATGTAATTCCTTTCGGGATTACTTACTTGCGTATGCGCCGGGATCCGAACAGAAACAATGAGTGGATTGATGCTTAAAGTTTTTTTATGTCTGTAAAAAGTGTGCAGTTCCGCAGTGCTGCGGATACTATAAAAGCATTTGAAAACCTGGATTGCGAAGTGTGGGCGCTATGGCAGGACAAGCAATTTATTTTTAAAGGTGCAGGCAGTGAGGAACTAAAAAGCTTTTTAGAATTGATGAATAGCAATGGTGCCTCCAATGCAATTTATACCTGTGCCTACTATGAAGGTATTGAAGATAAAAAACTGGTGAACAGCAAAACTCCATTTGACGGATCTTTTAATTTTCGGTTGAACAGTGACGGGCAGGAAATTACAAACGGGCAGTACAAACAAGTCTTTTTACAAAGTGATCTGCAGAATAAGGTGGGCGCCCTGGAAATGAAATTAGACAGCATTATTCAAAAAATGGATGGCGAAGATTTGGAAGATCCGGATTTGGGTATGGTGGGTGCGATTTTGGATCACCCGGTGGTGGCGCAGATATTACCCAGGATCCTGGAACAGGTTTTAAATAATTTTATGCCTAATGGGAAAAAAGATTTCCCGCAGGAACCACAACGACTTTCTAAAGTGGCCGGGATCGGAAACATATTAGAACAGGACGTCCTTTTGCAGTCCGCAATTGTGCGGCTGTTGAATAAGGATAAGAAGTTAGCGCAGCATTTGGATAAGTTAGCGGATATAGCTGAACAGGATCCACCTACGTTTACCTACATACTTACTACATTGGATAATATTAAAACTGCATGAGATTAGAGGGTTTCATATTTGGGCAGAACAATTTACATATCCCTGCAGTGGTTACGCTGGTGGATCCTGAGGACAATTCTACCCAGATAATTGAACTGGGCAAAGATGAGCGTTACACAATTGACGGAACGGAAACAAATTTGCGTTCTGGGAATTTGAAAGTGGTTTTTTCTTCCCAGGGTTACAATAGTTTAATGGTGGATCTGTCCACTATTGTTGACGGTGCACGCGATATTCATTTGCAAAAAAATAATTCCGTTGCTCTTGTGCTAATAGCTGCAGGGTTGTTTTATGTACTGTATAGTAAAAAAAAGAAAGTGGGCGCAATTACTACAAATGATGTTACTCCTTTTCTTTTAATTGCTGGTGCCGTGCTGGGTTTTACGGCACTGAAAAAAGTTTTAGATACATTAGGTTTAGGTGGCAATCCTGCAATTCCGGAACAGCAAAATCCGGATAGTCCGTGGAAGCCCGGATACTGGAAAAAATATAGTTCGTTCACTTATGTTATTGATCCCGGCACAGCAAAACAATATGCTGAAACTATCCACAATGCTTTTTCCGTTTTCCAGGATGACTACAATGCGATTTTTAGTGTTTTTTCTTCCCTGCGGACAAAGGCAAATGTTTCTTTTTTAGCGGATATTTTTGCACAGCAATACAATGAAGATCTGTTGACATTTTTGGGCAATGGTGGCGGTGTGCTGCCCTGGGATGGCTTAAGCAGTGAGCATTTAAAAAATATTCTTACACTGGTGGATAAACTTCCCGCGAAATGAGCAAGACACTATTTTACAATATTATCCCTTCAACCTTTAAAACAAATACAAAGGTGGAAGTAGATCAGTACTGCAATGGTTTCACCGTTGTTAATATTGGTGCTACAAATATGGTAGTTAATGGTGTTCCATTGGCACCACCTATTGCGCCTGCTTTGCTGGGTGAAAGTGTTTCTATAGGCGGGAATGAAAATGAAATATTTTATGGGCGGATAGATATATCATTTACTGGTGGTATCGGAAATTGTATTGTGTCACAAAAAATATATATCAACTTTCAGAAAGGAAAACCTTTTGAATTATGAGTTTAGGAATAGGCAATGTTATTTTTCAAAATCAAAATCCTGCAGGGTTTCCCTTTGTGGCCGGATCCGCTGTTAATGGTCTTTCTATTGATG
>Ga0315273_10007403_pt1 | contig 13748 bp, 12 predicted proteins | sample YL17G02_0_MG_FD_205753 | JGI IMG/M metagenome (GOLD analysis project Ga0315273, IMG submission 205753) | Sediment microbial communities from Yellowstone Lake, YNP, Wyoming, USA - YL17G02_0 | ecosystem: Environmental > Aquatic > Freshwater > Lake > Sediment | place: USA: Wyoming | collected... | reverse complement strand
GGCCTCCTTGCTTATGAGTTATGGATGGTTCATACCATCTCATCGGGCAAGCAGGCCTTGTTTTATGAGAGTTAATCGCTTAACTTAATGCCATTAGGGAGTGCATCTGAATCACTTAGAGTGTGTTCTGATGACAACTGATAACAACGGATAACAGTTAGAACGCATCAAATCCCGCCCCTGCAATCACCAAATTCAGCCCGTCTTAACAAATCTGAACGCCGGCATTTTGAGGCATCTTGCTCATTCTTTAATTTTGCCAATTCTGCTTGAAATCCGCAGAAAAATCGTTATATTCTTGCTTTTCTTGAGGTTAGGAAAATTTATGATACTGGAAAAATACTCATTAGGCCTCGGCGACAGGTTCGCTCATCAGGGCAAAGCCCAGCTTCAGGCCCTTATCGAAGCCAAAAAACAGGGTGTTAATATCGCTCCCGTCTGGAACAAATCTCATCGTGAGCATACTATCATCGGCACCGCCCCTGCCGGCGTTCGCAAGGAAGCTGACGAGGCCGTTAAAGCATTGAAGTGGAAAGGGTTATATCACGTCGATGCAGACCATATCAGCCTGAAAAATGTCGATTTATTCATTGAAGCGAGCGACTTTTTCACCCTCGATGTCGCTGATTTCACCGGCAAACCCGCTGACGAAACCGCGATAAACGCCTTTGTCAAAAAGTACCAAAAATATGCCGGCTCTCTCGAAATTGCCGGTATCGCCAAGACCTTCAATATCACCGAAGACCAAATCGGGACTATCGCACAAAAATTTCTGCTGGCCGTCAAAGAAGCCGGCAAAATTTACCGCCATATCGAATCTGCCAAAGGCAAAGACAATTTTATTACCGAAGTTTCGATGGATGAGACCGATTTGCCGCAAACGCCGATTGAGATGTTTTTCATCCTTGCCGCAATTGCCGATGAAGGCATTCCCGCCCAGACAATTGCACCGAAATTTACCGGCCGGTTCAATAAAGGCGTTGATTATGTAGGCGATGTTACGCAGTTTGCCAGAGAATTTGAAGAAGACCTTGCCGTAATTGCCTTTGCAGTCAAGCAGTTTGGCCTGCCCGCAAGCCTGAAATTAAGCGTGCATTCAGGCAGTGATAAATTCTCGATTTACAGCTCGATAAACAAGGCGATTAAGAAATTCAACGCCGGCGTGCATATCAAGACCGCAGGCACGACTTGGCTGGAGGAGCTTATCGGCCTGGCGATGGCCGGCGGCGACGGCCTGGCCATTGCAAAACAAATCTATGTCAAGGCACTGTCTCGATTTGACGAGCTTTGCGGGCCTTACGCCACGGTAATCGACATCAATAAAAACAAACTGCCTTCGCCGAAAGCCGTCAGCCGATGGAGCAACGATGAATTCGCCGATGCCCTGCGTCATAACCAGTCCTGCGGCAGTTATAATCCCGATTTTCGTCAGCTTTTGCACGTCGGATATAAAATCGCCGCTGAAATGGGCAAGGATTATACCAACGCACTGGAAAAATACGCTGAGACAATCGCAAAAAACGTAACAGAAAACATCTATCAGCGGCACATAAAACCGATTTTTATTGCATAACGGAAAGGCAAAACAAAATGAAGGAATTATTCGACCTCAAAGGTAAAACAGCGGTAATTACCGGCGCAGGCGGTGTGCTTTGCGGCGCTATGGCAAAAGCCATCGCAAATGCAGGGGCAAAAGTGGCCGTGCTGGATTTATCGGAGCCGGCTGCAAAAAAAGTCGCCGACGAAATCAAGGCGGATAAAGGAGTTGCGATTGCCGTTACCTGCAATGTGCTTGAAAAGACCAGCCTGGAGGCCGCCCGGAAAAAGATAATCGATGAGTTCGGCAAAATAGACATTCTGATAAACGGTGCCGGCGGCAACAAGAAAGAGGCCACCACTTCGCCGGAGATGTCGTTTTTTGACATACCGCCGGAGGCTGTCAGGTTTGTTTTCGACCTTAATTTTCTCGGCACGCTATTGCCGACCCAGGTATTCGGCAAAGAAATAGCCAAAAGCGGCAAAGGCGTAATCCTGAACGTTTCGAGTATGAACGCATTTCGGCCGTTGACCAAAATTGCAGCATATTCAGCCGCCAAAGCAGCGGTCAGCAACTTCACACAGTGGCTGGCGGTGCATCTGTGCCAGAATTATTCCAAAGACATTCGCGTAAACGCAATTGCACCGGGATTCTTTCTCACCGAGCAGAACCGCTTCTTATTGACCGAAGAAAAGACCGGCCAATTGACCGCAAGAGGCAAAACGATAATCGACCATACGCCGATGTCGAGATTCGGCGCTCCTGAAGACCTCGTCGGGACAACGTTATGGCTGCTGAGCGATGCGTCGAAATTCGTAACCGGCGTAGTCGTTCCCGTCGACGGCGGCTTCTCGGCTTTCAGCGGAGTGTAGAAAATTTGATAATCGAGAAACAAAATTTAAGTGGCTCGGTAACTAACGCCCAGGCGAAAGAGGCGGTTGAGCAATTCTTTGCGCAGAACAACTACGCCGGCAAACGGCTTCTGCTGATAATTCCCGATAATACCCGCTCAGGGCCGGTAGGCGATATATTCAAGATGATTTTCGACTGCCTGAATAAAAAGGCAAAGACGGTTGACATACTTATCGCCCTCGGCACACATCAGCCGATGCCCGAAAAGGAAATCTGCAAAAGGCTTTCTATAACGGAGGCGCAGCGCAAAAGCAAATACGCCTCAGTTAAATTTTTCAACCACCAGTGGGAAAAGGCTGAAACGTTCGTTTCCATCGGCAAAATACCCGCTGACGAAATCGAGCAAATCAGCGACGGCCTGTTTCGTGAAGAGGTCGATGTTGCAATCAACAAACTGATTTTCGATTATGATGAGTTTTTCATTTTGGGTCCTGTTTTTCCGCATGAGGTCGTCGGCTTTTCAGGCGGGCATAAATACATATTCCCCGGAATAGCGGGCGCCGAAATTATAAACTTCTTTCACTGGCTCGGCGCGGTCGTTACGAATCCTCTCATAAACGGCAACAAATGGACGCCGACCCGCAAGGTGGTCGAAAAAGCCGCTTCGTTTATAAAAATGCCGAGAAAACTTTTCGCAATAGTTGCAGTTGAGAACAAACTAAAAGGCCTGTTTATCGGCGATTGCATCGAGGGCTGGGAAAAGGCGGCGGATTTATCAGACAAGGTGCATATCGTTTATAAAGATAAGCCCTACAACACCATACTCGGCATCGCCCCTGAAATGTATGACGACATCTGGACGGCAGGAAAGGTTATGTATAAGTTAGAGCCGATAGTCGCCGACGGCGGAACGCTGATTATCTACGCACCGCATATAACCGAGATTTCATACACGCACGGCAAGGTCATCGACCAGATTGGCTACCATACGCGGGATTATTTCCTCAAGCAATGGGACAGATTCAAAAACTTCCCGCGAGGCGTAACCGCACATTCAACGCACGTCAAGGGAATCGGGACATACATCAACGGCGTTGAAAAGCCGAGGGTCAATGTAGTGCTTGCTACCGGCATCCCCGAAAGCCGGTGCAGGAAGGTTAATCTCGGCTATATGAACTCCAAGCAGATAAATATAGCCGATTACGAAGGCAAAGAGGATGAAGGGACGTTGGTTGTCCACCACGCCGGCGAAGTCCTCCACAGACTCTCCGGAGGATACATCCCCACTATTCCAAAGGAATAAGCACTCGTTTAGCCCTGCCGCCCTTGCTCTGAGGGTAGCCGAATGGTCTGTGGGCAAGGGTTGCCCTTCTTTTGAGATACCGATTTGGCACCTCAAAAACTTCCCTGTTCGGCCTTTTTACTTTTTTTTGCTTGTTTTGTGTCCTGTTTTGGGTTATATTATCGGTCGTTGACATACCGGTAACTTTTTTGTTGCACCGCAGAAAAGAAACCTTTTTTAGGAGGAGAAAATATGCAATTCTATTAGTTCAATTCAATGTGAGGATTATTGTTTTTCCGTATCGACATTAAGCAACAAAAATCAAATAATTTTTGAAGAGGATGAAAAAATGAAAACAAAATGTTTTATAGCATCCTGTATTTTAGTCCTATTGAGTTTTTGCCCTATGGTATTTGGGCTTGATATTCCATCACCTGCTATTCTTGTCCCGGGATGGGAGCCAAATCCAAATTCTGACCAAGAAATGAGCTACATTAGCCCTAATGCCGATTTTATGCTGGTGAGTGTTCATCACTGGCCCAATCGCTATGTTGCAATGCGTACATGGAATCCTACAACAAATTTATGGGATCCTGCAGAAAACATGGGTCTTACTGGTGCCGATAATACTCATGGCTACTTAAGTCCAGATATGAAGACAATGTTTTATGGTGCTGGATTTTGGGATACGATGATACACCGTTCTAAATGGTCAGGTTCATCGTGGCTTCCTGGAGAGCAGCTTTTATCTATTCCAACTTGGTGTCCGGTATTCACTGGTTCAAAATTGTATTTCAATATCGAAAGTTCCACACCAGGTTATGCAGATGATCTTGCTGTTTCTAATTATGACTCTTCAACAGACACTTTTTCAGAATATACTCGAATAGCTGAACTTAACACCCAATATTATGAAGATGCTCCCTGGGTTTCTTCAGATGGCAAGCTGATACTTTTTCAATCAGATAGACCTGGTGGATATGGAGGTACTGATATATGGTCTGCTGTCTGGGACGAAGGATCGCAAAAATGGGGTAATATTACAAACCTTGGACCCAATGTAAATACCTCTGCAAATGAGCGGTTTCCACGAATTGCAGAAGAAGCTGGCTTGATTTTCTTTATACGTGAATGGACTTTGATGCAGGCACCGGTTATTGAACCAGATACCGCAGAAGGGATTGTTGCGTTCATAAAGAGGTCTGTTCAGGAAGGTAAACTGGCCGGTAATGGGCCGGGTAAATCTGCCGAAGGCAGGCTGGGTGCTTTGATTAATATGATTGAGGCGGCAGGAAATATGATTAAGGCCGGCTTGACTGAAGATGCCTGTCAGCAATTGCAGGATGCTTATAATCGCACTGATGGTGCGAGCCCACCGCCGGACTTTGTTACAGGAGAAGCGGCTGCAGAGTTAGCGCAGCGGATACAAGAGTTAATGGCAAGTTTAGGATGTGAATGAACAGACCAAAGTTTTGTTTAGAAGATGTCAGAATTTTTTCTGAGCGAGAGACGCTTTTGCTGCTTGGTTTAGGCGGTTTAATGTTGAGAAAATGCAAAGCATATTAATAGTTTTGAGTGTTGAGTTTTGAATGGGCTGCGGGTTTCCGCTCGCAGCCCTTTTTATTTTAATGGCGGCAGGAGAAGAAAACGATGAAATCCGAAACACGAAATCCGAAACAAATCCAAATGACCAAAATACAAAATCCAAAACGAGATTGCTTCGCTGCGCTCGCAATGACGAGGGTTGTGATAAAAATAATCTTGCCCCTTGATTTTTGGCCGCTTTTGCTGCTCGGCCTGGGCGGATTGGTTTTAAGAAAAAGGCAGAGAAAATAAGAAAACGCAAAACCCCAGTGTCTGCTGATATAGAAAAGGCGTGAATGCCTCGTGCTACGCAGCGAGCCTACTCCGCCGTAGCAACTACGGCTGCGAAGGCCGGAAGCGCTACTTCGCAGAGCAGCAAATTCTCACGTTTTTTTTTTATTTTATTGGCGATTTTAACCGGATTTGATATAATTATTTTGCTGTGATTTTGAGCAATGTCGTAAATTCACATAATTGGGAGATAAACGAATGTATAGAGTAACCGGCTATATCGAAAAAGACCCCGAGACCGGCCTGTATGTGGCTATTGTGCCGTCAATCCCCGGCGCTCACACCCAGGCCGAAACTCTGGATGAACTCAAGGACAATCTCAAAGAGGTGGTTGAGTTATGCCTTGAGGAAATGGACGCCGAGACCAAAAAGCAGATACCGGAATTTGTCGGAATCCAGCAGCTTGAGGTGGCAGGGTGAGCAAGCTAAAACTTGTCGACGCAAGAAAGATGGAGAAGGTACTGCTTCGACTTGGTTTTGAGAAAGTCCGCCAGAAAGGAAGCCACGCCTTTTACAGACATCCCGATGGAAGAACCACTACCGTCCCTCATCACAAAACAAGAATTTTAGCAAGACCCTTAATCAGAGAAATTCTTCGTGAAATGGAAATAACGATTGACGATTACAACAACCACTTGGAAAAATTATAACAATGTTAAATCTATCTGGACCCGCCACGTTTTTTCTGCTCGGCGTCGGCGGTTTGATGTTGAGAAAACGCAAAGCATAGATACATCAAATTCTGTGAGAATCAGAAGGGCTGTGAGCGAAAAACTTACAGCCCTTTTTATTTTAATGGCGGCAGAGAAGAAAACGATGAAATCCGAAACAAATCCAAATGACCAAACTCCAAAACGAGATTGCTTCGCTGCGCTCGCAATGACGAGGGTTGTGATAAAAATAATCTTACCCCTTGATTTTTGGCCTTCTTTAGCATACTTTATACAGCCGTTTTTTAACTGAAATTTGTTAGACGGGATTGACCCCGAACATTCGGGGTTATCCTGTCAAGAACATAAAAGCAGACGGGATTAACAAGATAGTCCTGTTATCCTGTCAGAAATTTTATCTATTATTTGAAAGGATGTTACAAAATGGCACAGGCAGATATTGGCCTAATAGGCCTGGCAGTGATGGGTGAGAACCTCATTCTCAATATGGAAAGCAAGGGCTTTACGGTGGCCTGCTACAACCGCACCGTATCGAAGGTCGATGATTTTATCAACGGCCGGGCAAAGGGCAAAAACATTATCGGCTGCAAGACTCTTCCGGAATTTATCGCAGCGCTGAAAAAACCTCGCAAGGTTATGCTGATGGTCAAAGCCGGCGAAGCAGTTGATGCATTTATCGAGCAGCTTCTGCCGCATTTAGAAAATGGCGACATTATAATTGACGGCGGGAATTCGCATTTTCCTGATACTATCCGCAGAACTGCTTACCTTGAAAGCAAAGGCAAACTTTACATCGGCACCGGCGTTTCCGGCGGCGAGGAGGGCGCACTGCTAGGCCCATCCATTATGCCCGGCGGCTCACCGGCAGCCTGGCCGTACGTAAAACCAATCTTTCAGGGAATCTGCGCAAAAACCGCCGAAGGCGAACCCTGTTGCGACTGGGTCGGCGAAAACGGCGCAGGACATTTTGTGAAAATGACCCACAACGGAATCGAATATGGCGATATGCAGATGATTTGCGAAATCTACAGTATGATGAAAGAAGCCCTCGCCCTGACCAATCAGGAAATGCACCAGATTTTCACCGAATGGAACGAGGCCGAGCTTAAATCGTACCTCATCGAAATCACAAGGGACATCCTCGCCTACAAGGATGAACAAGGCAACGAGGTTGTCGACCTTATTCTCGATACAGCCGGCCAGAAAGGCACAGGAAAGTGGACTGTAATTGCCGCCCTCGATTCAGGCCAGCCCCTGACCCTTGTCGGCGAAGCTGTTTTCGCACGCTGCCTGTCGGCCATAAAGGAAGAGCGCGTCGAGGCCTCCAAAATCCTCAAAGGCCCGAAGGCAAAATTCAAAGGCGACAAGAAAAAATTTGTCAACGATTTGCGCCAGGCGATGTATGCTTCAAAAATCGTCAGTTACGCACAGGGTTATCAGCTTATGCGGGCGGCGGCAAAAGAATACAAATGGAACCTCAACAACGGCGGCATCGCACTTATGTGGCGTGGCGGCTGTATAATTCGCTCAGCCTTTCTCGGCGATATAAAGAAGGCATTCGACAAAAACCCGAACCTCGTCAATCTCCTTCTTGACCCGTTCTTCAAGAGGGCCGTTACAAAGGCAGTGCCGGGCTGGCGCCGGGTCGTCTCTGCAGCGATTAAACTTGGTATCCCGATGCCTGCCATCAGTTCGGCCCTGGCTTATTATGACGGGTATCGTCACGAGAGACTGCCGGCCAATCTGCTGCAGGCACAGCGTGATTACTTCGGCGCACATACTTACGAGAGAGTCGATAAACCCAGAGGCCAGTTCTTCCACACCAACTGGACAGGCCGCGGCGGCACTACATCGGCCTCCACTTACGTTGTGTAGCGGTTTTGCCGCTTTTGTTAAAGGTCGAATTAAGGAGTCGAAAGATGCCGGCTGAGTTTCTTTCGCAGGATTTTTTTTTGCAGAATAAAACTGCCAAGGCACTCTACTATGAATATGCTGCGAAGATGCCGATTTACGACTACCACAATCACCTCTCAGCCGAGCAAATCGCTAATGACATCCAGTTTGCTAATTTAAGCAAACTCTGGCTTGCCGAAGACCATTACAAGTGGCGGGCAATGAGAGCAGATGGCGTAAGCGAAGAGTATATAACCGGAAAGGCTGATGATTTCCAAAAATTTGAAAAGTGGGCGCAAACGCTTAGTCACTGCCTGTGTAACCCGCTTTATCACTGGACGCATCTTGAGCTGCGAAACTATTTCGGCATAAAAAAACTGCTTAACCCGGACACCGCAAAGGAAATCTACCAGGCCTGCAATGAAATGCTTAAAACCCCGCAGTTCAGCGTTCGCAGCCTGCTCCGTCGAAGCAATGTAAAACTGACCTGCGGAATCGAACAGCCGTTAAGCTCGCTTGAGCATTATAAAAAAATCCAGAAGGACAATTTTGAAGTCAAGGTTTATACCGCATTTCTGGCGGATAAAACCTTTATCTTTAATAAAACTTCAGACCTGAACGGCTGGATAAATCAGCTTGCGAGAGTTTGCGATACCGATATAAAAGATTTTGCCTCATACATCGAGGCAATCAGAAAACGCCACGATTATTTTCATCAGCACGGCTGCCGAATTTCCGACCGCGGCATCCCTACCGTTTACGCTGAGGATTATACCGAAAATGAAATCGAAGGCATTTTCAGCAAAATAAGACAGGAGAAAGACCTGACCGAGCAGGAGGCACTGAAGTTCAAATCGGCTGTGATGTATGAGACTGCGATTATGGACGCCGAGAAAGGCTGGGTTCAGCAGTTCCATCTGGGCGTTATCAGAAACAACAGCAGCAGGCTGATAAAAATTTTCGGCGTCGACGCAGGTTGTGATTCGATGGCTGATTCGCCGATAGCTATCCCCCTCGCCCGTTTTTTTGACCGGCTGGACAGGCAAGGCAGGCTGCCCAAAACAATTATTTACAACCTCAATCCCGCCAAAACAGAGGTGGTCATTACTATGCTCGGCAACTTCCAGGACGGCTCCATCCCCGGCAAAATGCAGCACGGCGCAGCCTGGTGGTTCCTCGACCAGAAGGACGGCATCGAAAAACAGCTTACCGCACTTTCAAATTTGGGTCTGCTGAGCCGGTTTATTGGTATGCTGACCGATTCGAGAAGTTTTCTGTCGTTTTCGAGACACGAATACTTCCGGCGGATACTTTGTAATTTTCTCGGCAATCAGGTCGAGGCGGGATTGCTGCCGAACGATTTGCATACACTCGGCAAAATGGTCGAGGACATCTGCTGCAACAACGCCAAAAATTATTTTCCAATGATGCTGGATTAACTCGTCGGTTTGCGGTAAGTTATCAGCATAAAATAACTTTGGGGTTGGTATATGAAAACTCGGCTCGTTTTCAAAAAACTCTTTTCTCCCTTAAATAATATGTTGGCTCCCCGTGCTTTCAGCGTTTTCATATTTGCAGCCCTGTTTTGCACGCTGGCGGCCAAATTTTTTCACGCCTGGCGTATGAACCTGCTCCACGAATACATAAGCTGGATATTCGCCGACATCGCCGTCCTGCTGGGCATTGAAATCGTCCTGACAGGCATCTGCTTTTGCCGGCCGCGCAAGCCGGTCATCCGAACGGCTGTCACCGTCGCCTTTATCGTGTGCATCTGGTCAGTCATAAACGCCGGCTGGCTGATAAGAACGGGGACACAAATCCTGCCCGCCGTCTTTCTGTCTCTGTTTCGCGACCCTGTTAACGCTATCGGCATAGTTATCGCTAATCTGCTCGAAATGCCGGTCGTCGCCCTGGCAATTATTCTTTTGGGCATACCGGCGATTATCTTCTTCCTGTATGTCTTCGTAAAATCACCGCCGCCAAACCACGACAAAAAGTTTTTTTTCAGCAAAATCTCCGTTTCTATTATCATCGTCATTATTGCCGTTGCAGCCGGCAGCACATCAGGCAGAAATAAGCCGTCACTGGCAGTCTATGCGATGATGCGTAACAACTCTCTGCTGACTGCCGCAGCAAGCTTCGCCAGGCTCAATTTCGATTCGCCGACAGATGTCGCCACAAGAAAAATCCCCGCCTTCGACCAGATAGAAATCACACTGTTGCCGCAACGGCAACAACCAGCCTATAACCTGCTCATAGTTGTTCTCGAAGGCATTCAATATAAATACACCTCTCTGGCGGATGAAAAAAATAATCTGACACCCCATCTTAAAACTATCGTCTCCCACGGTGTTGAATTTGCAAATACCCGCTCTACTCTGACACATACGACAAAGGTCCTGTTCAGCCTTCTGACTGGCCGATTCCCATCGGCTTCGCAGGATATCGCAGAAACCGTGCCGCTTGAAAAGCCTTACGCAAGTATTGCTACAATCCTCCGGCAAAAACTGAATTTCAGGACGGCGTTTTTCCAGTCTGCAAAAGGTAATTTTGAATCCAGGCCCGGCTTAATCTACAATCTCGGCTTCGATAACTTCTGGGCCAGGGACAACCTCAACGACCCCAATGCCCATCTCGGCTACCTGGCCAGCGACGAATTCGCAATGTTAAAACCGATTGTCGAATGGATAAAAGCCGACCAAAGCCCTTTTTTCCTGACAATTTTATGCTCCGCTACCCACGACCCTTACGAAGTCCCCTTGTGGTTTGCTCATCCGGCCAAAGACCCCCTCGGTCGTTATCAGCAGGCGATTACTTATACCGACAAATTCATAGCTGCGCTCGATAATGAGATTGCGAACCTCAAGCTGACCGACAAAACCATTTTTTGTGTAATCGGCGACCACGGCGAGGCATTTGGCGAACACGGCTCGTTTGGCCACGAGAGAATCGCTTTTGAAGAGGCTCTGCGTGTGCCGTTTTGCCTGCGGGCACCGATTTTGGTCCAGCCAGGAACAAAAATCATAAAATCCGTCAGCTCAATCGACTTGACACCGACACTGCTTACACTGCTGGGGTTTGACGCCCGAACCGCCGGCTTCGACGGCACTAATGCTTTAGGGGACATACCGGACGACCGCAGGGTATATTTCTCAGGCTGGCTGGAACAAAGCCCGGCGGGGTTCATAAAAGGAGACACCAAATTCATATACAACCCGGCAAGCAAACTGGTTTCTGCCTATGACCTGCACATCGACCCTGCCGAGACAAATCAGGCAGAACCGCCTGAAAAACAAAAAATCGCCGATGAAATTATGAACTGGCAAAAAAGCACCATCTTCCAGCTCAATCAGCACCAATTTGGCAAAAGACCATTATTTGATAATGCCTGGGTTTGCCGGTGGACCAACCGTATATCCTCAACTAAATACAATACCAAACCAAAGATTTGACCTTCAGCTCTACGAATTCAGGGTAAAATGCCGCTGCATTTTGTTTCTTTTGCCGACAATTGCGTTGTTTTTTATAAACACACTCAAATCCTTGTGTCTTTCCACAGATTATAGCCTTAAATGCGTAAAAATGGGTTGCCTGTATACAATTGGTGTTTACAAAAAACAACGTCCTGTTAAATTGGGGTATTGCTCCCTTTTTGTTACCGGAAAAAAACATACGAGGTGGAACTTTATGTGCCACAAACTGTTAAGTGAAAGCTGACAAGTTTTTCGGTTTTTGTGTGTCTGCCCTGGCATATTATTTGCTACAAGCTTTGTTTCGCTTTCAAAGCGACAATCTTGAGCGGACGTCCTAAACACTGATAATGGAGGAGGATGTGTCCGCTCAATTGAAAATTCCAAAACCGGTCCAACCGGTAACAGAAACCGGGCGGAGAACTGGTTTTGTTAACATTGCGGAGCCATGCTGGAGGAGTGTGGCTCCGCTATATTTTTTACGCTGCCGATACTTTTAGTTTCAATTCTTTCTGTTAAACAAATTCCTCAAAACGTATAATCAAACTTGTATGGAACACAGCATTTACAGAATTATCGACGCCAATTTCAACCGTGCCCGGGAGGCCGTCCGCGTGATAGAAGACTTCTGCAGGTTCGCCGTAAATTCCAGTCAGCTAACTGAGCGAGCAAAACAACTTCGGCATAAACTCTCTGCTGCCATTGACAAACTCGGCATCGAAAAACTTATCGCAGCCAGAAACACTACCGAAGACGTAGGCGTCGGCCAAAAGGTCGATGAGCAGCTTCAGCGCACCAGTTTAAATGACTGCTTTATTGCCGCCTGCAAACGCCTTACAGAGGCCCTGCGAGTGCTTGCTGAAACAATACAAACATTCAATCCCGCAGCAGCACAGACTATCGAAAACCTGCGGTATACTGCTTATACGCTTGAAAAGGACATTGTTCTATTCAGCAACCCGGCGGAAAAATTCAGACAGGTAAAATTATATGTAATAATCAGCAGCGACCTGCCTGTGGAGATTATTTCTTTGGCCGGGCGTTGTGCCGCCGGCGGCGCTGACTGTATTCAGTTGCGCACAAAAAAAACCAATGACGATGCCCTTTTCGCTGTTGCCTGCGAGTTTGTGCGGATATGCAAAGCTGCCGGCGTGATTAGCATAATAAACGACCGGGCTGATATTGCTGTCGCAGCCGGTGCTGATGGCGTGCATCTCGGCCAAAACGACCTGCCGATAGAGCAGGTGCGAAAGTTCCAGACCACGCCTTTGATTATCGGCAAAACCACACACTCGCCAAAACAATTACAATTGGCCTGCCGGGAAAACCCCACTTATGTAAGCCTCGGGCCTGTTTTCGCCACTGAAACGAAACCGACTGTCGAGCCTGTCGGGCTGGATTATGTCAGGCAGGCAGGCCGGATTCTGGAAAATACGGGCATAAGCGGCGTTGCGATAGGCGGCATAACCGCAGCCAATGTTGAGGATGTTCTAAAAGCCGGCGTATCAGCTATCGCGGTCTGCTCTGCCGTTACCAAAGCCGGCGACCCGCTGGCAGCCTGTCTGGAACTAAAAAGAAAAATCTACGCTGTCTAACTGTTATCAGATGTTATCAGATGTTATCAGTTGTAATCAGTTGTTATCAGTTGTAATCAGAAGGTATCCAGATGTAATCAGAACACATTCAGAAGCACTCCAAAGTGCATCAGAAGACACCAGTGTTTTTGATTAAGTATTGTCATAACAAGGACTTAAAGAAAATTAACCACAGATTAACACAGATTTTCGCAGATTTTTTTATTTTTAGCTACCGGACAGGAGGTTGTTTATGGCTGAGGTGAGCGCGGTGCCATTTCATTTTCATTTGAAAGCTCCATTAAATTTTATTTCATCCAACATTGGGATATAGAATCTTCCCATAATTGGGCGGAGATGCGCATTTGGGTTGACCCTACTTCGCCCTGCGGGCTACGAAGAGCAGGCAAAAAAGAGATAAGTTGTTATGGGATAAAGAGTAAGTGGATTTGAAAAATTTTTGTGATTTTGGGATTTTTTTAACGAGGTAGCTGTGCAAATGATTGAAAAATCAGCCACAGATAAACTATGAAACCGGAGCCTCCCGGAGCGAAGGTTATAATATGCGGGATACTTAAAGTTCCCAGGATTTTA
>Ga0315273_10007402_pt1 | contig 13749 bp, 6 predicted proteins | sample YL17G02_0_MG_FD_205753 | JGI IMG/M metagenome (GOLD analysis project Ga0315273, IMG submission 205753) | Sediment microbial communities from Yellowstone Lake, YNP, Wyoming, USA - YL17G02_0 | ecosystem: Environmental > Aquatic > Freshwater > Lake > Sediment | place: USA: Wyoming | collected... | reverse complement strand
TCGATGTGAACCTCGTGCTCCAATTCTTGCTCGGCTGGGCCCAGCTGGAGTCAACGGTCGGGAAACCGCTGTCACCCCATAAGCCCCCCTCTGAGGCATAGTTCGGGGCCGGGTTGTCCCAGGCATCCTGCGTATAACGCGACATCAACTGGTGCTTCGTGCTGAAGTTGTAGTCGACGCGGATCTGTTCCTGGCGGGTGAAGATGCCGACCGGAACAGGCGAGACCCAGTTGTCCACCAGCGCGTTCGGAACGTTCGCCCTCGGCAGAAGCTTCATAATTGCGAAGCCGGCCGGGCTCTGACGGTTGGTGGGAATGGTGTTGTTCGGGAACGGCTGCCCCGTGTACGGATCGACTGGGGGCGGCAGATTGGCCGAGTGGGGTCCGCTGAAGTTGCCCTGGCGCTCGAGATCCGTAGGCACCGTGGCCTTGCGGGTTACGCCCCGGACTTCACGCCGCCATTCTTCCGACCAGAAGAAGAAGAGCTTGTCCTTCACGATCGGGCCGTTGAAGGTGTAGCCGAAGTTGTTGTAACGCAGCTTCGGCTTCTGACCGGTGCCCGCACGGTTCAGGAAGAAGTTGTTGGCGTTCATGATGTCGTTGCGCCAGAACTCGTAAACGGAACCATGGTAGAGGTTGGTACCTCCCTTGGTTACGAGGTTGATCTGTGCGCCGCCGGCTGCGTTGTTCTCCGCGCCGTAGGAGTTGCGCTGAACCTTGAATTCCTCGATGGAGTCCACCGAAGGATAGACAAGGATCGTGCGGCCGGATCCGTGGTCTACGTTGTCCGCGCCGTCCACCAGCCACGCGTTGGCGTTCGCCGGGCTGCCGCTCATCGAAATATCGACGCCGCCGAGCAGGCCGGTAAACCCGGATTTCTGATTATCGCCAACTGCGGCGCCGGGAACCAACAGCGTCAACTGAACGAAACTGCGCCCGTTCAGGGGCAATTCCGACATCTGCTGACTGTCGATGAGGTTGGAAACCTCGCCCGAGCGCAGGTTGACTTCGGTGGCGCCGCCCGTAACCGTAACGATTTCGGATGTCGCACCGATCACCAGCGAGAGCGGGACCGTCTTGTCCTCAGCGACGTGCAGGTTAATGCCGGAGTTCATCGCCTTTTTGAAACCAGGAGCGATTGCGCTCACGGTGTACGTGCCGTAGGGCAACTGAGCGAAGGTGTAAAAACCCTCCGCACTTGTCGCCGTTGTGCGCGCGAGTCCATTTACTTCGTTTGTAGCCGTCACTTCGGCCTTGGGAATCACGCCGCCTGACGGGTCGGTCACTGTGCCGCTGATGCTGCCCGTCTGCTGAGCTACCGCGGGCAGGGCATACAACAGGCCCAGGATCATCAATGTGAGTACTAGGGTTCTTCTTTTCACCAGAAGCCTCCAGTGTTGTGTTCGTGCCTGCAAAACAGACTACAACAAAATGTTGAAACTGACTCTTTGCAGCAATACACAAAAACCACCGAAGCCAGGGTACCTCGGAGGAAAGTAAAAAAGCGTGAAGCAAACTAGATCCATCCTAATCTTAGGACATTAATTGTCAAGCAATAATTCGGGCTTTTTAATTGAAACAGCAGAATAAGTTAGCAGTCTTAGGATTATCTAAGAAAATGCGTTCGAAATGACTTTTGAAAGCGGCTCCGGGGCGAGTCTGCAAACCCGGGGTTGCCGGCATGAAATGACGTGGAGCCCTGCAAGGGCGGCAGAAATGCGTATAGGGAGTCGGTCAGGTCGCCGCTCAAAAAACCGCTCTGATGTTACCTGATAACAGCAAAACTGGCCTGCGCCAGTTCCACGCGTTCGGTCAGGGAATCTTTAACCTGCACGACCAGGGAATAATCTCCAGGTTCCAGCCCGGCCAACTGCAGGTAACGTGCGACCGTAATGCGGGGAATCGGCTTCGGTTCAGCCTGGGTCAGGCGGAAGCTGGGCAATCCAACCCTCAGTCTTTCTCCATTGCGCATCAGCCAGATATTTACCATTACATCGGCGCGCTTGTCCTCCTCGACCTTTGGCTGGTAAATATCGAAGTAATAGATCAGGTTATCCCCATTTCTGAACTCGCATTGCGCGATGGGGAGGATCTTTGCTCCGCCCACCGAGAGGAACTGCCCGGCGGCAGGGGAGGCCTTATCCACATTCTTGGCCAGAAGCACCGTGCTGAGAGCAAATTCCGGAGTTTGCTCGCGCAAATTGAGCCCCTGTTCCCGATAGGATGCGACGCCTGATGTCAGGTCCTTGACCACGATCTCCATGGTGTAGGCACCGGGCGCCGATTCCACCGTGTTCAGGAGGCTGATGTTGCCCGACTGCAGCGCTTTTTGCTCCGCTTCGCTCGCGTTGTACTGCACACGCCCGCCGAAGCGTGCCACGAGGTTTCGATCGGCGTCACGGAGAAGTCCAATCACCTGGAGTTTGGCTGAGGATATCTTACCGATCTGCTCGAATCGGACCGAGCGCGCCGGAATCTCGAGAACGACCGGAACCCGATAGCGGTTGCCCCCCTCTCGGAAGTTGCCGGCCCGCACGAAGAGCGGCGCGGCGGCACCTGACGAGCGCGCGGCCTGAAAAAGCTGGAATTCCTCGGGCGAGAGCAACTCGAATCCAGTCGGGATAGCGTAGTACCCCGTGCGCGCGCGGACGGTCAGGCCGGGCTGGCGGACTTCCACACGGATCTGGCGATATTTGCCATCGTAGTTGGCGATTGAGGGTTGATAGGAAAGCATGTAATAGCCGTGCGTTTCCTCGTCCACCCGCTTGAGCCCGATTCCCAGGTCGTTGGTGTTGCGGATGAGAAAGCCGCCGGTTTCATTGGAGACGAAGCGCAGTGCGCTCTCTTGCTGGTCGCTGCCCGCCTGGATCGCGCGATCGAAAACGGTTTCGCCCCCCACCGCCTTCATCCGATCGCGCTGACTCTTGTCGGCGACGGCGCTAAGCTCGTTTTGCGGGATCAGGCTGCGGTTTCCTTCCGAAGCCTGCCAGCCGGACTCCAGACCCTTGGTGTCGATCGAGTAAACTGCGAGGCGCGACCGATTGGCCACGTCTACGACCGCGTGAAGTTCTTCCTCCAATGCCTCGCCTACCACGAAGCCCTGCGAGAAGAGGATCAAGCTCTTGCGCCCCTCGATCTGCGCGGTTCCCAAAGCGATGGCCCGGATCGCGGTCAGGATGCCGCGGGTCAGTTTCTTGTCCAGCGATGATTGCAGTGCGATGAACTGGTCTTCAATGCGCGCGGCGAGCATTACGGCTCCCCTGGCGGAGCCTCCCGCGGCCATGGAGGCCCCGGCGGCGGCGGCCCCGGCGCCGGTCACGGTCATGGTTGCCGGCGTTTGCGGTCCCAGCGTGGCCCTGGCATCGGCAATCCCTTCGGCGAGGCTCGCTTTTTCCGCAGCGGTGGCCGTGCCCATGACATCCTTTGATCGAAGCGCCGCCAGCAGCACGGCCTTGTCGCCGGTAAAATCCGTAAGGAAGCGCAGGCTGGAACTCAGCACAAAAACCGCCATCAGGTCGTTGGGGCGCAAACGCTCCTCGACGTATTTTACCGAGGCATCCTGCACCAGCTTCTGGTTCTGAAACTGGGTGGTCGAATAATCCAACAGCACAATCGTCAAATTGGGAATCTGCGCCGGCGGTTCGACCTGCGGGGCAGCCACGGGAACCGGGGGCGCGGCGGTTTCGGCCGGCCGGGGCGCTTCCCGCACCGTCGGTCCGGGCGTAATCCGGGCCAGCCTCATCGAGAGAACTTTCTGCGGCACGCCATTTTCGTAAATGGTGAAATCCTCGGTCTTGAGATCCGGCACCAGGCGGTTTCGTTTGTCGGTCACGATGGCATCCACCAGGACCTCGGCTGCGCGGGCGCGAATAGTCACCGGGCCCTGCTGCGCAGAAAGCCGACGGATCGGCGCGGCGAGCAGGTTTGCAAAACTCAAAATGAGTGCGGAAGCGCAGACTCTTTTAATAAGGGACATTGCATGCCTCATAAAGATGCCTATCAGTATCTCATGAAATGCACATTGAACGAAGCATGCGACCAAAAAGCTGCCACGGATTACACGGATTACACAGATTCAATTCCAGCCTGTTGCGTGTCTTTTGAATTTGTGAAATCCGTGTAATCTGTGGCAGCTTTTATTATTGTTTTCTGGGGGGTGCGGACTTGGTGAGGCCCTTGCCTTGCTCGATGGTTATGAACTGGTTGGTGGCCACGTCGCGCACGGTTTCGGTTTTGCCGTCCGGCCAGTGAACTTCGATCTCATCCACCTTCGTACGCCCCGCCATACCGAAGTGTTTGCGGAAATCGCCCTGCGAGATGTAGCTTCCCCCGGTGAACACTTCGTCCCACTGCACCAGGTCGCCCGAAACGACCTTGAGGCGAGCCCCGATTGCGTCGCGGTTGTGTCCCGGCGCGAGGAGTTTGACCGAGAGCCAGTTGTTTTTCGTCAGGCCCAGGTTCCGCAGCACGACCGCCTTTCCGTCCTGGTTGTTGACGATGGCGTCAACAAAACCGTCATTGTCGTAATCCCCGAAGGCGACTCCCCGGCTCACGCGCAGCGCCAGCAGTGTCTTGCCGTTCTGAGCCGCGACCTCATCGAACGTCCCGTCGCCCTTGTTGTGGAACAGGAGCATGCGCTGGAGATACTTGGAGGCGCTGCCGGGGACGTTAGCCATCTGGGGGTAGACGTGTCCATTCACGATCAGGAGATCCTTCCAGCTGTCGTTGTCGTAATCGAAAAACGCAGTCGACCAGCTCACCCACGGCCCCATGTGCTTGCCGATGCCTGCGGCGAAGGTCACATCCGTGAACAGCAGCGGCTGATCGTGACGATACAGAACGTCGTACTCTTCGGCGAAGTTGGTCACGAACAGCGCCAGCTTCCCGTTGTGGAGATAGTCTCCCAGCGCGATTCCCATGGAACCCTGTTCATTTCCGTCCTCACCCACAGCACAACCCGCGAGAAACCCGATTTCCTTGAATGTTCCGTTTTTCTGGTTGTGGTATAGAAAGTTCGGGCCCGCATCGTTGGCGACATAGAGATCTGGCCAGCCGTCAACGTCCGCATCAAAGGATATTACGCTCAGGCCGTATCTCCCGTCGGGATCGCTCACCCCGGCTTTTTCAGTCACGTTAGTAAAGGTGCCGTCGCCATTGTTATGGAAGAGCGTATCGCCCGCGCCCGGAAGTCCGCGCGGCCCGCACTGCACCGGGACGCCGCGGTACTGGCAAAATTTTCCCTTGCCGAAGGTCGGCAGATCTTCGATCTTGAAGTCTGTATAGTTACCGACGAAAAGATCGAGCCAGCCATCCTTGTCGTAGTCGAAGAAGACAGCGCCCATGGAGTAACGCTTGTCGTCCACGCCGGCCTTGTTGGTGACGTCGGTGAAGGTGCCGTCGCCTCCATTGTTGTGGAAGAGGTGATTGGGTCCCAGGCAGGTTATGTACAGGTCCTGCCAGCCGTCGCCGTCGTAGTCCCCAACCGCAACGCCGTTGGCCCAGCCCAGGTATTTCATCCCCGATTTTTCCGTGATGTCGATGAAGGTGCCGTCGCAGTTGTTGCGATAAAGCGCGTTGGGCGCCGTCAGCGGATCGTTTTTGGAAATTGTCGGCGTGTTGGTGAAAAAGACGTCCATGCAGCTGTCGTTGTTGTAATCGAACATCCCGATGCCGCCGCCCATCGATTCCGGTATGTACCTCTTTTCCTGGTCGAAGGTATGTTCGAATTTGATCCCGGCCTGGTCGATCACGTCCACGAATCGCTCGACGGCTTCCTGGGGAGGCGATGAAAAGGATGCGGACAGGCAGAGGAACACAAGAATGACGGCCAGGGCCGGTTTCACATAGTTGCGCTTGGTTCCGGCAATCCTGGTCGTCATTTTTTCCCGGGCTTTCTTGCGGGTTGAGTTGCCGATGGAGTGCTCAGACTCCGCTCGTTGCTTTCCCGGAACACCTTCATGGCTTCCTGGTATCGTTCAGCCTCGCGCGCGGCTGCCTCCATGTCGCCAAGCCTGCGATAGACCTGGCTCAACTGATAGTGGGCTCTCGGTTCGTTCGGCCTCAGGCGCGCGACGGCTTCAAACTCCCCGCGCGCATCTTCATAACGCGCTTCGCGGGTGCATACCATACCGAGCGTCAAATGGGCATCGGCATGATCAGGGTTCGTCTGGAGAAACTTCTTCAGCAACTCGAGCGCGCGTGCATTCTCGCCGGTCTCGAAGGCAATAGCCCCCAACTGGTAGTACCCGATCATTTGGTCCGGCTGCAGACGCAGGCTTTCTTCGACCTCCCTGCGCGCATTGACATAATCCTTTTGCGTGTAATAGGCCCAGCCGAGCGCCCCGTGCCCCTCCGGATCTTCCGGTTTGAGTTTTACGTAGCGCAGGAAAAATAGCAACGCGTCGTTGGATTCCATGGGGGACTCCATCAACGCTTTGCCGAGTGAGAGCAGGTACTCGGGACGGTCGGGCTCGATCAGTACTGCTTTGCGCATGGCCACGATCGCCTCGGTGGCCAGACGGTTCGCCAGGCTCACCTGCGCGTATTCGTAGAGCAGTTCGGGTGAGTTGGGAGCGAGGCGGCGTGCCTGGAGCATATACTTCCACGCCGCTTCGCCATCGTTGCGCTTCAAGGCCACGCCGGCAAGCTGTCGCAGGGTGGCGATGGATTCTGGATTCCGGGCGAGTTCCTGCCGCAGCGACTCTTCCGCGCGTGCGTAGTCGCCACCGGCGATGCACATGCCGGTGAAGATTTGCCAGCAATCGGGGGGACGGTCTTTTGCCGGGATCGCCTTCAGACGGGCGATTGCAGCGGCAAAATTTCCGGTTTCAGCTTCGAAGATTGCCATGTTGTAAAGAACCACCGGATCGCGTGGGGCCAGCTCGACCGCCTTCCGGAACATCTTAATCGCCTCAGCGGTCTCGCCCCGATCCTTGTAGAGGAGACCGAGATTGCTGTAAGGAGACGCGAATTTCGGGTCGGACTTCAGCGCCTTCCGGAACAGGTCCTGCGCCTCCTCCGGGCGCTTCTGCTGGATCCGCACCAACCCAAGCAGGTTCAGGGCAGAAGGTTGGCCGGGCTCGGCCTTCAGCACCTGCGTCAGGATCTGCTCTGCCGCCGCCAGGTCGCCTGCCTTCAGGACCTGCCCTGCCTTGGTCAGCTTTGCGGTTACGGGGTTTACCCCCTGCCCGAAGGAAAGGACGACAGCGCCGGCCATCGCCATCAAAGCGATCATCGGGGCTCGGTTTGCCCGTTGCGCGACAGACTGTATCCGGGGTCCTGGCATAGTCATTTCCGGCATCAGATTAATGAACTTGAGGATCCTAGTCAAAGCCAAATCCCGGCTGACCTGCGCCTCAGATAGTAGGGGGCGCCCGCCGAGGGCTTGTCGCCACCGAGACCGGCAGGAGGCTCCGCCGGAGCCCTCGGTGCCCAAGGTTTTCGTGGCGATTTGGCGAATTGAGAGGAGGTGAAACAGTCAGGGAAGACACTTCCGCGAGGGTTGGTTGGGAACTTAGGGTTCGCGCAAAAATAAGTTCGCATTTTTTTTGGCGCGAGCACCGTCGCACCTGCGGTGCTCCTGGGGCGGGCATCTGCAAGGCGCCGCGACGCAGGCGATGTGATGACATCGTCGAGGAGCGGCAACGCCGCAGATGCCCGCCCGCCGCCGCGCCCCGCAGGGTTGCGGCCCCCCAGAGTGGCAAGCCTGCCGAGATGTAGCCTCCAAAAAGATGCGCAAAACATATTGCTAGAGTTGGGCCTGGGCCGCGGCAAAATGCCAAGTGTGCGCGAGCCCTTAGCCTGCATTATTCATGAAGGTTCTACTGCGGCCGCGGATATGGGCATGCTATCGGGCGTCCTCGGGCTCTCGGCCCTGTGGGTGCCCGATATCATGCCCATCTGCGCGGCCTCGCTACGAACCCTCATGAATAATGCGGGTTAGCCTGGAGGATCTTGGTGAGAATCGGCGAATGCCGCAGGGCAGTCCCGCATCATGGAGCTCGGGGGGGTCACGGGCGGCTGCGTTCGAGCTGCTGCAATTGCCGGAGGGCTTCCGCATAGTCTGGCTTCAATTTGAGCGCCTGACGGAACTCTTCAACAGCCTCAGCGTTTTTCTTCAAGCCGGCCAACGCGATGCCCAGGGCATAATGGGATTGAGGATCATCGGGCCTGATCCGCACCGCCTCTCCGAAATGCCGCCGGACTTCTTCGAGCCTCCCCAATTTTCCCAGCACAAGGCCCAGATTCATATGAGCCTCGAAATCGTTAGCATCCAGGCGCAGAACCTCAGTGTATTGAGCCACCGCTTCGGCGGTTCGGCCATTCTGTTCCAGTGCGGCCGCGAGATTGAACCGGGCCCGAGTGTAGGCCGGCTTGATCCGCACCGCTTTCTGAAAAAAACCGATCGCCTCGTCGTGTTTTCCCTCCTGGGCCAGAAGGAGCCCCAGCCTGTAGTTCGGTTCGGCGTAATCCGGGTTGGTTTTCACGGCTGCGCGATACTGAGCGGCCGCATCGTTCTTGTTGCCAAGGCGCTCAGCGGCCAAACCCAGGTAATAGTGAGCCTCTGCGCTTCCCGCGTTCTGAGCCAGCAAGAACCGCATCTGCTCCACCTGCCGGTCCGTCTTTTTCTGGCGGAAAAAGATCTCGCCGGCCAGCACGAGGGGATGCGGATCGCCGGGCCTCAGGCGCAGGCCTTCGCGGAGCTGGGCCAGGGCTTCTTCCACGGCCCCGGGATCGGTGCCTTTGACGTTAAACAACGCGATTGCCAGAAAGTGCCGGGCATCCGCATCCATGGGTTCAACCTCGACGGCGCGGCGCGACAGGCGAAGCACTTCCTCCGAGAATGAGAAGCGGCTCAGGTAGCCTGCCTGCTTGAGCAGGCGAGTGGAAGAACAGCAAAGGCTCAGGATTTCCACGCTTAGCGGATCATCTACCGGGGGAACGACGGTGAGGTTGGGTCGCTGGAAATGCTTCAGCTCTTCGGCCGCCTTGTCAGCCTGGCCGAGCGCCTCATAAGCATCGGCGAGCAACTGGCGGGGCGGCCGGATCTGTGGATATTCCCGCGTCAGCGGCTCCATGAGCTCCACCACGCGCTTCCAGTCCTGCTGCCTGGCGGCGATGCGGCCCAGTCCGAATCTGGCCTGCAGGGGAAAGCCGCCTATAGCCCGCGTGATGCTGGAATCGTAGTAGCGCCGAGCTTCCTCCAGCCTGTCCTGTTTGAAGCACAGGTCCCCCAGCTTCACCAGGGCAGGGAGATAATCCGGCTTCAGCCGAATCGTCTGCTGCAGCAGCCGGAAGAGGGCTTGCTCCTCGCCGTTTTCCTCCTGCATCAACGCCTGGCAGTAAGGCCAGCGGTATTCGTCGGGCGCCAGCCGGGCCGCAATTTGATAAGCGCTTGCGGCCTGGCTGTAAAACTGATTGGAGTGATAAATCATCGCGAGCCTGCCGATGTCATCGGCCGAGCCAGGGCGCTTCCGGGCTGCGGCGTCGGCACCGTTGAGCAGGCTGCTCAGCTCTGCGTTCTGCTCCCGCAGGTCCGGAGGCTTGGGGAAATCCTCGGGCAGCTTGACAGGGACCAGGACCGACAAAAGCAGCCATGTTCCCAGGCCCAGGGCGCCGGCCAGAATGGCTGTCTTCCAGAGCCAGGATTTTCCTGACCTTCCGGTTTCATCAAGCTGCTTGAGATTCATGGCTGCCGCCCTCTATTGTCAAGTGCCGGCGCCCATTCGGGGCGGCAAAGGCTCTGCCGGTGTTCTTCCGCGTCCCCACTGTCTGTATCGATCACAACCTTCACATTCATGCAAAATCCTTGTTAACGGACATTCGGGCTCCAATGGTTGAGCCAGAGCACAATTCGGCCATCCCTGGCGAGAGGGGGACGCACCTTCATCCGGGCTCGCGTGACTGCGGTCTCGGCCCGACGCCAGCCGATTCTCCACCCGTTGGATTCGATATGCAAGCACGCTCGGCGACGGATCTGCGCTTCGGACAGGGCGGGGCGCCCGCCGAGTGCTTGTCGCCACCGGGACAGGTGGGAGGCTCCGCGGGAGACCTCAGCGCCCAAGGTTTTCGTGGCGATTTGGCGAATTGAGTGGAGGTGAAACAGTCAGGGAAGTCACTTCCGTGAGGGTTGGTTGGGAACTGAGCCTGGAGGATCCTGGTGAGAATCGGCGAATGCCGCAGGGTGGTTCCGCATCATGGAGCTCGGACGAGTTTCAGCTCTTGTTCGAGTTCACGGCGCAGTCGGCGGACCTTCCCACCCCGGACCAATCCCAGGACATCTTCGTTGAGGTGCATACTCTTCCTCAATCGTGTAATTCGCGGTTGCTGTTGGTTTTCCTGTGTGGACAGGCGGCTTGCAACGACAGCCGATTGGAGCTAGGATTGCGCCGATGTGAAATCTCTTCGGGAGGTACCTATGAGTTTTCGTAGGAACGCAATTCTGATTGCCCTCATGTTGATGGGTGCCGTTTTCCTCGTGGCCGAGGACTTCTGGGAAAATCCCTTCGACAAGTGGAGCAGGGATGATGTCCTCAAGATACTGGGCAACTCTCCCTGGGCCGCCAGCCAGACGATCACACATGCGGGCCTCACGAAGGAGGGGGGGCGGAGCGGAGAGAACGAAACATACTATAAGTTCACCGCAAGCTTTTTTTCCGCGATGCCGATCAGGGAAGCCTGGGTCCGCATGTCGCGCCTGAGAAACAACTACGACGGCATGAACGCGGAGCAGAAACAGCAATTCGACGCACGCTTCAATAAGCCTCTCACGCTGGATTTCAGCAACCAGATCGTTGTCGCGCTGGACTATTCCAGCAATCCGAATGACGCCAACTTCGTACGGGACATCAAGAACTTCCTGGAGACCGCTACGGCAGAAACCCTCAAACAGAACGTTTACCTCATCACCAAGGGCAAAGGCCGGGTCGACCTCAAGGAGTACTACCGCCCGGGCCAGATGATTCCGGCGCCTGCATTCGTCTTCCCACGCACAATCGACGGGAAACCCATCGTTGCTGCTGAAGACAAAGAGCTACGATTCCAAGTGGGATGGGTTGCCGGGGTAAACCAGCAGGTATATATCGACTTCAAACCGCAGAAGATGACCTACAAGGGCAAGCTCGAACTCTAGTTTTTTTTTGGAGTGCGGGCGGCGGGCCGCCGCACTCCAAAAAATCAGTTGATGCCGCGGAATTTGGATTGTAGTATCGCGATCTTTTCCTGCATCGTCGGCTCGGGAACCTGCGGTTGAGGCGGCGCCGGAGCCTGCGGCTGGACCGGTTTTTCCGGCCGCCGTTCTTCTCTCCGGGAATCGGGTCGCCGGTCCCTGTCCCGCCCGCGCCCGCTCCCCTCGTGCCTTCCCGCTTCGGGTCTCGCTGATTCCGGTCTTCTTCCTGCTCGCCCGCCCGAATCCGGTCTGTGAAAATCTCTCCGGCCGGATTCGCGCCTTCTCGGCCCGGGATTCGTAGCCGGCGGAGCAGCAGCCCCTGCATCGGGAACGGCTGTTTGTCCGTCTGCGGAAGGAGCCACGGCGAGGGCGGCCGGCCTGTGTGGCCCGCCTCTTGCCCCTGGATCCGGAGCGCCCTTCCTGCGGGGTTTCTTGCGGCGCCGGACCGGCGGGGGCAGAAGCGCCTTGATCGAAAGCCCGATCCGCTTGGTCTCCATTTCGACCGAGATCACTTTGACCTGGACGACATCGCCGACCTTCACGGCTTCGCGCGGATCACGAATGAAGCGGTTGGACATCTGGCTCAAATGGACGAGACCATCCTGGTGGACTCCGACGTCGACGAATGCACCGAAATTTGTCACATTCGTTACGGTTCCTTCCAGGGTCATTCCTTCTTTGAGATCGGCGAGCAGTTTTACGTCCGCGCGGAAATGCGCGATTTTGAAGGTCCTGCGCGGGTCTCGGCCGGGCCGGATCAGCTCTTCGCGGATGTCGTGCAGCGTCGGCAAGCCCGCGCTTTCGGTCACGAAGTCCTCGAGCTTCAATCCGGATGTCAATTCCCGGTTTCCGATGAGGTCGGCAACGCCCACGTTGAGTGCGGCGGCCATTTTCTCAACCAGCGGGTAGGATTCCGGATGGACCGCCGTGCCATCCAGCGGATTTTCCCCCTTGCGGATGCGCAGGAAGCCCGCGGCCTGCGCATAGGCGGCGGCGTCGATGCCTGGAATTTCGAGCAGGGACGCGCGGGAAGGGAACACTCCCTTCGCGGCGCGCGCCATGACAATTTTGCGCGCGGACTTGTCGTTCAGGCCCGAGACGTAACGCAGGAGCGAGAAGCCGGCTGTGTTCAAATCCGTTCCGACATGATTGACGCAGTATCGCACCGTCTGAACGAGACTTCGGTGAAGCTCCTTCTGGTCGACATCGTGCTGGTACTGCCCCACGCCGATGAGCTTGGGATCGACCTTGACCAGTTCGGACAAGGGATCCTGGAGCCGTCGAGCGAGACTGATCGCGCAGCGCGCAGCAACGCTTTGCTCCGGCAGCTCCTCGCGGGCGATACGGGAGGACGAATAGATTGCCACTCCGGCGTCGTTTACGGCAGTGATCAGGACGTTCTCGATCTTTTCATCCGTGAGAATCTGCCGCACGAGGCCTTCCAGGTTCCTCGCCGCGGTGCTGTTGCCGATGGCCACCGCTTTGATCGCATGCCGGCTGATCAGGTCCCGAAGAATCGCCCGGGCAGCTTCGATAAAGCTGTCGGGAGCCGCCTGGAGCGCCGCCGGTGTCTTCTGCTCCGCTGCTTCCACCGCAGCCTCCGGCGCCCCGGCTGAGATCGCCAGTTCGCTGACTTCGGCAGGCGCGGTCAAAATCGCGGCGTCAGACCCGGATTCCGCCTCGGGGGCCGGTTCAGGTTCAGCCGCGGGGATGGGCTCCACGGAAACTGACGGCGCTTCGGCGGCGACCTCGGTCGGCGGTTTTGATTCTGTCGCTTCCTCCGCAGGAACTTCCGTTGCCGCTTCCGGGACCTGGGATTCGGCGCCAGCTACGGGCTCGGCCCGGGTTTCGGCTTCCGCGGGAATTGCGCCCGCAGCTGCCGTATCGATTGCAGCCTCCGGCGCCGCCGGCGTCGAATGTTCCGGCTCAGGAGTCGACCCGGCAACCGGCACATCAGCAGGCACGGCTTCCACTGCGGCCGCGGACTGCTCCGCCGGCTCCGCCGGGGGAACCTCTTGTTGCGCGGCCACTGCCGCGGGCGGCGCTTCCTGCGGCGGCGCGTCGGCTTCCGCAGGGGCGGGTCGAACCTTGACAGCTGCTGCCTGGGCCGGCTTCGGCGCTCTCAGCCGGATCGCGGTCTCTTCGAGCAGAGCGCCATTCGGATCCACGATCGCGAGTTTGGCTTCGTCGCCCTTTCCGATATCGATGCCCAGCACCACCATGGCGCCTGCGGGGGGCGTATGCAGGAGATTGCTCAGGTTATCCTGGAATACGCGGATCGCTTCCCGATCGGCGCGCTCTTTGAGCATCGAGCGCACCTGCGTTTCGATCAGCGGCCGCAGAATGCGGGAGTAGCTGTCGCGGATAGTCCGCTCGAGCAGCGGTGCAAAGACAGATTCCTTGTCCTTGATGGCCATCGAGACCATCAGCTCCAGCGCCTTGGCCGAATCGCATTCGATGGCGGAGGTGAGCACGCCTTCCTTGCTGCCCCGACGGATTGCCAGAACGCGATGGGAGGGGATGCTGGCCGCGGGTTCGCGGCGGTTGTAATACATGGTGTACTTCGTTTTCTGGGAGGCCTTG